>JACLAB010010948.1_pt1 | contig 25253 bp, 16 predicted proteins | sample 8027921 | NCBI WGS metagenome assembly JACLAB01 (sample SAMN15725117, study PRJNA655200) | protist metagenome | isolation source: fluorescence activated cell sorting (FACS) single amplified genomes of... | place: USA: West Boothbay Harbor, Gulf of Maine | collected 2000-07-19
ATGTTGGAGCGCGTGAGAGAGAGTGAGCCGCAGATGCCACCGGAGGATGCGGGAACGCAGGAAGCGGCGACGGCCGCGGGCGAAACGTCGGCAAACCGAGCCCAGGAAGGAGGAGCGCTTCACTACGGCGTGCAGTGCGACGCGTGCGAGGTGAGTCCTCTGCGTGGTGCGCGGTATAAGAGTGTCGCTCACGACGATTACGATTTATGCGCCACGTGTTTCGCCGCCGGTAGGGGCAAGGAGTGCGGACCTTTTACTCGTCTCGATCTTCCACTACCCGCCGGGTTACCGCCAGTTGTCATCAATCCTGAAGCTGACACTGCGCGAGAAGGGCGACGGACGCCGAGAGAAGACAGTGAGGTTGAACTTTCTAACCTCAGTGTGATGATTAACACGGCGTCCGAGTTGGCGCGCGAAGCGACACCTCTGATGGCGAATGTTGCGGAGAGATTTTCGGCGCAGAGCAGACAAAACACGGTGGAGACGCAAGCGCAAAGTCTGCAGGTTGCCGCCTTGATGCACTCAATCGGTGCGCTGTGGTGCGAGCTCGCGCGATCCATCGCTGTCATTCCCCCGCCTCCAGACGCGATGACTCCGGAAGGGGCTGCCGTCGCAGGCGATGACATGAACGCGACGAGAAGTTTGTTTAGCTATCCCTCCCTGGCGTACATTTCTTCAAGCGGCGAGTTTGCGCACACGCGCCCTCCGGGCATGCCATTGCACGAGAACGGTCAACAACGAGGTCAGCAAGCCCCCAGGCCGACGAACATGATGCGCATCAGGACTGTCAACGGTCCAGAGTTTGAGGGCATTGAAGCTCTTCCTCCAGAATTGCAAGCGTACCTTCGGCAACAGGCGCAAGCCGCTGAGACGCAAGCCAACGCCTCCGTGCCGACCGCCACTACAACAGGTAACGACGCGGCCCAGCATCCAGCCAACGCGCAACGCACACAGTCGACCGAAAACGGAAACAGAAGCGGAACTCAGAACCGCGTACTCAGTAGGTGGCTCGGCAACATTATGAGAGTCATTCCCGGTCCGAGTTTTGTCGCGACGACGCAGCCGCCAAACGCTTTGCGAACCGCACCGGCGTCCAACACCGCGACGCAGACGAATCCAAGAAATAGCACCGCCGCACAAAGAGTAGACATGGTTCGCGACCTCGTGTCGCAGGTCATCGGCTCACCGACGTCTCACAATGCCAATCAGGCTGCAACGACGCAGAGCGATGCGACGCAGAGCGACGCAGGAAACGCCGCGCCAGCGGCGCCGGTGGAGCGCACTCAAACGACCCAGGCTGCGAGCGGGGAGGCTTCGCGAAGACGAGCGCTGGCGCAGAGCAATGTCGCCGCGAACACACCACCGACTCGTAGTCGCGCGAGAAACGAACCGACTGATGAAGAAGCGAACGACCGAGCGGCCAAGGCATCCAACACCGGAAACGGCATGTCACCCGCCGCGAGCGCCGCGCGCCGCACCGCGAACGCCTCTGGCTCGCAAGGAACTTCTCGCGCTATTGAAAAGGAAAACGATGGAGACGACATGAAGGAATAGAATGATTTACAATCGATTTGCTCGAATTCAGCTGTACATGTAATGATTTAACTAAAACACTCTTCTGCGCGCGCGAAGAGTCGCGAGAGCTAACGCACCGACTGCGGCGCCTCCTAAGTGACCAGCGTGCGCGACCCCTGATCCTTGACCGTTTTGAATGCCTGCCAAGTCTCGCAGCAAGAAGAGACCACCGAGTAAAATACTCGGCACCGGAAGGATGGCGTACAGGTAAATCGTCCTAAGCGGGTAGAGCAAAACTTCAAACGCAACGATCGCGTTCACGGCACCGCTCGCACCCAACGCACTCGGAGTGAAGTAATACCCGCGTCTCACACCTTGATCTTCCACGAAGTCGCTAAAAGTTCGCTCCATGCGATCGAAAAAGTTACCTCTATCATCCCGGTACCTTCGTCGACGTCGTTCGCGTTGCCGGCGACACCACAAGACGTGCGCCGCGCTCGCACCCACCCCACCGACGCAGTACAGCGTCAACAGGTACCTCCCACCAAAACGATCCGCTACCGACTTCCCAAAGAAATAAAGCGCCACCATGTTGACACCTAAATGCGCCATGTCAAAGTGGCTAAACGCCGACGTCAACATGGTGTGATACCGCCCAGACGCTATGGACTCCTCAGACACCATGAAATTCTTCCGCATGAACCGCTCGTCCCCTTGCGTGGCCCAAAGATAATACACCCCACCATTCGCGGCAATTAGTCCCCACAACGCGCGATCACCCTCGCTCCAGTACCCACCATGACTGCTGCCAAAACCAAACTGACTGCCGAAAGACGAAGGAGGAGGCGGTCTGTACCCGCGTCTGTGCGTCGCCTCTCGCGCGGAAATGAATCCGGACGACGAAGACGCAGACGACGCGCGCGACACCAGAACGCTCTGCATCCACGTTTTCGACGACGACGAAGACACGCCGAACCGACGCGCGCGAGAAACGTGTTCGACGACGCCCCAAGATGAAGTTGTCGCTGAGGTTGCTGTTACGCTGAACGCAGACCCCGCGCGCGTCCATTCCCCGAAAGCTCGCGTCAGCTCACGAACCGCACGAGTTGCACGCATCGCGGTCGTCGCCATCGTCGCCGTCGCGGCACGCTCGAATTGCCGTGCACTGAAGTGTTGTTTTTTTGACTCTCGTCGTTTGGTTTGAGATGTTACAAGTGAGACTAGTTGAAAGCGTCCGCGCGTCGTCGATCGCGCGAGTGTACATGCGACGGGCATCTTCACCCCGAGACTACCAAAACTTCTTTTGCGGTCGACCGTACCGCTCATCGTTCGAGTCCTATGGCGCGCCGCGGGCAAAAGTCGAATCGAATCGTTCGAGGTCAGTATTCACGAACCCTCGCGCCCACGGGCTTTCGGTCGACGTCGTCAACCGAACGACAAGCAAAGAAAAGAAGAAGAGAGCGCCGGCGGAATGGAAAAAAGCGAGAACGCGCGCCGCACGCATCATCCTCGTCGTCTAGAAGCACTTACGAAATCCTTCACCGCCCCGCGATAAATCATCGTCGGCACGAAGATTCCAAAAACCGCAAACGCCCCGATCGTTCTCGGCGTCAACCGAAACCGACGCTCGATGAGTTCCCGCGCGAGTCCGTTGGACTCGATGAACGCGTTTTGTTTCACCCCCGTCGGGTCGTTTCCCGCCATCGTCGTTCGAACGAGCGTTCGTCCGAGCGTCGTCGACTGCAGTCAGTCAGTGTCTCAGTCTGGGAGCGCTCTCGGACGTTTCCGAGAAGAGTTTTCTCGGAAACATCCGAGAAATCCGCGCGCAATGCAGTTTGAGACGCGCGAGTCGTTGACGCCGCCGCCGACGACGACGACGGATGCGCGTTCGAGCGAGACGAACGGACGAGGATAACAGCTCTTCGAACACAACGACGCGTATCGAGTGCGAGGGGACGTGGACGGTCGGGCAACTTCGAGAGGCGGTCGAGCGCGCGCTGTTTGGGAAGGAGACTGCGCTAGGTGAACGAGGGTGGACGTTCGTGTCGTTGAACGGGAAGGAGGACGTGGCGGAGGGCGCCGAGGGTGGGGACGAAGCACGTTTGGTTGAGTGTGGGGTGTCATCGGGGGATTTGTTGCGGTGTGCGTGGAGGAGAAATACAGGGAACGACGAAGACGCGACAAAGACGAAGACGAAGACTATTACAGAGAAAAGTTCGGTAGACATGAGGAAAGGTTCGATAGACGACGGCATCGCAGACGATACGATGGAAGTGGATGCAAGAGCGGGTTTGGATGGGGATGTCGAAGATGCGTTGCCGCGAACGATGCGAGAGACGCTTCGAGAGTGGTCTGGGGCGCTGACGGCGGGAGAGTTGGCGTTTTTGGCCATTCACGCGTTGATGCTCGACATGGGCGCGAAGACGATCGGGAACATCGAACTGCGGGATGGCTTGGCTCGTCGTGGATGTTACTCGGCAAAATACCGGGTTTGTATCGCCGGTACGGACGAGGAGGCGACGTGCACGGTGCGTGCGCAACCGGTGGAGGACCAACTGTCGGTTTTCGGAGCCTTGGAGGCGGACGCGGCATTAGCTTTCGCGGCCCTCGTGCGGGTGAGCGATTACGTCGCGCTGAGCGATGCGGCTTCAATCACTCTGGAGGGATGTCGCGCTCTGTGGGATAAGGTGCGAGAAGGCATGGCGTCGAAATTGTTTTCAGCAGTCAATGCGCAACTCGCGGGAATCCTCTCGGCGGGAAGTCTCATGTCGCTTCCAGCCGAGGTGAAGTGGATGGTTGCCGAACGAATGGATGCGTACGGATTGTCAAATTGTGCGTGTACGTGCAGAGAGCTTCGCAAAGTTTGCTCAGACCAGCGGCTGTGGACCGCGCTGCTACGGCAAGACTTTGGAATTGACACCGCCGATCAAGTCAACGCACAAAAGATTTACAATACGCATGCTGTTAGGCGCTCCATGGAGCGCGAGGCGCAGCTCAGGGCGGAATCTTACCATCCCATGCCGGGACGATTACCTCGCCACGGCTTGCATCCAAATCCGGACCGCGACATCTATCCCGGATTGCCTGGCCACGTGCCGGGCATCATTGGCGGCGACTACGATTTGTGGCCGGGAGGATTGAACCCAAACCCGAGACCGAGACCGGTTCCAGGATTCGGTGGCGGTGGTTTGGGTGCGCCGACGCCGCGCGGTGGATGGCCGGGGGGTGGACCGCCTTTTCCGCCGCAACCTGGTGGATTGCCGTACAATCCAGATCCCGACGCAGATTTGAGATACCCGCCGGACATGCCAAATCGAGGACGAGGTGGCAGATTACCTAGCATGCCTCCGAATCCCGGTTACGACGGTCGCCCGCGACCACCGCCCGATTTCTTTTAGCTCGCGTTTAGAAATGAACGAGACGGAACGAATCTATTGAGAAAACTCCTTCTTTCATTGTACAAGAGTGTAAAAACAATGTTCGCGCGCTTCATCAAAAAGTCAAAGTTTCCCCTCCTCGCGTGCTCGAATGATTTCATCCGCCCGGCGATACCTCGTCTCGCGCCGCACCCTCGAAATGAGCGTCTCCACTCGCGCGAGCTGCGCCTTCTCGCCCGCGATGGACTTTTCAATCTGTGCGAGCGCCACCGAGAGTTGCCTCAACTGCGACTGGCTCGTTCGCTTCACTTCGAGCAAGTGACGCTCCATCAAATCTGTAAACTCCGGATCTGCAATTGCCGGTGCGTTCGACTTGGCGATGACCGTCTCCACAGTCGCCGGCATTGACACCGCCGTGGGCGTTGTCGGAACGGACTTCAAAGCGACATCCGGCGCCAAGGCGCTCGGCGGTACCGCCTTCCCAGCTCGCTGCGCCCGCACCCGCTCCATAATCTCTTCTACCTCGGCGTTAATTTTTGCTGTTTCTTCTTTTTTCGACTCGGCAATCCTCCCTTGCGCGTCCTCAAACGCCGCTCTGAACGCGTCGCTAAAAAACGGCGACGCGTTCGCCGCCTCCACCAACGCCTCCGGACTCTCCGGATCCCCGCGCACCTTGGCCGTCCTCGGCGCGCCCACCGCCCCACCCTCGTCCTCAAACTCCTCGAACGCGTCCGCGAGCTCATCCATCAGCGCCCCGAATCCTCGTCCGCGTCCGCGTCGGTGTCCTCTTTCTCCGAGCGGGTGCCTTTCGCGCGCTTTTTTACCACTCACCCTCAACCGTCGCCCGGTCGTCGACGTCCGAGTCCGTGCGCGCATCGCCGACGCCACGGACGACGAAACTGACGTCATCGCGCTCGCGCCTCCTTCTCGCAAAAAATCCCCGATCCGTCGCGACGCGAACGAGCGCGCGACGCGGGGCGTCGAGGTGTGGATAACCGACCGCCGCGTGTCGACGCGTTTCGGATTTTTTTGACCCCTGTGTGATTTATAGAATCCTAAATCGTCATTGTAGTTTAGAAAAGAGTCTAGTCCCAATTTCAAGGTTCGTGACCAGTCAGAAATTCGTCCGGGTAGTTGACGGCGTTTCGAAGCGAGAATATTCGCGCACGCGCGAGAGAGCGACGACGGCGACGGGAGGACGGTACCCGACGCGATGCGAGCGAACGCGAGATGGGGACGGATGCGTGCGACGGTGGCGTTGAGCACGGCGGTGACGGTGATGTGCGCCGGAGCGACGATCGTCGGTGCGGAAAAGACACCGGCGGCGGAGTGCGAGTGCCTGGATGCGAGAGACCCGAGGTTTCTGTGCGCGCCGCACGCGCACAAGGATGGATTATCGGTGGAAACGGCGAGGCGAGTGATGGAAGCGGCGATCGCGGTGGGTAAGCGCGATGGATGGGAGCGTGCGAGGTTTGAGCACCAAGAGTTTCAGGAGACACGAATGGTACGGGTGAGCACTTTGCCAAAGAGCGTGCAAGACGAGGTGGATCGGGCGTTTGAGACGCGCGTGGCGCCGATGATTCGGGAACAGTGCGTCATTCATGATCATCTCAAGTTTGAGAATGTGGCGTTTTACGTCATCAAGTATGACGTGAAGGATTTTAAGAGCATCGCCATGCACCACGACGACCAGCACCTGTCCTTTGTGGCTTCGTTGAACAACGTGACTGACTACTCTGGTGGAGGTAACAATTTTGAGGGTGTCTCCTTTTCTGTCAAGGCTGGTGGAATCGAACACCTCAACGAACACAAGTTTGATCCGCAGCCGACCGGTTCGGTTGTAATTCACGGCGGAAAACTGATGCATGCTTCGCTCGACGTCACGCACGGTGCGCGGTATGTTCTCGTCGGCGAAGTGTACGTCAACAAGTCGTGTTGTTTTGATTTCACGGCGTTTATGAACTCGCTTGTCACAAAGCTGCTCATATTCCTCTTTTTCATCGTCGCTGTGATGACTGGTGTCGTCGATAAGGCGTACAAGCAAGTGCAGAAGGCGAGAAACGGCGGAGTTTTGCATGAAAAAGTGTGGTAGAAAGATTATCGAGAGCGATTGCATTGCCTGCGCGCCCTTGCCGCGCGTTAATAATATCGCATGCGTAATCGCGTGATTAAATATTTTTATATTACAACCCCTAGATTGAGCGATCGCCGCATCTGCGTGATGTCCCTAGCCTTACGCACCGCCGAGCGACAACCATCAAAGCCACCTTCGCGACGAGCGCAAGTGTCACAGGTCCACGTGCGAAAAGTACGCCGCTCATGTCGTCCGCGGCCTCGAACGGCGCGAAAGCGTCAACGTCAAAAGAACCGACGTCACCGAGACCGCACCGTGTCAACGTCGAGGGCGACGAGAGCTGGAGGTTGAACGCCAACGAGTTGAGCTCACTCATCGCCGAACGCGTTCGCGCCGCGTCTGGCTCAAAGGTGAACGATAATGGCGAGCAAATGCCGACGCTGCGCAGACGCACGAACGTACGACACGGACCCGCCGAGGCGAAACAGGTTGCGGGGTACTACAAGAAGCAAAGCCAGTTGGTGGAGCAGTTTCAAGAAATGGAAAACTTTCTCGAGAGAACAAGTGGACGGAGCGACGAGGAGTCGAGGGGGAAATCGAAAGAGGAAGAGGACGAAGAGCGCCAGAGTCAACTCGCACTTCAAATATCATTCTACGCCAACATTCTTTTGCTCGGGGTGAAGCTCTTTGCGGCGATAAGCAGCGGTTCGCTAAGTATCATCACGAGCGCCTTGGATAGTTTTCTCGACTTGGTGAGTGGATTTATCCTTTTCGTCACGGATAAGAGCATTAGAAAGCAAAACAAGTACCTTTACCCGATTGGTAAGAGTAGAATGCAACCTTTGGGAATCATCGTCTTCAGCTGCATCATGGGTACGCTCGGGTTTCAAGTGTTAATTGAAGGCATTCGACAACTGGTGGGGGAGCAACACACGCACCATCTTGAACATTTAGTTCTCACCATTGGCATCATGGTGGGTGTCATCGCTCTCAAATTCTTTCTGTTTCTCTTTTGTCGAAAGAGTAAATCGCCCTCGGTTCAAGCCTACGCTCAGGATCATCGAAACGACGTGGCTACAAACATTGTCGGGTTGGCGGCGGCGCTCATAGGAGACAGGCTGTACTACTGGGTTGATCCACTCGGTGCCATTCTTCTCGCCGCGTACATCATCGTCAACTGGAGTCAAACTGCCATGGAAAACATTAAATCAATGGTTGGAGTGAGTGCACCGCCTGAATTTTTGGCGCAACTGACGTACTTGGCGTGGAATCATCATCCTGATATCGTCCTCATTGACACGATTCGCGCGTACACATTTGGTCCCAAGTACTTTGTCGAGGTTGACGTAGTGCTAGAAGAAAATATGCCTTTGAGAAATGCGCACGACATCGGTGAAGCTCTGCAGAACCGTATCGAGCTCATGGAGGACGTCGAACGCGCTTTTGTACACTTAGATTTCGAGAGCGAACACGCCCCGGAACATTAGATTCTCAACATTTCTTTTAGTTCTTGTGTTACATCTCTTTGCGAAGAATGTTCAATATTATACGTGATGCGCGGCAGATGGTTGCGGCATTAGACACGAATGTGTAGTGTAATCCATCGTTCGCTTGTTGTACGTGACGACGAATAGCTTGGAGAGTTGTTGGACGACACCGGCGGTGGGGTTCGGTGGAGGCAACAAGACGCTCACGAGTGAGTCATGCGCATCGATATCGCCAGTTTCAGGAATACTGGACGCGTTTTCTTTCCCACTCAACATCGGAATAGCCTGACCAACCCTCTTCGGCGTCATTTCTTCGCTTTCCTGCTCCCAAACCTTGGTCATTTGCGCCGCCCCCGCTTCGTCAGCCGCCGCCTTGAACTTGAACACCTCCTTACACATAACGCGACTCAGTAGATTGATATGCTGCGTCATGCCAGCCTCTCTGAATGCGCTATACCACGGGTCGTTGACGTCCTGCGATTGCATAACATCGACAACACGACCATCGAGTGTTTTATCACCCCATGGAGTGAGCCCGCCGCCGTCCACGGTGGCTCTCTCTGGCAACGCAAACATGCGTTCATCCTCTCGATGCGAAATCTCCTCGCGAAGAGACGTAATGTTCAAGCTCATCATGGCCCGGGAAAGATCGTCTTGTTCACCCATCGCGCTTCCGAGGGCGAGAAGTTTTCTGCTGGCGCTCGACTGCGTGCTCGCAGGCGTCGCCCCGGGCGAAACCAGGCCCACCACCGAAAGCGTGCCGAGAGCGAGCGCCGTCACCGACGCAGCCATCGTCTTCTTGCGACGTTTTGATTCGGGTTTCTTTAGCTCCTGCGCTGGTGAAGGCGGTGTTTCCATCGTCTCGACGCCCATAGGCGGCAGCGGAAGCTTGGGCGTAGGGATGGGATACACTGGGTACATCATCGCGGCTTGCTGCGCCCCTCCCGTGGTTTGCTGCAAACTAATCCGTAAAGCGTGGTTTTCATTCGTCAAATGCATCACCAACGCTTGCAACTCACCGTTTTGAACCTCCAACGTTCTCGCCCGCTTCTCCAAATCTCGCAGATACTCTCTCTTACGCGCTCGGCTATTCTGGGCGCTCTCCCGGTTCCGCATCAACCGAAGCTTCCGTTCCTCCTCAGTCTCCTTTCCATTCGGCGTCGTCATCTTTCTCTTACTCGACGCCCCGACATCGTTCACCCGCCTCGCGGCGTCATCCATCTCCCCTCCTGACCCAGCACTCTCACCACTTCGCTGATCCGCAGAATCATCCGCGAAATCCCAGTACCCTACATCGTCTCGCAACCGCTGTTGCTCGTGTTGATTCGCCTCGACATCGTCGAAGAGATTTCCCAACAGAGTCTCATCCAACCCCCCGAGCACCGTCGCGTCGAGTGCATCCAACCCAGGCAGGGATAAATCATCCAAAAACGCATCACTCACGTCCAACGTCGCCCCTGATCCGCTCGTCGTCGGTGTCGCGTCTCGCATCATCGTCTTCAACAGCAGCTCATCCTGATCCGCCCGATGAAGCCGATCTTCACTGGCGTTTTTCGACGCGCCGCTGCTTGTCATCATCGCGACGTCTTCCCGCGTCTCGCGGTTCGGCGTTCCGGGCGCCGTCGACGTTCCGGCACCGGGTAACGCCATCCCGTCACCCGCGTTTGCTTCATCGTTCATCCTTCGTTTCGTCGTCTTCGCATCCGTCGTCGTCGTCGTCGTCATCGTCGTCCTCGTCGTCATCGTCGTCGACACTCGCACTCGGATCGAACGAAAGACTGGGTGCCGTACCACGACCCGCGGCTCGTCTTCGTCGTCGTGCTTTGACTCCGGTTTCGATCCCGTCCGTCGATCGAGCGATCGATCGTTAAAACGTCGCGCGAATGGCTCGGATCGCGTCGCGTCGCGTCGATGATTGACGCGCGACGCGCGCGTCGTTTCGTGCGAGACGCGGGGAGACGCGGATCTCGTACGTCGTAATCGAAATTTCGTGAGCATTCATTTCATCTTTTATTTTTTGGGGTTGGATTGAGCCCGCCGGAGACTGCGACGAAAGTTGAGCGTTTCTTTATTCGGAACTCTTGTGCTCAAAAATGTCGCGGTTTGGTGACGAGGCGATGGTGGAAAAGATTGGTAATCGACGTAATTCGTCGCCGTCGTCGCCGTCGTCGCCGTCGCCGCCGTCGTCGTCGTCGTCGTCGTCGTCGTCGGTATCGTTTCTTACGTCACCCAGAGATTTGGCCTGAAAACCAGAGGACGCGGCCGAACCGCGACGCGGAATGGCGACGGGAGACGGAGTGGAGATGGACGATGCCGGGGAAGAATCGACCCCGATGGTGGTGGTGGAAGCTGTTTCGCGGTGAGATGGTGCTTTTGCCGCCGCCGCGGCGCGTGCGGGGCGCGGATCGAGAGGCGCCGGAGTGCCGAGGAAGGTGTCGCTCCAATCCGTGGTGCTCGCGACGCCAGAGACCAAGGCGGCGAGTCCGGATTGCTGCGGTACGGCATTTTGCATCTTCTCGGGTTGATAATGGATGAATCTGCATCGAGATCCGTAAGGACACGCGTTGTGGTGCGCGAACGTTCGGCAAATTTCTGTCTTGTACTTTGGATGTCGCAAAACTGGTCTCAGTTCCTCGCGACCGTGAGCGAATTGGCACTTTACAGAGTAGCGGCAGGATCCACATTCTTCCCAGCTTCGGCATAATTCTGTTTTGTAAAGACTATGTTGTTGTTTGGGTGAATTCCCTGGTGAGATGGACGCATACGAAGTCACTGGACTTGCACTGATTGAACGCAAGCCACTATTGTCGCTTTCTTTTTCGTATCCGCTGTAGACTGGAGAACGTGGCGGCGTCACGCTCGGTCCAAGAGATGGTGCTGGTGAGCCTGGGCTTAGATTCAATGAAAACATACCACCCATTACGGAATCTGTGGATATATTTGTTCGTTGTTGCGTTGATCCTTGTCGATACGTTGCCAAATTTCCATGATTCTCGTAAACATCGGGAAGCGTCAACATGTACGAAGAATCTTGCTGGTGAACAACCGCGCTAGGAAGGCTCGAACCGTATCTCGCAGCCATTAAAGGGGATTGCGGGAGGACTGCGGCGGTCGGAATGTTGTCATACGTGGTCGGAACCATTCGAGGGGGAGTCTGAGGAGAACCATTGGACTCGCCGCTAGGACCAAGAATGCCGAGCACGCCAAAAGGGTCCTGAGACAACGGTGGCGTCAAGCGTCCGTCGTCGTAATCCTCGATGGCGTATTCGGAATTATTTTTCTGCCCGCAAACTCCTCCGCTCGCCGATATTCCATCGTCTGGGTTCATCTCTCCTTTGAGCTCTATCGAGGCTCCTTGCGTTGTGTCAGGACGTTGCCAGTTGTGTGCAACAGAGGAGCCAAACGATGAGTTCCGAACGGCGAGCGTTTGAAAAACGATAACGTGTGCCTACGACAAACTTCAAGCGTAAATAGTACCGAGAATAGCTCTTCGATAATATCGCGCGGACGAGCGTCGAAGTGGCGACTAGAAGAAGACTCGTTGCGACAAACACACGATGTGAATGTTAGACGATGCTCACTTTTGTTACAAATCTTTAGACAAATCTGAGATACGTGTTGAGTTTGACACCCAAATTTTGCGCTAACTTTTGCGCGAGATCTCGAGAGATGTTGCACTGGTACAAGCCGCCTTCCATGGCGCTTCCTCGATTAATCGAGAGCATGCCAAGCTGCGTCATACTCGAAATTTGCATGAAGACATCGGCGCTGAGCAATTCCTCCTCTAGATCGGCGACTTCTGCCCCATCTTCGTCGTAAGCAGATCGAGTGATGAAATGGAACCAAGCAATTAATCGTTCGAGCTTGAAGACGCGTCTTCCTTCAACCGCCGCCTCGGCGGCTGCCTCGCGCTCCCTATCCTGCGCCGTGCGGTCAGTGCGTTTGCGCTGCGCAATGTGTCCTTCTATCTGTCCGCCGAACAATCTCTTTTCGACGTTTTCAGTGTTGTGAGAGCATAGATATGCCGCTACGAGTAAAAACTTTGTGAGACGCGGTATTTCGAAATCTAGTCGTCCCCCAGCGCCGCTTCCCACGGTATCACGAGCCACTGGCCATTCTCCGCGTCCAAGCGCGAGTGCCGCCGGACTGAGCGGCACCGTCAAGCCAGTGTGCACGTTCGGCTTTTCACGCCGTGAATCTATACCTATTTCGTCTTTACCGACGGGTTTCTTTGCGCGCGCGTTGAGTGCCGTGTAAAGCGCACGTGGTTCCGGGAGCGTCTCTCCCTTTGATTTCGCCTCCTCGTACGGTTTGATGTACTGCGCCCACAGCGGCTGCAACGTGGCGCGAAGCTCGTGCAGGTTTCTACACGTCGCCGTGAATGTGCTCAACATGGTACCTAAAAATGAATTGTACAGCATCTCATCCGCATCCATCGGACGCTCGCTCAACAGAATGTATCGCAACTCTTCCCGCGTGTAAGACGGAAAGTAGATACCTTCGTGTGGAGTCGCCCCGGCAGCCGAGCAGAACGCATCCCAACCCTGATCACCAATCAATATGACTATCACTTTCCTACAGCTGAGTTCAGCCAAGCGCAAAAGCGCGCTCAGCACTGGTTCACCACGCCATTGCAAAAGACGTTGCGCCTCATCCACAACTACGTATGCAGCCCGCGCACTCGGAGAACTCGGAAGGTACATCCTCAAAATCTCCACTAAATCGCTAAATCGATCGCACTTCAGCATCTTCTTCGCCACATCCGGCGCCGCATCCCTCAACGCCGCGCTGTGCTCTCGCATGAACCATTCCAACTCCTCCACGACGGCTTCGTAAAGCAACTTCGGCGAGTGCTCCGTCACGCACGACACGTATGCATGAGGCCGCCCACTCCTCCTCATCACGTCCCGAACGATGGACGTCTTCCCAGTCACCGGCGGTCCGTGCACATACATCGGCGGGTGATCGTCCCTCGCGTCTCCCAGCGCTCGCACGAGCGACTCTATCGGCCCTTTTCTTCCCGGCCAAGACGCGCAGAGGTCTCGAATGAATGTCTCCTCATCCCCCGCCAACGCATCGCACGCCGGATCGTCCGCACCATCGCTCGGTCCGGCGCATCGATCGTAATTGACATCCATCGGCCGAAGCATTGCCGTTTCTGCCGCCATGGTCGGTTCGTCAGAGACGACCGGTCCGTCGCGCTCTTCCGTCGTGTCGCGAGCTTTTGAAATTTTCACCATGAAACTGTCGCGCGCGCGTCTTGACGGTCGGACAATTGAGTACAACTAAATACATTACAATACGCAACCGGCCGTCTCGATGATCCGTCACTGTGTACGTATGAAACATATCTGTCGTTACTCAAGTTAGAATACGAAATCCACCACGCGCATCGTGCGCGTATAAAAAAGTCGCGTGTGACCCGAACGAGACGACCTCGCGCGCGCGGCATCGCATCGACCTCTTAAAACGTTGCACGGCTCGCCATGAAGGTACGTCGAATGAGAACGGCGACGACGCGATGCGCGACGGAAAACGAAAACGCAGTGATCATTGATCGCGCGTCTGCGACGATCTGCGGCGCCGATGAACACCGAGAGACGACGACGACGACGGGAGTTCGCCTTCGGGAGTTCGCCTTCGGGAGACGCTCGGCTGAGTCGAGAAACCCTTGCGGCGCCTGGTCGTCGGGACGCGATCGGAGAACGCTCGTAGGGTGGGCGAAGGCGTGAGGCGCGCGTGAAGACGTTGGATGGATGAAATCTAATAGGTTTCGTTCATTCGATTCGTCGCGGGTGTCGTACGCGTCGACGCGCGTGGACGGCGCGGATGGCAGATTAGGACCACTGGTGGACCACTCGCACCGCGAAGAAGAGAGACTGACGGATGAACCCACGCTTTCGAACCATCGTAGCTTAACATCGCGAACCCGCAAACCGGGGCGCAAAAGAAGATCGAGATCACGGATGAGAACAAACTCCGTGCCTTCTACGACAAGAGAATCTCCAACGAGGTCGAAGGAGACGAACTCGGTGATGTACGTATCGATCGTTGGCTTTAGGGCTTTACGACTCGCGACCCGAATGCTCGATCGGAGCTCTATCCCGACGCGACGCGAAACGAGGCTCGGGAGATGTCTCGGAGGTTTCAAAGCTTTTGTTCACTCGTGTACTGACCATCGCATCGCGTCTTACGCGTTTCTACGACACAGGAATGGAAGGGTTACATCTTCAAGATCATGGGTGGTAACGACAAGCAAGGTTTCGGCATGAAGCAAGGTGTCCTCACCAACCAACGTGTCTTCTTGCTCATGTCCCAAGGCACGAGCGGCTTCCGCGGCCACGGTCGCCGTAAGGGTGAACGCCGCCGTAAGGCTTGCCGTGGTTGCATTGTCTCCCAAGATATTGCTGTGCTCAACTTGTTGATCGTCAAGCAAGGCGACGCCGAAGTCCCGGGTCTCACGGATACCGAAGTCCCGCGCCTCCGCGGTCCGAAGCGTGCGAGCAAGATTCGCAAGCTCTTCGCTTTGTCCAAGGAAGATGATGTGCGCCAGTACGTCAACACCTACCGCCGTGAGTTCGAATCCGCCACTGGCAAGAAGAAGTCCAAGGCGCCGAAGATTCAACGTCTCGTCACCCCGCTCACCATTAAGCGCAAGCATGCGCGCGCGGCTGCCAAGAAGGTCAAGCAAGCCAAGTCCAAGGCTGAGGCTGCTGAATACCACAAGCTTTTGGCTCTCCGCCTTCGTGAGCAACGCGAACGCCGCAGCGAATCCCTCGCCAAGCGTCGTGCTTCCTCCGTTGCGAAGAAGGCGTAAAGCGCCCGCAGAGCTTCGGACGTAGTAGGTGAAGAAATCTCTAGTTTGTGGAAACTGTAGGTGTAAGAGAGACGTGGCGTTAGTAGTCGCTCGGAGGCGTGAGCGATGGATACAACAAGCTTAGCAGCTTAACATATCGTGTCAGTACGAAACAATTCATAAAAACAAAATTATATGCGTTCAACGCCTCTTTCCAGTTGCACTCCTCGCCTCCTCGACCCGCATTTCGCGCGCGTATGAACAGATAGAGAGACGAAAAAGGCGCGAAAACACCCGCGAGCAGGACAGCAGGGGGCCTGACACGTAGGAAGGAAAAAAGTGCTGCGTTTGAAATGCGCGACGAGCGTCGTCATTCGTCGCGCGCGAATGACGATAAGGACGCCCGCCCGCGCGTCGAGTCGCGGCGTGATACGCAGTAACAATGAGTCACGCTCGTCCAACCGTTCGTGTGGTCGTCATCAATCGACGTCTCGCCGCGTGACGCGGGTGAAGTACTCGAACAAACAGGGTGATGAAGAAGATGAGCCCGAGTACGTGCGAGACGAAAATCGCACGCCCTACTACACGCAGACGTCGCAGAAATTCATGGATTTGATTACGATTCAGGCGTTGAAAAACGTGTTGCAGTATTTACAAGAGACGAACGGGGAAATGCACATGTTTTTGCATCAGTACGTGACGGAGAACCCGTTCGAATTGGGGGCGGATAGAACCATGGATGACTGGTTGACGCAGCTCGCGGCTCAACCGCTGGTACGAGTGAAGGATCCGAGAAGATCATCCATACCTGGGCCAGCGGCAGAAGAAGCTGCGCTTAGGGGTGGTCGAGAGGTCTCGCCGCGTGACCTGTGCGAGAGAATCCTTGCAGTGAGAAAGAGTGTCGGAGAGGAGTTGGTTGGCGTCGTCGGCGAGCTTGAAGTGCGGAACCGTTCAATCTTCACGCGTGCGCTGACCAAGTCATTCCAATTGAGCGACGATGATGTCGCGTAAGATTGCTTCAAGAATAGCGTTAATGTAGCATTAGTTTTGTGAGATAGTCGTATCAATAGCGGCGTTCCAATTTTCATCCTCGGAGGTGGTACAGAAATTTGCGTACATGCATTACAGACTGTCCAATCACCACGTCTTGTGAGACATGACGGGCGTTAGGACGCGGGCTAAAAGGAGATTTCAATTTAAATTTATCGTCTGTACAGATAGACCTTTCGATCCTCCGGATCACGCTCGATGAAATCGCGATCGATGAGTCCTTCGAGGTGCTTTTTGATATCGCCTGGCGTCGGTAAGAAGCGGTTCCTCACTTGTGAAGTCACCTCGAGCACAATGCTGTTGTAATCGAGTCGTTTTTTCGCCTTCATGATGCGAACGATTGCAGCTTCAATCTGCGGCTTGCGATCATCCGTGAGTTTTCCTCTCGTCACGGATCTCTCTTGATCAGTCTCGCGCTTTGAAGAGCTTGATAGTATCTTCACACGGGCCGTCTTCGATTTGAAGGCTTTATTGAGCTCGAAAACATCCGTAGGTGACATCTCATTGCCAGGCGGACTCTTTACCAGGATGTCTTTACCGCTTACGCACGTGAGAGCTTCGAGAGAAACCTTGAGCTCGTCGCCACTCAATCCAGTCATGTCACCGATGGTTTGCAACGAAAGACGAGGTCCACCTTGACTTTGTTCACCTTGAAAGCACATTAAAACGCACATCTGGAGAGTTGAGACGGACAGTTCGTATTTACCGCTCGGAAATGCCGCCTTGATGTCAGCTCTACCCATATTTAACTGCCAATTCAGTTTCCTACCACTGTGAAGCTGGCCATAGTGCCACTCAAATGCTTTCACCGCATCTTGACACTGTTTTGGTAGCACGATGGGGTTGCTATACGTTTTCATCATCGGCCACACGCCCATGGTTAACACAGTAACATCAAGATCAACATCTTTGAGACCAGGTACGTTGTTCTGAACGTCTCTGAAGCTACGAGTTAGGTCAGCTGATGTGAACATGTCATTGAACATGGTTTCCATTTTGCTTGTGAAGGCAAACCCGCAGTGATCCCGTAATTTCCCGATAAAGGTACGCTCGTTATCATCACTAGCCGAACGCTTTTGAAGCAGCCGCTTGCGTAGATGCTTGCGGTAGTACTGCTCGAACTCATCTTTTTCGTTAAACAGACGGAACAAGCCCATCGCCTTAACAAAGACGCCTTCGAGCTCATTCTCACTCATATCCTTTGGTGGTTTTCGGAGCATTTGGTCCAAGTACAACGACAGTGACTCTGGCGACCTAGGGTTCATATTTGCTACCAGCTGATAGGCTTGGTTACACTGAGATTCAATCGCACGGTTTCTCTCGAACGCCTCGACAAGGATGGTATCGTACTTTTCTTTGAACTTGAAGAACTGCTCAACGAACTGAGTAGGATTCCTCTCGTTCTCGACGTTGAGGACTATCGCCTTGCCAATTTCTCTCACGTGGTTAAAGATGGCGTCAGGAATGCCGTCAAGTTCATCCATGGTGGAGAACAGCCTGTACAACCTCTGAAGGTTGACAACCTGGCTGTTGCGAAGCATATTAACTATCCCACTCGTTGCGTTGTGCAAGATGGACTGCGACATCTCGTTGAGCACTTCGTTTCTGACAGTCGTAAATAGAGGGTGCTTCGTTCGAGGTTGCATAAAGTGGTCACATCGATCCATCTCGTCTTGAAGCCACTGCTCGACGCTGCACAGATATGCAGGACTATCATCAATGTCTATACGCTTGACCGCGAGCGCTCGATAGTACAATTTGGTCTCCTCCAGCATCCTAGTTTCAAACTCTTCGACGTAGATGGGTTCTCCTAAGACGAACAGCATCGAGTTGACCTTCTTCAAAGCATCCCAGTCAGCCTTAGCAGCTCCCGTTCGCTCTTCAGCAATCATTCGCAACATGCACGAACTCATCCTTCTTCGAATCCTGGGATTGTTGATGACGCACTCTCGCCACAGGGTAATGGCTAGTTTCCCGACCGTCTCTTGCCCTGTCTTTCCATGATTCTTCAAATACACTCGATCGAGGTAATCAAACACATCAGTCAACATCTCTGCGCCCTTTTGATGCTCTGAAAACCGCTTGTCAAGCTGTAGTAGGAAGTCCTCGTCTCCCGATACATCGGCAATCTTGCTCGCGACGTGCAGACAGAGATGATCCGTCACCGCGTCGCTAATAGTATCGTACAGGTTACTCCCATGTTTTCTCAGCACCAGCGCGTACGTCGCCGCGTGCAACTCCACGTAAGACAAACCGTCGGTGCTAAGATTTAGAATGTCCTTCACTGCCGTCCTTAGCTCCTCGATTGTCTTCTCAATAAACTGCGGGCGCGCGATGCAAAAACACACACGAAATGAACACCACCGTCAGTCTTCGTTCAACGACTCATACCACCGCGTCGCCTCCTTCACCCGCCCTCACCCACTCGCGGCGTCTTCGAGTCAAAACCAATAACCCGCACGCGCTTTGGCCCGAGTCGCCCGAGTCAAGTCCTCAAATATCACCCAGCGCGACCCCACGCCCGGTCGCGACGCGCATTCACCCATCTCAAAAAGTAATACAGACTTCTTCGTTTGCAACTCACCTGCGGATCCGCGCTCACACGGTGTTTAAACGGCGCGAGCGTCGTCGTCGTCCCCGACACGTGGCTCGCAGAATTCCCGTTCGTCGTGGACGCCTTGCGCTTCGTCCCGCCGGCTTTTCCACCGCTACCGCGACGTTCGGACGTCGAAGCCCCACCGTTTGCATCGCCGCCGCCGGTATCGACGACGACGACGCGATGTTCGTCCCTCATGTCGTCAGGCGTCGCGCTCTGCGGAGACCCGCGGCGCTCTGCGGTTCGACTTGTCTGCCGGTTTTTGTATGTACAAACAGTTACGTGGTGTGCGATCCTAGATGCGCCGAGCGCGCGCGCCACCTCAGACGACGACGGAAGACGACGGAAGACGGCATGGCGAGTGAACCCGACGCCGTGGTCTCTGCCCTCGCCCATGCGTCCGAACGCGTCGAGGAATTGTGCGCAAACGCCGTCGGAACGCCGTTGGATTTTAAATCCATCCTCGAGCGCGCTCGAACAGCCGCGAGCTCGAGCAAACCCGGCGGTGATAAGCGCGCGATGCGCGATGTGCTGGGTTCTGTGAAGCGCGCGTGGTACGCGACGACGGCTGAACCGATGAACCGGTTGACGGAGCGAGAGCTGGCGGTGGTGATGCGGACGTTTAACGAGGCGTGGTTGCAGCACGGGTTGGAGGGGACGCCGTTGGACGACGGGACGTGGGCGTTTCGAGTGTCGAAGATCAACTATCCGAACGCGAAAAAGGCGATGACGGAACTCGCAGCGTGGTTGCGTAAAGCGGAATGGGCGCCGTGGGTGGAGATGTGTCGGAAGATTCGAGAAGATTTGATGAAGAAGTCTGAGGGTCCATTCAACACGTATGCGCAGCTGTTGAGAGCACTCGACGCACTTCGAGCGCAGGCGACAACAGGGGTGAGGAATTTGGTGAATAACGGTGATAGTAAGGTGACGTATGAGGATGCGATGGAGTACGATAGAGAGCTCAAGGCTTGGATAGAGAGTTGCTGGAGTGCAAACGGTCTCCCGCCTTTGGACGACGTGCCGCAAGGCAACGTTACGTTTCACGCTGCTGGCATGCAGCCGATCGTGGTGTCGTCTTCCAAGAGAGCACCGCCTCGAGATAGGTCTCAGCCGGTTAGTCCAGTACCGCCGCCTCCAAAGAAGCCGAAGACAACGCCGAGCAAGGCGCCAGCAGAAGCGGTAGCGGCGCCCAAGGAGCAAGAGAACGCCGCACCAACCAAATCGGCGGCGAAAGACGTAGAAATGCATGTCGTCCGACATTCCGTGGCTGTGCAAGTCAAGGCAAAGTGCTACGGCCTCGATGCAGAACTCGTCGTAATTCCTCCTTTTGGTCTTCCTGATGGATTGAAAACAAACGGTGAGGTGGCGGCCATGGTTTTCAAAGAGACGCAACTTGCGCAACAGTCAAACGCGCAAGCAGCAGAGCCTTCTTCTCGATGTGTTCACAACGACGGCAAAGCGTGGCGTTGTCCCAGACGAAGGGTTGAAGAAAGCGTGTTTTGTGGCAAACATAAACCGAAAAGTTTCGCGACGACCGCAAGAGTTGAACCTGTTCGATTTGAGACCACTCAGGGCCTCATCATGACATACACCGGAGCGCCCTCGGCGTGTCTCATTCGTAGCGTCGCAGGGGCATCAATCGATGCTTCAGACTTGCTGATGCTCAAGGACCCCGAAAACTTTGAGCAACACGCGTGGAACGTCGAATCGAAACTCAAGTCTTGCGAAGGTTTGGTCAGAAAAGACGGTCCTGGTGGACGTTTCCGTGAGAATGCAGTTGTCCTCGAGCGCGGCGGTATTTGGGTGCCTTATGCGCAATACGAAGCCAAGCTGTTGACCATGCTACCAGGAACGCCGTCCGGTGCGAATGTAGCCTCTGATTCAGTCTTTAACCAGTGCATTGAAGATATTCGCGCCATCAACGCAAAGCGCATGATTCAAGTTGAGCATACAGGCGTCAACGAGGAGGAAAAATCAGAGCCAATGAGCGCAATGGAGATCCAGGAGGCCCAGCTTGGCACCGACGATGAGCACCCAAAAATTCCTACTGGTGCTCAAGAAGTACGGAAGCGGCTCGCAGAGCTCCATCGTCAGCTCAACGGTGTCACTCGTGAAATCACTGCGATGCAAGACACCGGGATCGACCACACAAAGCAACACGACAGGCAGCAGGGAGAAGGAGAGTACGACGCGTACGAACACGCCATTCTCCGCGCGCTTCGAAAGGAGAAGAGAGTCCTTGTTTAATAGGTGAACACTTGTAATTTGTAGATGAAAGTAATGGTTGGTTAATTTAACATGACAAGCTTTTGATTGCGGCCGCTATAGGCATCTAGTTTCATTCCTGTTAAATGTGTTGAGAAGTTTAAATGCCAGTTATGTCCTTGAAACTCAAAACAAACGTCGAAGGTATCGTACACATCAAGGTGATCCGAATCGAGGATCAACTCGCACTTTTACGCTTCCTCTCGCGAAGCAGTTGACTGAAGTTTTTGTGGTACACTAGTTGTGCTCATCAGGGAACACTGCATGCTTTTGCTTTAATGTTGCTCACTTGTACTGGGCCATGAACTCACGGTGGAAGTCGCACAGTTGTACAGTAACTGTCTCGATATCCTCTTCGGAAGGCAAGAACGTCGTACGGAAGTGCCACGTACCCGGCTTTTGGCCAAAGCCAGAGCCCGGAACCGTCACAATACCCGTTTTCAACAGCAAGCGAGTACAGTATTCTGCATCGGCAACCTTGCCGGCTGCGGTGCACTCGTCGAGGTACTTTTGGGGAAAGGTGAGGTTCGGGAACGCATACATGGCCCCCTGCGCTTCTTGGCAAACGACCCCTTCGAGCGTATTCAGCGTGGAGACGAGCTTCTTCGCGCGGCGCGCGAGAGAAGAAAGAATATCATCACGTTCCTTGGCGTAAAGTTCGTACGAAGGTTCACCTTCGACCGGCGGATCCATGACGAGTGACGTCGTAACTTGTCCGACGAGGTTCGGGCACAGAGCGATGGAGGCGAGCTTCAAAATTTGCTCAACAACACCGGCATCCCAGGCACCGACGAGCTCCATGAAGCCACCACGACGTCCGCACTCCCCGTAGTAACCCTTACTGATGGAGTGGAAACTCGCGAGCGGGACTCTGGAATCGAGGCCAGCTTCAAAGACAACCTTGCGCATGCTCTTGAACGTCTTGCCCTCGGCGTAAATGTTTTCTTGATAGACTTCGTCAGAGATTATGATGATGCCTTCATCAGCGCAGAATTGCGCAATTTCAAGCAAGTTTTCGTCACTTAACAAGTTACCTGTCGGGTTACCCGGGTTGATAACGACCAGCGCGCGCACGTTTTTCCCCGCAGCGCGGGCATCCTCGGTTTGCTTCTTAAGGTGGTCCAAGTTGAGAGACCACCCAGTCTCTTCATCCATGTAGTACGGTACAAGGGTACCGCCATACAACGTAAGCGCCGCGGAGTAAAGCGGATACTGCGGAATCGGGCACAACACGGCGTCTGTGTCGTCGCGGATGAGAACATTCATCAAGTAGTGGCACCCCGCCGAGGCCCCATCTGTAAGATAAATGTCATCCACGTTCGCCTCGAAACCATCGCGAGCGGTGATGCCTTTCGCCACCGCTTCCCGCAGGCATCTCACTCCTTTACTTTCGGAGTACGCACCAGTCCCTCCACTGATATTCTCGCGCAAGTTCTTCACTCGCGTCAACACGTCGGATGGAAAAGCCGCGCAGGCTCCATTCTGTGTCAACCCCTCCCAGTCCAAAGCCGCGCTCACTTGCCTGAAGAACGTCATCGGCTTTTGCCCCAACTGTTGCGGATTACCAATGTTACAGTACACAACCTTATCGAACCCGTACGGGGACGGTTTCCCATTCTTCGCGCACTCGGCGAGCTCTTGTTCGATCTCCCGAGCCTTGGCCACGATGGGCCCTCTGACCGCATACTCGGCGCGCACCACCGCTTGGTTGACGCTCTCCACCGTCACTTTAGACGCACCCATGTCGACAGAAGTGGTTTTAAAAACCCTACGTCCGCTTCTCTCTATCGCCACCGACTCGCGTTCGGGTCCGTCGATCGTTCGTCGCGCGCGAACGCGTCGTCGTGTGCCGATCGGCGAGCGACACGTGTTGTCTTGCAGTGTTTTCGCATCGGACCCCATCACATTTTGACCGGTCATGACTCATTAATCGTTGAATGGGTCGACATTCGGCAAGGGGTCGTTATTTATTTTTTTTATCCATCGCAGAGGGCCTCGGGTGCCTTTGCCCTGATCTGAACGGTGCGCCCGATCACAAAGGGACGTTTTCGAGTTTGACGAGCGACGCGTTGATGGGTGAGTTTCATCGATCGCGAAAGAAACGAACCTGCACTCTGGGGTGGACGGATTCTGACTCTGACTCTGATTCTGATTCTGACGCACACGCGCCGACGCGACTCGAGCGACACACGACGACTCCACGGACGGACGATCGAGCGGCGACGGTGGATCGATCGATTCGTTTGGCCCGCGCGATCGAGTCGGTCGGGCGCGTCGTTTCGCGCACGTCGTGTATGCGCGCGACGAGTCTGCGTGCGTGGTTCGTTCTGCGTGCGACTCGAGCGACGACGACGCGTGGTTCGGCGTCCGCGGTGACGACGACGACGACGACGACAGTGGCGACGACGACGGGTGGTGGTGGGAACGGGGCGGTGGCGTGTGCAAAACGGAGCGGGTGGACGGCGGTGAGAAGCGGGAGACGCGTTGGAATCCAAAACAACGCGCGGCTGACGGCGGCGTGCATGCGAGCGAGAGCGACGGTGAAAGGCGGTCGGGAGGAGGAACGCGCGGCCAAGTTTGGTCGAGGGGAGACTGTAATGCGGTTTGCATCAACGAGCGGTGATGATGAAGGGATGAAGATGGACGTTGGTGAGGTGAGGTGCACGCCAAAGGAGCTGGAGGTTTTCGACACGCTGCTCGAGGCGGTGGAACACTTCAAGCTCGAGGTGACACTTCGAGTGGCTGGGGGATGGGTTCGGGATAAGCTGTTGGGAAGAGAGAGCGATGACATTGACATCGCGCTCGATACCATGCTTGGTAAGGAATTCGCGGAAAAAGTGAACCAATACCTCGAGGCAAAGGGCGTGGAGACGAAAGGCATCGGTGTCATTCAAAGCAACCCAGAGCAGAGCAAACATTTGGAAACGGCGACGATGCGCGTGCGCGACGTGTGGTTGGATCTGGTCAACTTACGATCCGAAAACTATTCTGAGGATAGTCGAATTCCGGAGATGGAATTCGGAACAGCAAAGGATGACGCATACCGCAGAGACTTGACCATTAACGCTTTGTTTTACAACATCAACGAGAAGAAGGTTGAGGATTTCACAGAGAGAGGGATTGAGGACTTGAAACGGGGTGTCGTGCGCACACCACTGCCCCCTCGAACCACATTCCTGGATGACCCTCTTCGAATCCTTCGAGCGATCCGTTTTGCGGCGCGGTTTGGCTTTGATGTTGACTGTGAAATCGGAGCAAGCGCAAGCAATCCAGACGTCCAGCACGCTTTGAAGAATAAAGTGAGTAGGGAAAGATTCGGAAAGGAGGTTTTGGGCATGCTCAAGGGGCGATCGCCGGCGGATGCGCTCGCGCTTATGCTCGCATTTAAGATTTCTCCCATCGTCTTGCAAGTCGCGACGCAAAGCGTCGTCGACGCTGTCACGGAGTCTGCAGATGCGCTCTCGTTGTACACAGCGAGATGCGTCGAAGAGGTACTCAAAGAAATCGGCTCAGACTGGCTCGACGAAGAGAACAAAGTTTGGCTCTATCTCGCCGCATGGTTGCAACCTTATCGCCGCGTTCAATCCGAGGGTAAGAAGGGGAAGTCGATCCCAGCTGTCGGAGACATGGTGAGCAACGCACTCAAACTCCGGTCAAAGGATGCTGACACAACTGTTCACATCCATGAATGCATGGATCTGGCTGAGAGTCTGCTGAAGAAGGGAGATTTCTCGCGACTCGAGGCCGGTTTGGCCTTGCGCAAGATGGGTCCCACGTGGAAATCTGCTGTCATCCTTCAGAGTTTGACAGACATGCCGGGAATCGACGCAAGTCACGTCGAAAAGTGGGCGGTCGATTACTCAGTGCATCCCGCTGACGCTCCGACTGACGTCATCGACAAGGTGCAAACCGGTATCAAATCTGTGGCAGATAAGATTACCGCCGTTGAAACCCGCATCACCGACCTGGGTCTCAACCAGTGTTGGGAATTGAAACCGCCCGTGACCGGTCAGGACATCATGGCGGCGTTGAACATGACAAAGGGTGGACCAGAGCTTAAGAAGTGGATCGACAAGTCGATCGAATGGATTCT
>JACLAB010009684.1_pt1 | contig 25230 bp, 12 predicted proteins | sample 8027921 | NCBI WGS metagenome assembly JACLAB01 (sample SAMN15725117, study PRJNA655200) | protist metagenome | isolation source: fluorescence activated cell sorting (FACS) single amplified genomes of... | place: USA: West Boothbay Harbor, Gulf of Maine | collected 2000-07-19
GTTCACGAACGCAGTGACTGCTTTAGACAAAGGGATTATTTATGGCGTGCCTTGGCTGGTTTATCCAGCCGTTGGCACGAAGCACTTAACGCAATTCTCGGCAAAGTATAAGGACGTGTCTAAAATTAATGCAGTCTTTTCTGTCTTACCTATTGACAAACCAGCGTTGCCTTTTTCCGAGGAAAGATGGCAAAAGTGGTCCGATAAGTTTGAATCGTCTTACACAGATTTTACGATGGGTACTCCATTGAAATCTGAAATTTCCAAAAACTCTCTTTTGGCGAGCATGGGCGTTGATGCTCTTCCGGAAACGAAGCTTTACGCGGTCCCTTTGGCTACTTACCCAACTTCAAAGAATATGAAATTGACTAAACATATCGATAAAGCAGATCGCGTTGCGTTCTCTCACGCCGTCCACGGTATCACCAAAGAAATGTTTGACCCGGATGAAGTGGAAGTGCATGCGATCCAAAGATTACCGGATGTAGTTCACGTTTTTGGCGACAATAGTGAAAAAGTTTTACCCGTAAAACATCTTGGGGCGGCTGGCGAAGATATCGAGGATAATACAGCTGTTCTCGTCACGGGGATGGTACGATTTCCAGCATCGCGAACACAAGATTTCGTCTGCGGCCTTCAATTTGCAACGATTAGTGCTTACGAGGGAAAGAAATGCGATGCAGAGGAGATCGCAAGGAAAGAGTGTTCTCCGAAAGGGTACAAATATGATGTTGAAGCAACGAACTATACCGCAGACGATTTGGGGAGATTTGATTTAAGCATAACACCCGGGGAAACTTGGGCTTTTATTGCGTCCTACGACGGTCACGATTTATGTTTCGGGGGAAACGATTTAGATGACTTTCCTTGCTCAGTGCAAAATGAGACTTCTGTTAAGTTATACGAAACAATCTTCACTAAAAACATATACTATGAGTTGGAAAACATCGTAGGTGGTGAGTTTGTGGTCTATTTTGACGTCACAGAACGGCCGGTAGATGTTGGATTGTACGCCGGCGCGTGCGGGACTCCATATACGGAATACTCGTTATTGATAACGCCTGCGAACGGGTGCGGGGCACCAGTTGAAGTTTTCGATAAAGATATTGTTGGATCTACAGGCTCGCGCTTTGCAAAAGATCAGTGGCCTTTAGTAGATCCAAAAAATGAATCATCGAACGTACGCCTTTGGCCGTATGCGGCCATGGATTACTACATTCAACTTGCTCAAGCTCCTGATGTATCCGCTTTAACTGAATCAAAAATCATCGCTGAATACAACGGCGCTTCATGCACGCCGCCGGGATCTAATATCATGCAGTTCTTCCGCGATAGAAATGTTCTCGTACAAACCATGTTATTATTAAAACGTACTTCCGCAGAAGTGAGGTACGTCTATCACGGCTGGTTTTGCGCAGAACCAACGTTTGGTGATATACCGGAGAAAGCTTTGCAAACTCCATTCACTGCGATCCGATCGGACGAGACGTGTCTTGGAACGGACTTGTCTAAGCACGACTTAACGCAAAAACATTTAATTGGATCTTCTAATTTGCAATACTCCAAGGTATCGCCGCAACTATCCACTATGAAGTATGTATCGATGAAAGTAATCGAAGCGCATTATACCGGGCCGAATACCATCACGTATTGTTCAAACTTCCAGTCCATCATTAACGATGTACAGACAAAGTTAGGAGTTCAAGTTCAGATTCAACAAGATGTCAGCCCACAAGCGATGAATCCTTGTCATTCATCTAGCGAACCGTCAGACGAGTGCGTCTTTACCGCTGTAAACGCCTCCTCGAGCTTGGTTCAATTTGCTACCGTCGGGACAGGAAAGGATCCAAACTCTCTCGAAATTTCATCGAAAGGCGCTGTTCCAAATCTTGTCTCGCCGTACCGACGCAAATTTCTGGCGCGCATTGAACGTAACGATGGATGGGCCGTTACAAACTTGGCGGTAGAGCGCGAATTTGTCACGGTCGCGAGTAAAATACGTGGTGGAGGATCTGATCCAAGCGCTAGGTTTCAGTCTGACACGAAGTTTTATGCGACGGCGCCTATTCGCGGACTGGTGTACACCGTCGTTCACGACCCTCCTGGTGGTCATTCATTCGCTAGTATCATGCAAGGAACTCATATCGATTTAGAGCTTGGCCTTGAAACGACGAGGGGTACCGGTATTGATTTCGCCGCGGACTGGGCTTTAGGAACCGAGCTTGGCTTCAGTGTTGAAGTTCCCGGATTTACCGCTGGGTCTGCGTACGCCAACGTACTTCTTGAATTCGATGATGAAGCTCCGGAAGGCTCAAAGGGGACGTTGGGTTTCAGCGCTGGCCAATCGGGAGGAACTGAATTTTCCGGGCCAGATGTAAGTGTCTCTGCAACGACCGATAATGGATGGGACTTCCATTTTACTTTAGACAGAACAATCAGTTCATCGGAAGAGGAGGGATTACCCGGTCGCGTTGGCGACACAATCTTAGGAGGTGGATTTGAAATAGTCTACTTGAGAGTTGACACTGTTGACATCCGAGACAACTGTTTAAAAGTAATCGAAGAAGTGCAGTGGCTTCCGAGAAAACCAACATCGTACGTCGTTTCCATTTTTCACGTAGAGTACAAACTAATTCCAGAAATTGACGGATTAATTGCCACCGCGAGTGATAAAGACGCGATAATGACCGACGGCGAGTTTGGTAGTAAATCCAACGAAGAGATTAAATCAATCTGGAAGCACCGTTTGAAACAATCCTTGGATGATTGGAAGAAAACAATTGAATGGTCGTCACCGGATTTCAACCCAGAAGGCTTTTTAGCTCTTAAAACTCCAGAACAAAAGACAAAGATGGGTGAAATTGAAGCAGCATTCGATAAATCCGCCGTTCCTTTCAGTTCCGATAGCTCTGTCTTTGGCAGATTAATGAAGCCGAAGATTGATGATGCGTATGGAGCGTATACTGGCGATAAAGATCGATCGGATTACACGGCTGAACAGGATTGGAGGGACTTGAATGCCGTCTGGAAATCAATCCCCAAAAAAGGAGCCACGGCATCTCTGAGCTCCTTGAAACAAAGTAGTCTTGATATGGATGAAATTATTGAAGGCGAAGACAGCGATCCTGACCAAGGCAACACCGGCAGATGGTTCCCAAATAAAGGTTCCTGGTTAGAAAGCTGGCAACTGAAGGGTGAGGAAGTTGGTAAAAATGTATTTACTTCTGTTGAGAATGATAGCGATGCAGTGCCTGATAGCCTCTTCTCTCGAGGTATGTCAGATGGCGCTGAAGCGGATGTGCGTGCGCGCGGTGATATGGCTCTTGACGATTCATTCTTCGAAAAAGATACAGTTGCGCGGTATATCGATGCTTCTATGTACGGATCAAAGGCGCCTTTCAGCTTCAGAGGAGGGAACACCCACGATCCGAAAATGAACCCATCGTCAAAAGGTCCGGAGCAATCAATCTATTTGACGTTCTCCGGAGGCGGGCACGCGCTTGAGTTTCACTCTGATTTATCTTCTAATATCGACAGCTGGGGGTATTCGTGGGCCATTGAAGCTGAGGGCGGTTTTGGAGGCAGTCGGTCAGGGGAATACTCCGTTTCCATCGTAGATGGAGAAGATAACACGGGCTGGGGAAAAGGAAAATCAATCGCTCTCGAACATGCCATGGCGTGGGCAAAGTTTGGAGATTTGGAAGTCTCGTACACACTTGGTGATGGTGATCCGTATGACAAATTCGTGGTTCAGGTTTTGAGCGACAAGCGCTTTGGGACGCCAATCTTCCGAACAATCGGGGGCGCGTCAAAATGCCCGGGCGAACCAAACACCATGTGGAGAGAATCTGGCCTAATTATTGAAACCGAGTGGAGCGCTGGCGCAAATAATAAGTTTATCCCCCCTGGTCAAAGGGCTTTGTTTGATCTTATGATTACCAACGAATCGCCTTATAGGGAAGGGCACATCTATGGGTTGTTGCTCACCTCGGGAAGTAAATATGTGGGCGATTTTGGCGGGAACATGATGGACTTATCATTCTCAATCAATGGGGCGGACAGTCTTGCTCCTTTCCATAGCTTAGTTCCTTTACACGACGTACCTTCGGTTGACTCCAACGGAGATTTGAAGTATACGCGTTTATCCTTGAATGTCATGAAAGGACAATTTGCTCATAAGTATTCTTCTATCGGAGTGCAGTTGGTATCTGAATGTGAATGGCAAATGTCGAGAGACTGGTTGTACAGATCGCCCATCTCTTCAACAGCGTTTTTAGGCGATTTTAAATGGGAACGCGAGTGCCCAAAAGTTAATTGGGATCTGACCACGTACAATACCTTCTTGAACGCGGTGCTTTCGAAACAAACTTCGCCGTATGTGAATATGACGCTGATGAATCCGGATCCAATGAATTTGTGGTCTGCCGATGAGATTGAAGGCAACACAAAACATACAAACCATTTGGTTCATCCAAGTGTTGAATTCGTTCGCGTGCAGTGGAGAAAACTGGGGGTCGGCGAGTGGATAAATGCGTGGGACATGATCGGTAATGATTCGGATATCTGGAAACGCGACGTGAAAGATGCTGACGCGCAGTGTAATTCGGCGCGCGGCGAAGGATGCACTTTCAAATGGAATCTTCAGCGTCAGTACTTTATGAACGGTTTGAAAGACGGATCTTACGAAGTCAGAGCTAAAGTCTTCTGCTCCGGGTACGACTCGTTTGCAACTGCAGATGTAAAAGGCTCTGTCACGGAAGAAAACTTGAACATCATCGTTGATGTGAAGAAACCCGAAGCCATTGATATGCGCATGCTCCACAATCGTTTCACGATTGATTACTCCGAGCCAATTGTTTGTCCTCAGCTTCAAGCTGATCACATGACATATGCGATTAGGCGCGTCAAGACATGCGATGGAACGAAGATAACTTCAGGTGGTGAAGTGGACAAAAATGACGTATATTTTCATTACAATTTTGCGTGTCTGGACAGAAATTCTCTCATGATTTCTTTTCCGTACGATGCGGAGCACGGTACTTACGAAATCACCGTAAATGCAGATAAGCTCGGAAGTAAAATAATCGACGCGGGGAATAATCCTGTCGCGAAAGAGACGTTCTCGACGACGTATGGATGTGGGGAAACGATAGAAGGAACACAAGCTTCTAAAGCGCCCACCACCAGCGCTCGAAGCGAGCTTGGATCGCCAAGGACGGTGTCGTCGTCGTCGGGAGTCCAAGCGGGAAAAGAAAATCCATACTTTGCGAAGGGAGGCGATTCTTCCACCGTATTCTACTTGAAAGTGTATGGTTTAGCTGCTACGGTCATCGCGCTGTACGCTCTCTTCTCATCTAATGAACGCCGCAGCTTGTTTTACGGAAGTCCCTTCTCTCTCCTTCGAAACAAAGATGAAAGTTCATATTTAGTGTCAAAGAGCGAAGTATTAGAGAGAGAAAACGTGCAACAACGCTACGGGAGTGTGCTTTAGTCGAAGTTTCATGTGTTCATCTCGTCGCTGTGGTGAGTAGACGCGTGTTTGTAAAAAATAATCAATTTTTTGAAAACCACGTGTGGAAGATAAAGATAAAAATTCGCTACTTCCCAATGCAAAACTCGGAAAACAAAACATCGAGAACGTTTTCTGTCACATCCAACCGACCAACTACGCGGGAGCAATTGCCCAACGCCTCCCGTAAATCCTCGGCGACGAGTTCAGTTCTCACATGACCCAGAGAATGGTTCAAAGAGCATTTACTTCCTTCATCTTCTGTTGTTTTTTTTACGTTATCATCGCTAGTGGTTTCCTTATTTAGCTCGGAGAGACACGCGCCAAGGGAATTGGATATTGCGCGAGCGTGCGCACGATGACGAGATCGGGCAATGGCAGCCGTAGCGCCGTCGCTGGCTTGAGATGAAGATGACGATGCTGTTATTGTACACTCTTGGACGGCATTAGAGACAGCTTTCGTTAATGCTTCTAGTCCCTGTCCGGTTCGTAAACTGAGACGAAGAAGGGAACGATCATACCATGAATATACTTCTTCTTCTTCTTCTTCTTCTTCTTCTTCTTCTTCTTCTTCTTCCAAAACATACAACGCGTCGCATTTATTCACGACTGAGATTATTTTAATACCATCCGCACGTTTAATGTTCATATTCGCAAAATCGATTCTCTTAGGATTTGTGGCGTCGATCATTTCGATGATGATATCCGCCATTTTTGCTACATTTTTACCTCTTTCGATGCCTTCTCTTTCAATTTCATCGATTAAATCTTTCGTGTCGTCCGAAAGCTTACCGACTCTTCTTTCGTACTCGTCGTCGAAAAGTGATTCGTCCTCGTCTCCGGCGTCGTAGCATTCTTCCATTATTTCCGACGTTGATGAAGTTTTTCCCGCTATTGGCAAAAATCGATGCCCGGCGGTATCAAAAATAACTACTTTTCTCCCATCTAACTCTAAACTCACCTCGACGACGTCTCTTGTTGTTCCTGGAACTTTCGAAACGATAGCCACGTTTCTTTTCGCAAAGTAGTTCAACAACGTCGATTTCCCCGCATTCGTGGCACCCACTATACACACGCGAACACCGGTCCGAACTAACTCTCTCGCCTCGGCGTCTTTTAACGCCGCGTCAATTTCACCTTTCACGCGGCAAATCGCTGGTAATACGTCTCGGTGAATCAAAGACGATTCGAGCTTTGGATCTTCGCCAGGGAAATCTAAAACCGCTTCGCACACGGCTAAAGCTTTCGTCAACACGTTCGTCCACTCGTCTACTTTCCTCGACAACGACGAAGCAGTCGGAGCACGACGATAGCTAACATCCCCGTCAGCGCTACCGAGTTCTATTTCACTCACAGCCAACGCTCGTTGTGCTTCTGTTTCCGACTCTATCAAATCTGCCAAAGATTCCGCTTGAACTAAATTCATCTTCTTGTTCAGAAATGCGCGTTTGCTGAACTCTCCAGGTTCTGCCGGTCTCAAGTTTCGAAAAGACAACAACGTGGGACTATTTTTTCCATCATCCTTTTCGTCGACAGCGCTCATCGTCGCCAATACCTCCAATACCTTTTTGCACACGGCTATGGAACCATGCATGTGCAACTCGCACACATCTTCTCCCGTGAACGAGCGCGGCGCTTCGAAGAACACGATTAATCCTTCATCGATAACCCCGATGGTATTTTTCTCTTTCCTTCTCGCCACAGCTGGCGCTTGATTTTCTCTTCTTCTTCCTTGACCTTTACCACCTTCCACTTTGTCGAATTCATCGTCGTCGTCTTCTAGTTCTAACTCGTCCATTTCCTCTAATTCTCTCTCTCTTGTTTCAAAAACAAACTGAGCGCGTCGCAGTACCCCCGGTCTCGCCATTTCCCTCCTCTTCTTCCTCCTCTTTCTCGTCGAAGAAATATATTCGTCCACATCTTCCAACCTTCCCCTTTTTTCTTTGAGAAGTCCAGTTAACGTCAGTCTCTCCCCAACTTCCCAGCTCTTCGGGCCGGATATTCGCAAAACGGCCACGCCACCTCTTCCCGGCGGCGTAGATATCGCGTATATCGTCGACCCTTCTTCTTTCTCTTCTTCTTCTTCTTCTTCTTTTACTTCTACTTTTACTTTCAAAGCGCTGCTACACTTCGTCGCAAAAGTACTAAAAGAAGCAGTTTTTCTCGTCGTCGTTTTCGTCGTCAAAAGACGCGGTTTTGATGGGAACGCGGTCTTCTTTGCCTCTGCGCTTTCTTCTTTCTGAGAATTTAAGAATACACGATGTGTTTTGCGTTGTTGTTTTGAGGAGAGAAGATGATGAAGCGAACGATGATGATGATGATGATGATGATGATGACGACGAGGAGGAGGAGTACTTTCGGGAATACTCCGTCGAAGAAAAAGGAAAAGACTTTCAAACGAGAAGGAAGACGACGACGACACATCAAAAGCACACGGTTCAGCGCTTCTCCGCAAAATCCGCATCTTCATCGTCATCTCAAATCATATCATCTTTTTTACTCATAGCTAAATGTACTCTAGGGGATTTGACGAATGTCGTTAAAATAGCCCAAATTAGATTTTAGGGAATTCTTAGGCAAAGCTTTTAGGGTTTGAAAAAAATCAAGAACAACTCTCATCTTTCTTTCTTTCTTTCTTTCTTTCTTTCTTTCTTTCTCTCTCTCGAAAGCGTCTCTCATCACAGTTTTGCGCGCGCGTTGTTGCCCGCGTTTTAAATAATAATAATAATAAGAAGAAGAAGAAGAAGAAGAAGAAGAAGAAAGGAGTATGGCGGCGGCGGCGAAGAAGAAGAAGAAGATGAAGAAGATGAAGCAAAAATGGGCGGCGATGGAGGAGGAAATGATGATGTCCTCCTCTCCATCGAAGGCGGCGGCGTCGATGGAGAGGAAGAAGAGAGACGAGGAACTGTTCGTGGTAGATACTGCGACAATCACGCACAAAACGTCTGCTAATGCTTCCGCGGGAGGGGGTGCTTTGTTTTTAACGAAAAAACAACGCGCTCGGATGAAAACGTTACGGGTGGATTCGATATTGAGAAGGGAAAAAGTGGAAAAGTCGTATCCGAAACCGACGAAACATCGAGCGGTTGACGGAAACGTGGCGGTCATGAAGAAGAAGGAAAAGGAGGAGGAAGGGGGAAAGAAAACCGAAAGAACACTCGAACGCGCAGACGAACAAAACGGTCTGAGCTTGTGGGAAAAGCACTTCCCGAGGGCCACGGGAATCGCCCGACAGGCGATGAAAATTTTGCGACCGACGGTGGATCGAAAGCACGCGAAACCAGTACAAGTAGACGAGGCTGGATGTTCGTACAATCCACCAGAAGATTTGCGAAACGAAGTCATCATGAAAGCGGCGGCGAAGGAAATCGCAAAGGACTATAAAGAGCAATTGAATCCGGTGCGACCGCCGTTGTTAGGGCAGAAAGCGGACGCGATGCGGATAAAAGAGTTGTATTACGAAACTGGGTTTGGGGATGAGGACGACGAGGACGAGGACGAGGACGACGAAGGAAAAGTAAACGCGAAGAAGAACAAAAGTGCAGCGAATACCTCGGAAAAGCTCAACAAAGCCGCGCGAAATAAACGCGCCCGACATCAACAGTTACAAAAAGAAATCGAAGAGAGAAAGCAATTGAAGAAACAACGACGGGATTTAAGCGAATTGAAATCAATAACGAAAGATATCGCGGAAAAAGAAAAACGCGACGAAATGAAACGGCACAGGCTTCACTTAACGCGAAAAGAGCGCGAGGAAACGCAACCTCGGCGGTTAGGAAAGCACAAATACGAGGAAGATTTACCGGAGGTGTTGTTTACAGAACAAGTCAATGGAAATTTACGAACGCTGCACGGTGCGCACGCGTTATTAAAAGATCGTTTGAAGTCCTATCAGAGAAGAGAATTGATCGAGCCAAGGAAAAGACAGATTAAGAAGAAATCAAAGATGTTGATGAAGTACGAACCAGGCGCGAGAGGCGCGAGAGAGAGCGAGAATCAAAAAGAAATCGATGCTCTGAACGCGCAGATCAAGGAGAAAAAAAAAAAGTTTTCTTCCGTTTAGTTACTTTTTAGTTGTAAAAAACGCTTCGTTTTAAAAGAAAGAAAAAAAAAGTTCCTTCTCTTTCACAAAATACGCGCACGATCGATAGATATGCGGCGGCGGCGGCGTTACAGAATCGAAATCCTTGCACATCGAGAAGATCGAATCTTTGCTCCGCAGCGCGATGATGATCTGCAACCGCCCGTCGATATCCCGTTCGCGCCGATCGATAAATATCCCGCGATATCGAATTTACAAACGTGTTGGTCATTTTTTTTCACCTCTTCTTCTTCTTCTTCTTCTTCTTCTTCTTCGAGATCTTTGCCTTCGAGTTGCCTGCTGAAGCAGGCACTGAGCGAGACCTTGAGGTATTTCCCGCTGTCCATGAAAGTGGTGGATTGGCCTGCAATGCCAAGCCTTTCAGGTAGAGAACAATGCGGCGTGTATTGGAAAGAGGTGGACGTGTTATACCATCAGGAGGAAAAGGAGGAAAAGGAGGAGGAGGAGGAGAAAAAGAGAATAATGGAAAGAGTTGAAAGAAAGACGAAACCTTTGAAAATTCCTCGAAGAACGTGCATGGCGGTACAGAAAACGAACGTTTGTTCATTTACTAAGAATAACGAAGAGAAATGGGAAGTTCTGACTTTCTTTGTGAAGCACTACGCGTGCGACGGGGACTCGATGAAGACGTTTCTTTCTTTCTTTTGTCGCATCATCCAAGAGCAAGAAGAGCAACGACAACGACTACAACAAAGAGAATACTTACTTTCTAAGCGACGTTTGAGTGAGATTCACCTGCCAACGAGTAAGCGTTTGGAATACTTTAAACTCTCAAAGAGAGAAGAAATGAAAGTTAAAGAGTACGGCGAGTTTATCGCGTATCCTGAACTCGTCGAACACGGGTGCGTAAAAGTAAAACCGTCTCGAGCGCTTCGCGGTATTTTGGTCGGTGGTCTAAAATTTATCTTTTCGAAAACCACTAGGATTCAAATTAAATTGAGCGAAACCTTCATTCGCAACATGAAAACGAGAACTGCGCAGTTGGCTCCAGTTGAAGATTACGTCGTCGAGGATGATTACGTGAGCTCGAACGACATCGCCACCGCGTTTTGTTGGAAGCTTCTTTCTTTAGTGAACGAGAGGAAGGAGAAGAAGAAGAAGAGCACGAAGAAGAAACCATCTTACGCCAATATTGCAATAAACTATAGAAATTACGGTGTTCTGCCGAGAAACTATTTTGGCAACGCTTCGTTTGCGCATATTATTGCTGTCGATGATGTGTACGCATCTGTTGAAAAACGAGCGAGAGAAATCAGGAGATCCTTGCAGAAATATCGCGAAGGAGACTCGCGCGTGATTGATTCGCGAACAAGAGTCAGACTCGCGCTCGGATCTTTGGATAATATATCGTTTCGCGAACATTTAATTTCATTGCATTCCATGTTGAATTCGCTCGATTTAAGCGCGACGAATTGGATGACGTTCGATTTTTACAATTTGGAGTTTGGGCGCGGCGTGAAAGCGACACAATTTGATGGATACGTAACGCCGCGCGTACCGAATTCGTGCGCCATCCTTCCTACTCGGGCCGGTGATGGATGTACGCTCATGGTGGAAATGAAAAAGAACAAAGTGAAAAAAGCAGTTGAGATTGTTCGAAGGATGTTTACACTCGACGATGCTGATAATAGCTGATGATGATAAATTAAGAAAAAGAAAAAGTGAGTAACAGCGTTCTGGCACCTCTCTCTCTTTATCGAAATGTCTACGCGCAGATGCCATTCCGCGTTCTCAATTCGTTCATCTTGGCCTCGATGCGTTCCTCGACTCGTTTGCGAGCGTATAATTTCGCCTCAATTTTAATTTTTGCAAACTCACGCAACACCCGCGCCTCTCTTCTTGCCAAGAACCCTCTCGAATGCGCTTGCAAAAGAATAGCCGCGCGTACTCTCTTTTCATTTTCAGCCTCTCTTTTCTCGAGTGCAGCCAGTAACAATCGCGCTTTGCGATCGTTTGCTACCTGCTCTCTCGTTTTTACACCGCGGTAATAACTTTGGATGTGTGTAGCTGCGTGGTCCCGCGCTTTACAAGCTTTAAATTCGCCGTAAACTTTTCGTTGCTGCATACCTTTGAAAGATTTTTGAATAGTTATCGCGCTCTGCCGTTCGACGCGCTCTCGCTCTCGCTTAGCTTCAAGCGCGACGCGCTCTTCTTCTTTTCGTCGAACTTCTTCACGAAGTTCGGCGATGGTTACTCGAGCTTTACTTCCTCGAAATCTCGATTGAATCTTAATTGCCGCTTCCGTTTCTTTTTCTATTCGCTTGACTTCTTCCTTCATTTCTCGGACGACGCCGCGACGCGCTTTGTTTCCTCGAAAACTCGATTGAATCGTCGTCGCCGCGCGTTTTTGGTTCAAAAAGGCTTTGCGCTCGTTCGATCCTTTCCAGTGTTTCTGCACCGCCGTGGCAGCTTCGTTTCGAATTTTGACGAATCTCACCGAACGAGGCGATGAGGCTAATCTTGACGAGCCATCGCTCGAAGTAGTAATATTACGCTCTTCTTTTCTTTCCTCTTCTTCTTTTTCTTTCACTGAATTGTCGTCGTCATCAACTTCGGCGACAATTTGGTCGATTTCGTTGAGCAGCTCATCACTATCGCTACTACTATTACTGCTACTATTGGTCTCATTACTTTTATCATTGATGTTCGCGCCAGTGGACGATACCTCGGCGGCGGCGGCTTCCGCGATAGTTTCAATTTCATCGAGTAAATCTTCCTCTTTTCCGGGTCGTACCTCTGCTTTCTCCATCGTTTCTTTCTCGTCGTCGCTATTATTCTCTTTATCGCTGTTGCCGCTTTCGCTACTTTTCGTCGTCGCCGTCGCAGTAATGCTTTGCACCCACGTTCCGATTTTATTCAATCCGGACGTATCGATAGACTTTAACAAACTCGTCGGACTGGAAAAAAGCGACGAAGATGTCGTCGTCGTCGTCGTCCTTGTCTCCTCTTTTGATTCGCTATCCGGCGTTCTCGGTTCATCGCCGTCATCTTTTTCTTCTCGTTTGTTCTCGTCGCTCTTTTCTTCTTCTTCTTCTTCTTCTTGTTGTAGTCGTTCCTCCTCCTCTTCTCTTCTTTTCTCCTCCATCAACTCCTTATCGATGTTTGTCAACGCCGAACCCAAACTGTCCGATATTTTTCTAATCTTTTTCTTATTCTTCGTACTCTTATCGTTGCTACTTATGCTACCGCTTTCGGTCGCCGCGTGATAATCGTCGAGAAACTCTTTATACTCCTCTCTCAACGCGTGCATTCGCATCGAACTTGCCATCGCGAGTTCCACCCTATACGCTCGCAATTCTCGACATTCTTTGTAAAACTTCACGCGATCTTTCGCGTTCAAGTTACCCACGATGATACCGTGCTCGTTTTTAAGGAACAAAGACAAAGCGCGGTTACCGCCGGCGCTCAGCGTGGCCAGTTCGAGCTCCGTTAAAATCGGTTCTCGTTCTTCGCTCAAAGCGTTCTCGTCGTTTTCAACACCACCATCGACGTCTTCGTCGTCGTCTGAATCGTCTTCCAACGCGGACGACGAAGCGGACATCATCATCGGGGAGAACAGCGGCGAAAACTCCTCTTTAACCTGATGGTTAAAAAAAATGCACTTCAGGTACTTCCCGCTTTCTATTTTCAACTGCCCATCCGTTTTGTGTTCCTCCGCGCACGCTCGACACAACAGCGTCCCAAACTTACAGTGCAAATACACGCCCAATTTCTTCTTACAATCGAAACAGAATTTGTTCTCCTCGTCCTTCTCGCTCATCGAAGAAGAAGGCAAAGAAGGGGTTTCGGCGTTTGAACAGGAGTTTTGGGAATACACGGACTCGTGTATCGTTTGGAGGATGAAGCAGTTTCGTGGTCCCATGTGCTTTTTTTCCATCATCATCATCATCATCATTTCTCTCGGTAAAGGTGTCGTCTCTGATGGTTTTCTATAATTCCTCTTCTTCTCTTCTTCTTCTCTTCTTCGTATCACGACTCAACGACAACTAAGAAAGAGAGCGTAAAAGAAGAGCGTTTCGTCAATACTACTGCTAAATGCGTTTTGCATTAACGCGTTGTAGTAGTAAAAGTGTTGAAAATACGAAATGTCCTTTTTTTTTAAAGCCTCTTCTTCTCAAAAAGGGTGTTACTTTTTCTTCAGTTTTTTCTAAGGGAGTTTTGCGGTTACACGTTCGTTGGTCTCTTTTCTCGATATCTCAACACTACTTAAAAGAAGAAAAGTCTTCCGGCTAAAAGCCTCTCACACCTCTCTTTTATGTCTCTTTTTCATCATCAGTCGTAAAAGTGACGAGTACGAATTCTTTGTTGATTGAGGGCAAAACTTTTTATAGTATCTTCTCGTCGGGCTGTGAGAGTACGCGCAACCAACCTCTGGAAGAAACAACGTGATGTCTCAAAAGTCTCATCGTCGGGAGGAAAAAGAGAAAAAAGCTTTATACCAGATGAATGAGAAACGAGAGCAACGAAAGAAGAAAGAGACAACGATGAAACCACAAACGATATCGACGAAGAATAAAACGGACGATGATGGTATCGTTAAGAAGACGTTGATCTTTACCACGACGACGACGACGACAAAAGCCAAAAGTACCTTCGCCGACGCGGAAGAAGAAGAAGAAGAGGAGGAAAAGGAGGAGATTTTGCTCAAGACTTTTGGTGTTGAAACCACCAAGAAGAGAGAAGAAAGAAAAGAGGGAGAAAGGACGACGACGACGAGGCAACGAAGACGACGCAAACGACTCTCCTCCGAGGAAGAATTTACGACTAAGATGACGCCAGAGATAACGACGCCGCAGCAACGAATACAACGTCCGGCTTTGACCACCGGCGCCGTCTCTCGACCGGCGAACAATCAGCTCTTATATCGCGCAAAGTTCGACTGGTCGCACTATCCTCTCAACGCCTTGGACGAGCATTTTTTACGGACAAAATTACATCGGGAAACAGTCGAATGCGCGTCGGTGTCGTCGGCGTTTTTACAAATCATGTCGGCGATACAAACGGCGGAGAAGAATCGCAAGGACGGCAGGAGAAGAAACGCTTTGAAGTTGTTATCGAAGAATACGAGAAAGACGAAAGTGGTCGCGCTCTCTTCTTCTTCGTGCTCATCTGGTGGCGACGGTAGCGTTCAAAAGAGTAATATCAAAAAGAAGAAAGGTGGAAGTAACAAGGGAGAAGCGGCAGGAGGAAGAGCTGAGCTGACGACGCATCGAGTGCTGCCCGAAGATTTGAAAAAACACGACGGTTTATACGAGAGCGAAGACGGCGTAGAATACGGCACGAATTTGGATCGAAACAGGTACGGAACAGATACTGATTATTTGCACACGTGCATAAAATACAACGTGGCGTCTCTCAATTTATGCGAGAAATTAGTAAACATAGAGATAGTAGATTCCAAGGGAAGTATCACCGCCTCCGCGGCCGCCACTTCAGACGCGAGCGGAGGGAGTAGTAGAAGAAAGAAATTCACGACATCAGCGCCGGCTTCTTCACCACCGTCGAAGTGCGTTCGCATCGTTCGCGAGGGTGAGTGCGAGTGTCGATGCAAGGAGATTAATAAGGAAATCCAGTCGATGATGGAAAGGAAAGAAATTTTTGATTCGACTAAGGAACTCGTTTGGCCTCAGGTTGGAAAAAAACACGGCAACTTAGGAAATAGGAATCGCACGAAGAACAAGAGTAACAACGATAACAACAATGACAACAACGCGACAGGCGCCACGTCAGTACAAACGACTACGACCAATACGACTACTACGACTACTACAACAAACGTAATGACTACTAGTGCGATGGCGGCGATAGCAACGCCAAGAATGCGCGCATCGAGCGAGGATCAGAATGAGAAACGCGGTGAGAGTGGTAAAACCAATAATGACAAATTAGGCGTTCTCCTGGACGCGCTTACGCAAGTTGGAGGAATACAGATTACTCCAAACGGGACGCCTTCACGACCGACGAGGGAACGTAAGATAACGAAAATGGATGATGTGATCTTTGCCGAATACAAAAGCCAACGCGCGGCCTCACCGGTGGCAATCCAACCGGCGAAAGACAAGGCGTTCGGTGGAACTCTACCTCTGGCCATTGAGCAAGCGTTCGCATCAACGCCTCCACGACATAAAACGGCAACAGAAATAGCGTCAAGAGAGGTAGAGGCAGGAGTAGCGACGACAAATAATATCGAGAACGTACAAAATACAGAGGCGATTCGGGAAGCTATCATCGCCGCAACGAAAGAATCGATCGATATGATATCGGAAGAAAATCTTCGCGACGAGTTGCGCAACGCCGTCGTTTGCGCGTACGAACGTCACATACACGCGACCGTTGCAGAAAACAACAGAAGATACGCGGAAATTAACGTCAATTTACTTAGCAAAGAAATCTTGTCCTTGCGAGAAGAGTTGAGATCGATGGCGATGACCAACGCTTCGTTGAGATTGAAGCGCGCCGCAGACGAAACCGCTAAAGCAGGGGTAAAGACAAAGATGCGAAAACAGAAAGAGAGCGCCACAAACGCTTCTTCTCTGAAAGTCGAACAACAAGGTGAATCCAGCGAAGAAGAAGTCACGACGCCGAGAAAAGGCGACGACGCAAACAACAATAACGTTCTCGTCGCGCGTTCTTCCTTACAAGACGACATCGCTCAAGTCAAACGTCGATTGGAACGAGCGCTCGAAAACGACGCCGAGCCGGTCGCGACGAAAGCGTTGTTCTTTCAAGAAGTGCAGGACCATTTGACGACTTTGTTGCGGTTAGTCCACTGCGAGGTCCTTCTCAACGCCTCCTCGGAAGGAAGAGAGTGACGAGTGAATAACTTTTCGTGAAATTTTCACGAGGTTCTCCCTCGGATTCTAGTATACGAAAATAATTAATCGTTCTGAGCCTCACTTTATAGTACGTTGTGATCGACAGCTCTCTACCGGCGCAGATAAATACAAACGAATAAACAAACCGCCACTTTAAAAAGAAAATGCTCAAAACTAACGCTACAAAAATCGCACTCGATCGCAAAAGTCGTTCCTTTCGCGTCGTCTTTGCCGCTCTGTCTGTGTTCTTCTTTATCTTTTCGGCGGAGGGAGCTTTGGACGAAGAAAACAACATGGGGCGTTCTTTACTTCAGGATCATTCCTCCGCGCACGCGGTATGGCACGGACATTCCATGGACGAGAAAGGGGAATTCTGGGATCGCGTGGGCGGGCATTTCGATCGCAATCGCCGCGAAGAAGAGGAAGATGGCCCGTTGCGGTGAGCGCGTTTCTCTCTTTTTTTTTTCTCTTGTTTACCCTCGTGTATTTTAAACACTCACATCCCTCTCTCTCTTCCTCTCTCTCTTTGTCCATTTTATACACCACTCGCAGATGCTTACTGAACAAGTGTGGCGACCAAACGCGCGATTGCATTCACTCGAAAGCGTGCAGAGACTTCATGAGGTGCACAATCAACTGCGGCCGCGAAGGCCGCCGAACTGAGAGAAAAGATATCGATGGATTATCTTTTAATCCGACAAAGTGCGCGTTCGCGTGTGTCCAAGAACAAAGCGAATCGGATGCTGTGAAGAAGTTTTCTTTGTGTACGATTACGAGCGGGTGCTCTTTACCGCTTCAATAAGAAAGAAGTTGCGTTTGAATTACTACTACTACCTAACATTACTACTACAATTATTGCAATTTCATCTATACGAGCGCATCCGGCGCGTCGCCTTTGAACAAATCTTTCATGTGTACGTTTGTCAATTTCATTCTCTCAAAGTTCGGTGCTCGCTTCTTCTTTTTCATCAATTTCTTCTCCGCCTCGAGTTCTTCTCGCGAGACCTTTCGAAACGACCGTTTCGCCGCCGGTTCCATGTTCGCTTTTCGCAACTCCTTATCAAATTCAGCCTCCTCCTCCGGAATCTTCACCTCGGCGTACATCTTCACAAACTCCTCGTCGATTAACTCTTTGTTGACGTTCTCCTCCTCCTCCTCTTCTCCCTCCTTATTATTCGCACCGTCTTCATCCACGACGCTCACCCTCGGATACGTCACCCACTTCCTCGTCTCTGAATTTTGCACTCGCCACACCTTTCCGCTTTCCTCCAACTTCATCGCGTCAACCAACACGCCGTCGTAACTATCGCCTAAATCTTCCTCCAACACCCCATCCGCGTGCTTCACAATCAACCCTAAAAGCTCGTTCTTATTCTGTATGTCGAATTTCGGCTTATACTTCAGTGTATCTCTCTTCTCGTCGTACAAAATCTTCTCGTTCGCTTTCAAAGTAAAAAACAACTCCGACTGCTTATCGAGGTGCGTGTCGAAACCGAGCAAAGCTTTCAACTCGCTGTTCGTCATTTGCTCTCTCGTTCTTTTCAGGCAATCAATGGTCGCTTTTTGTCGCGCGAGCAAAGACGTCGGAACGTGTAGTACTTGTTGCGGTTGATTCCCGCCCGCCTGCGCCTGTAACGCCGCCTCCCTATCTTTCAACAACTTTGCGTTTGCTTTCTTCAATTTCTCCTCCTGTCGTTGCCTCTCCTGCTCCGCTTGTCTCCGTATCCGATCTTGTTGCGCTTCCGATCGCGCGTCCAACGCAGCTCGATCGCGGGCGACGTCAATCATGATCTTCGCCGCCGCTTTCTCGCCTTTGCGGTACTTCTTCAGAGTTTCCTCCAGGGTGGATTTGCCTCCCGATTTCGAAGATTTTTTCTTCCCCGACATGATGATTTGATGATGATGATGATGATGCGTCTCGCTCACAATCCCTCTCTCTTTCAAACAAACAAACAAACAAACAAACAAAGTTGAATTATACTACACTATCGTGCGCGCGAGGAGCACCAAAGCAGAGGAGAGAAAGAACAAAAAGTTTATAATAATACGATTTGCCGATTTTTTGTTGTGACGGGAGAAAGAAAAGTGAGGTTCTGCCCCTCCTTTCGTCCAAGACTTTTTAGTGCTTTTTTCCAAAACGGTACTAGTGATCTTGCGCGTATCGTCGTCGTTTGAGCAGCGCGAAAGAAAGATGCCGCGTTAATAATCGATCGTTAGTATTTAGATTGTTGTTATTCATCAGTTATTATTGTGTGTGTTTAAAAACTACGTGTTACAAAAATTTCCTCCTTCTCGTCTCTTCTCACTCTCTTTATTATTATATTTAGTATTCCTTCTTCTTTTTTTTTAAGCGACGGTGTACTCTTCTACGGTTAATTTAGTCTCCCCGCCGTATTTAACCGGCGTATCGTCGGTCGTTCGACTGACGCCGACGATTTTCACGTCGCACAAGGTTGATCGGGCGGAAAAGTTGACTTGGACTGGGAAGAAGAGTTCGCCGTCGCACGCCGGCGTGACGAATTCCATGCTTCCGTTTCGATTCGAATCGTCGATTAAATCAATGGTCCATACCAGTTCGTTTCGTCTAGAGTCAACCGTGAAGTCGCCATCGCAGCTGTTAACGGTTGGTGGTTCCCGGGAGGAAGGCAAAGGGATGACGATGGAGACGTTTTCGTACTCCATGCCGTCCGAGGCTTCGTATTCAATAGAGACGAAAGATTCGCCGCCGGACACAGACGGCCAGCAGTTGATAACAATCGGCACTTTGCTCTCGTCTTTGGTTTGGAAACGCCATTTCAAAATACCAAGCGGGCTACCACACGGAAACGGTCGGTTTGGATCTTTCAATCCCAAAATACCTTCGTTAGCGTGTAATTGCTTGTCAATGTTTGGATGCGTTTTGAATTGGTACCCTTCGTTCGCGCCGGTATCAATCGCAACCTTTACAAACGCGTCGTCTTCGTTTTGGATTTCCATCATCATCGTACCTTGTACTTCCATGCTTTCTAAACCACCATCTTTGGATAAGTGAACGTTTAACTTCTCCTCGACGATGATGCTGACGGATTCTTGCGGGACTTGCGGGACTTGCGCGCTCGCCTCGTTCCCTTTGGTGTATTCCGTCTCCACGGATTCGCCTTCCTGTCGCAAAGCGTCCATGAACCGGTTCGTTTTTTGCTTCGACCCCAAAACCATCCCTTTCTTCGGCCCAGCTTTTGCGGCGAGGCCTTTGGGACCTCTCGGTTCGCCGTAGCCGTCCGAGGCGGCTTTCGAGCTGCCTCCGTACCCGCCGATGTTGTCCATATCGTCGCCAAAACCACCACCTCCGCTGCCAGATCGGCCTCCCGATGACGCGAACGGATCGGAATCTCTCTCTTGAAACCCAGAGATGCCACCACCACCAAATCCGCCGCTTCCTCCTCCGCCTCTTTCCATCTTCTTCTCCACTTTAATCTTATCAATCTCCATCGCCTTCCTTTTCATCACGTCCTTCGTATCGTTAATCTTCGATTGAATGATCATCTTGTGTAACTTCTCCTCGTGCGATTCCATCTCCATAAATGTTCTAATTTGACTCATGGTCACGTTTTCTTTATGTCCGGCTGAGATGACTTCGTCGAATGCGAATATCAACTCAAACGCCGCTTTGCTCACGCCTTCTTCGTCCACTTGTTGATAGCAGTACTCCGGCAACGTCTTCGCCAGCATTCTCAAAACGTCCAAATCCTCCAAAATATTCGACGCTTTATTCGTGACTAACAGTAAATACATGGTTCCATTTTCCAACGGTTGATACACGTATCGCACGTTTTCTGTTTCCACGTACGTGTGTTGTTTCCCTTGATTGGCGGTGCCTCCGACCAACTTTGGAAACGCGGCTAATAAACCTTCGATGCGTATTCGAGTCATCGGGACAAACTGGCGAGAGACCAAGGCTTTGCCCGATTTCGTCACCACCGAGGCGGCGAGGACAACCTGTTTGTTGTTTTAAGAAAAAGATTAAGAGAGAGAGAGAGGAAATGAGGATGACTTCTGAGTGAGTTGGTTCTTCGATTGGGTTGCGCGAATGAGATCGCCTTCTTAGCTCATCTCTTTCTTTTCTTTTCACGAAGATGAAAACCACCACCCCCATATATATTCTTTTTCTCTTTTCCGAGACCGCGAAAAGACGACGACACCCGACGTTCTTCCAAACGCAACATCAAAGAACAGAGAGATGATCATCATCCGGAGATAACAACAACAGAAGAAGAGAGAAAGAGAGAGAGAAAGAACGGACGAGAGAAAGAATTTGACGAGAGAGAATGCGACGAGAGAAGGAAAAAAAAAGAAACGAATTTTAAGCGCGAAAACGCATCGAATCGCCGTCGACACGCCTCCTCGTTCACTCGAACGGTATTCACATCGCGTACCATTTTTCTTCTCTAGTATTTCTTCCCGCGACTCTTTTCTGCGCAGGCGTGAAAAATTTTCGCGTCGCGCGTCGTAGAGTAGTATGTGAGTACTCCGCGTTGTTGTGCGTTCGTTCACCCGCCTCTTCGCCTAAATCTCTCTAATTCTTCTCTCTTCTGTGCTCTACAATAATAAATGACTCTCTTGCTCTTTCCTCTCCTTTCTTCTTTGCGAAATTTTTCAAAAAAACCCTAAATACTGACCGTGATACAAAAATTTCAACAAACTCTGGAGCTGCCACGACGCAAAAAAAAAAAAAGAGAAGAAGACGAAAAAGCAGAGAGACACAAATTTTCCTTCAAAAGCACACATACCACAAATCACAACAATCTTCTCCATCTTCCTCCTTTTATTTGTTTGTTCTGCGCGTTATAATAATAATCATCATCATCATCATGCGCGCGACTTTGATTATTGGAGCAAAATCAGCCGGTGGTACGACTACGACTGCTGCTCGTGGAGGAGGAGGAGGAAAAAGAGGAGGAAAAAGAGGCGCTTCTCGAACACCTTTCGTCCTCGCTCTTCGAGAAGAAAAGACGACGACGACGACGACGACGACGATTTTGAGGAACGAGTGCTTTGAGAGAGGAAGAAGAAGGAGAAAAGCAACAAACGACGACGCGTTCGATCATCGATTCCGAACGCGCGCGTTGTTCGAGAAGACGCCCGCCGTGGACGGTCTCGGCGGCGCGGAGGAGGAGGAGGAGGAGGAGAAGAAGACGAAGAAGGAAGAAGAGAACGCGCCAACAAAAAGAGAGGAGGAAGAGGAGGAAGAGAAAGAGAAGAAGAGAAGAGCGAGGACGGGGAACGGAACGTCGTCGTCGTCCTCCTCTTCCTCCTCTGGCAAAAGTCTGGGTACGAGTAACGGGATAAGTTTCTCGTCGATTTCCTCCCCAGCTTCAGCGTTCGTCAGCTCGGTCTTATCCAGCACCGCCGCGGCGGCGAAAAAGAAAGAAACGAAGAAAACGAAAACCGATTGGGAAACGTCCTCGTCGTCTTCTTCGTCCTCGTTCTCGCGGAGGAGAAGGGAGGACGAGGACGAGATTGGTCCCCTGCTGATTGGTTGGGGAGACGCGGTCGAAGTGACCATCGATGACGGTGACGACGAGGTGGGCGAAGAAGAGGATGAAAATGTACAAGACTACGAAAACGAAGCGCGAGGAGCCGCAGAGGGAGATGCGAATGGTGAAAAGGACGGCGTCGTTACGGTTGCAAAAGACGGTAGCAGCAGCAGCAGCAGCAGCGGCGAGAAAATTTTATCTTCATCTTCTTTATCTTCATCGTCGGTGTTATCAACGCAGCAGCAGCAGCAACAACAGACGACGACGACAACGACAGGGAAAACGAAAGCGACGAGTAGCAGCGCCAGAGCGGGTAGTAAGAGTAAAAAATCTAGCAGCAGGAAGGACGGATCTTCATCGTCGTTGAAAAGAGAAGAGATCAAATCTTTGAGCGCGTATCCGTACCAAAATGTAGCCGAGCAAAGTGTGGAAGCGAGAAGAGAGCAGCTGTTGAACGCCATAGATTGGGGCGTCGTTGAAAACGGAGAGGAAGCGTTGAGAATTTTCGACGAACAAGTGGCCAAATCGCAGTCGCAAGAAAAATCAAGTATTGAAATGTTTTTCGACGAAACGCCAAACGCTCGGATATTCTTGAAATTCGTCGTATTCCCAGCCGTGTTTTCGCAAACGATGAATTACTCGTTCATAGAACCGTATTTTGACGCCGAGTTTGATTCGATGGGTGAAAACGTCGCAGCGGAGATGCTCCCGATGCACTTGCGCCAGGACATTTTACAAAATGTCGAACGGAACGAACAAATGCGAGAGTACGAGATCCAAATGGGTCGTGCTCCGCAACTCACCGACAAACAAAAGATACAAGCGCGAATTAAAGATGCCAAGGCGATAGAAGAAAAAACAATAAAAGAAAGGAAGAAAGAGTTGTCGAATAGGTGGACGGATGTGGCCTTTATCTCCGCTTTCTTCATGTCTTTCTTCGGCAGAAGGTCAGCGGCGAAAGATTGGATCGACCAAACAAAGAACTGGTTTTTTGATTTAGGACCTGCCAATCAAGCGTTCATCTTACTTCTATCTAGCGATGTTTTAGTCGGATATCACAGTGCGGATGGGTGGAATACGGTTTTAGAATCTCTGGGCGAAAAGTACGGCATCGCGGATAACCACGCGGCGATTTCGATATTTACCGCGTTAGTTCCCGTCGGTATGGACGTCCTGTTCAAATTTTGGGTGTTTAAGTATTTGCGAAAGTTGGCGCCGTCGACACAAATTATCTTGGACGATATCGATCGACATTAGAAAGAGAAAATGAAAGAATGAGCGAGTTTTAAATAAGTACGTTGTTGTGCGTAATATTATTTGTGTTGTTGTAAAAAATTGCGTGTTATTACCTTTGATATTAAAATAGGTATAAGTGCCATGGTACACGCACTCGTATTATCATAAATGAGTAATTCAATCATATTACCATAGTAAGTACGCATGTACATACCTACTATCATATTGTCATATATTTTAAATCATACCAGTATTATATTCGCTTAATGGTCATTATTATTATAGCTTTTGATGTATTATAGCTTTTGATGTGTTGTATTATTTTCCATGCTGTTTTGTTTTCGAACAATCAGTTTACATTTGATTGCATCAAACGTATTTGCTCAATAATCTTCTGTTTGTACACCCCAACATCCAGGGGTTTACTTCTCTCATAGTTTGGGATTGGAACCTTGACGGTGCTTGCGAGATACTGATGCGTATCGAGATAATCTTTCTGAATTTGGTGAGCGTCGCGCAACCCGTCGAACAGTGGATGATAAAGCGCCTCGGTAACGCTTATCCGAGTCTTCGGATTAAATTCGAGCATTTTTTCGAGTAAATCGATGGTAAGCGGATCAACTTGCGGAAACATCGCCGCGAATGGTATTTTCTGAATCGGCGCGCCGTCGTTCAAAGACTTGATAAATTTCCGAGCCTTCAGAGACTCTACCTCGGCCATATCGTTTTCGCACGGCGTGCCGAGCGTATTCACAATCAAGATCAGTTGCTTGATGTAATCGGAACCCGGAAAGAGCGGTTGTCTCTTTAACATCTCTCCGAGAATACATCCAACGGACCAAACATCAATTTTCTCCGTGTACGTCGAGTTCGAAACGAGTAGCTCTGGCGCTCGATACCATCTCGTGACTACGTATTCCGTCATTCCTCCGTCGGGGCGTTCCTGGCCAGCTCCTCGCGATTTTGCTTCTTCTTCGTCTTCGGCAAATTTTCTGACGTCTTCCGCGAGATTGTCGATTGGCATAAACGAGGAACATGAAGACGTACGCTGCACCAAGTATTTCGCGGCATCCATTCGTTCATACGACGATGACGGCGTCATCACCGTATCATCATCAATCTCTTCATCGTTATCAACAATTTTCGCCCGTCGCGATAATCCAAAGTCGCAAATTTTCAAATCGCAGTTTGCGTTGACCAATAAATTCGACGGTTTCAAATCTCGGTGTAAAATACCGCAATCGTGAATATGTTTCAAACCTAAAAGAGTTTGATACAAGAAATAGATCACGTGATCGCGTAAAAGTGTCTGATTGGACTTGATGATTTGATTCAAATCCGTATCCATGAGCTCCATGATCAAGTAGACGTCCGCAAAATCTTCCTCCTTTTCTTCTTCTTCTTCTTCTTCTTCTTCTTCTTCTTCTTCTTCTGTTCGGTAGCCATCACTTCCTCCAAAAGACTTCCTCCTCCTCCTTCTCGTATCTCTCGGCAACGGCATCTTCCTAATCAGCGCATCCAAACCAACCAACCCGACGACGTTCCTATGATTCGTCCTCCTCATAAACTCAATCTCCAAAAACACTCTCCTCGCCTCGTACCTCGTCTGAAAAATATCCGACAACTTTTTTATCGCCACTCGTTTTCCTTTGTTGTTGTTGTTGTTGTTGTTGTCGTCATTATTCTCCTGCTGCTGCTGCGGCTGCTGTTGTTGAAGAAAAAGGTCTACCGCTTCGCACACGCACCCGTACGCGCCTATCCCTATGCTCTTCTTCGGCAAGTATCGCTCGTTGAAGTAAAAATCCGCGTGCGGTAACGACCATCGTATTATATTATACCCCGAAGTAGAAGGAGACGACGGGCCATGCTCCAGTGCATTTTTCGTTTGTGTGTGCGTGTACTCAAACTCGGGTATAATGGTGTTCAACGCGTCGGCGGTGTTTTTGGTGTTGTTTTTGGTGGTGGTGGTCAATTTTTTCGTCGTCGTCGTCGTCGTCGTGGCTCGTGTTTTTTTTTTGTTTTTGGGGGTCGTCTTTTGGTCGCTTTTTTGGTCGC
>JACLAB010013010.1_pt1 | contig 25219 bp, 19 predicted proteins | sample 8027921 | NCBI WGS metagenome assembly JACLAB01 (sample SAMN15725117, study PRJNA655200) | protist metagenome | isolation source: fluorescence activated cell sorting (FACS) single amplified genomes of... | place: USA: West Boothbay Harbor, Gulf of Maine | collected 2000-07-19
CGCTCATCCATAGTGTCGATGTCTGCGATTTCACATAACGCCAATGTGAGCGTGGCAATGTCTCCGGTCTTTGGTACTTTCAATCCGTACGTCACCGCCGACACATGCTCGCCATACGTCACGAGGGTGACTTTAATCATCCGCTCGCGCGACGTAGGCAAAGGAATCGAGAGATACATGAACGGATCAAACTTCACCGACTTATTCCCGCACGTCGGGCACACTAGCGTCGATCGGTATTGCCCTTGGAATGTATCAACAATGCATGAATTATTTCTCGCCGTGTGCGCCTCCCACGACTCATCCGCGATGTCGGCATCGGTGCGACCGTGCGAGTCACGTTCTTCGACGTACGGCTTCTTCTTCACTCGATTCAAATCCTCATGTAAACCGTCAAGTAAGAAAGCGAGGAGTTCTTGCGCATCTTGCTGACTATAGCCGCTAAACTGCGGCGCAAAACGCGCGAGAGATGATTTGAATTTGCGCGGCGTGACAGTCAAAGCTCCATCCCGCCACAACGCTCCAGTCAAATTCGCATACTCTGTCGCCAACTCTCCACCCATGCCAATAGGATTATCAGTATTTATGTCCGCCAAATATTTATCTGATAAGAAATATTCCGTCAGCAACGATGAATGACTCAAACACTGCAACGCGCTGTTCATAAAGCACGTGTTTCCCAAGTTGCTCAATCCCGCTTTGCCTCGCGTGCCAACCTTTGCCGCAGCCTGACACGTCGAAACGTCGTTCTTCGGCGTCAAACTCACATCAATTTCCAATGAATCTGCATCATAGGCATTCGCCATGTCGTCATCACCCGCTGGAAGTGCGATGAATGCTTGTTCCTCTGGCCAATATTCACATTCCTTGCGTTCAACGAGGAGCGCTTGATTCGGCACCAAGTGCAGCGCGTCCAATTTCTTTGTCAAATCCGTCGTGAGTACCTCCCCTCGAGCCTCGCTATAATAATCCACGACGCGCAAATCTGAATCTTGCGCATCTCGCAGCGCCTCGCCGTAGGCGTCGCGGCATGCATCTAATAATTCTCTCGCGGACGCGGCGCGGCTCAACTCAATCGTCTTCGGTTCGAGCTCGCCAAAATGAATCGAAAACCTCTCCCCGTACACCTCCACCAAAATCGTCCCCGCGATCGATACCGACGTGCGTATGATTGCCTTCGACCCATCCGTCATGCCCACGACGTCTACGAGCCGCTCGAACGTCTCTCGTTTAACGATAGCGTAGTCCACCCGCTCGCGTAGCCCATCTCTCGCGCGTGTTGCCCAAGACCCCGTACCCCGCACGCACACCTCCGCGTCGCCATCATCATCGCCATCATGCATTAACACGCGCATGTCAATCATCTCCAACCCGCGCACGGCGTCTCGCACGGCGTCTTCGCTCTGACTTGCGTCCTCAAACGCCGATGCGCAGGTTGACCACCAACACTGGGGCAAAAGCGCAACATCTTCACCCTCCTCGAGCGGCATCGCCTCCAGCGCTCGCACGCGCGCACACGCGTGCGCGAGACGCGTCGCATCGTCCGTGTCCATCATCGCCCACGCACCCACGCACGCGCGCACCGTGCCTCGTACTGCCGCACGGAGCTACACGCACTGTTGTTTTCGCGCACATGTCGCGCACGTGGCCCACAGCTCACTTCACAATCGGTCGACGACATTGAGACGTCATGCGTTTATTAGCGCATAACATGCTCGCGTGTAACGTCAAGGTATGTGTGCGTTGACGAGCGACGGCGGTGGCGGCGGCGGCGATGGGGCGTTCGCGCGCGCCGCTGCGCGCACAGGTTGTGGCCGCCACTGTACTTTTGAGCGCCATGGTTTTGTTTTCCTCTCTGTCTATGACGACGATGCGCTCGCGCTCGCGCCGCGTTCATGTACTCACCGTTATGAGTGTTTTTACCGAACGCTTCAATGACATATAGGGCGTGGTGAATGGTTACCCGTTAAAGATTGAACCCAAGGAAACGCGCGAGAGCGAGACGCCATTCAACGCGCAGTTCCTCGTGCACATGCTTCCAAAGATGGAATGGCCCGCGTTTGTCGGCGCCGCGAAGGAGATTGGAGTGACAAACTTACCGAGCGATATCCCTGACGATGCCGCGAGTGATGAGGAGTTTTTGAGGGCGTTTCATCACGCGCTGTTGGAGGTGCATGTGGAGGAGGGCGAGCTCGTGTGCCCGGAGAGCGGCAGACGGTTTCCAATCAGCAAAGGGATCCCAAACATGTTATTGAATGAAGACGAAGTGTGAGCGATTTGACAGATAAACATGCTTTCGATTGTGGGGAGACGCACGCGGCTGCGGGGGATCTATCGATTGCTTTGATGTAATTAAACTTGACTAGATGTGAACTAAACTCTCGTGGTACACTCGGGGACGTTTACGACGCAGTGCTCAAGCATCTTCCTCGTCGTTGTCGTCATCCCCACCCTTGGCGCCACTCTTAGCGCGTTCGGCCGCTAGACGCGCTTGCTTTCGTTGGTTATTCGCCGCTGCCGACGCCGCGGCGACTGTACGACGCACCGCCGCCAAGCGCGAAGCGTGCGCGTCCACATTTTTCTTCTCTGGGTATGCGCGTACTTCTTCGCCTTCGAACCCGGGAATGTGCATGTCCCAATGTCTTTCCAAATGCAACAACACATCTTGCGGCTCTAAAGTGTCCCCTCCGCGATGTTTCGCCAACTGTATCGAGTGCTCAAGCACCGTGTCCAAAAAGTCATCCGCCACCGACATCAACATATCCTCCACCTCCGGGTCGAACGTTTCATCCGGGGCAAACTCCTTGAGCATGGCTTGGAGATCAGCTTTTGTCAACGCGTGTCCACCGTCCTCGCCAGCCTTCTTGGAAAGCGCGGCAGAAGCCGCGGCCGCGGCTTGCGCCGCCGCGATTCTCGCCTGGGCCTCAGCCATTTGCTGAATTTGCGCTGCGCGCTGTGCGGGCGTTTGTTTCTACACATCACATGGCGACACGAATTACATCAATAGTCAGTCGCGCATTCAACACAACGCGTAAACTGCGTTGAAGACGACGAGCGACGGTACTACGGCACCAAAACTCCCCCAGCGCCGAAGTTATTCAAAACATCCATCATCACAACAAACGCCAACGCTCGACGCCTTCGCACGAACGGTGCGTGCAAACTCTTACCTGACGACTAGACATGATTATATCTCCACAACTCTGACGCCGCGCGCGCGCGCTGAAACTCAAATAACGCGTGCACGCGCTGCGCACTGACGATCCAGGTCCTCACAGTGCGCCTCGCAGTGCGCGTCATGCCTCTCGGCAAAGTCGTGCGAGCCATGAAACGCACGGCACAAGGGGCGCTAAAAGCCACCGCGCATGTCGCGCGCGCGGTGAACCCATTGCGCGCGCTGAAACGCACGCTGTCGACGGATTCATCGACGTGGTTAATTTGTGGGTTAGGAAACCCGGGCGCCAAGTTTACTAGAACGAAACACAACGTGGGCTTTGACGTGATTGACGAGGTCGTGTCGGGGTGCGGAGGCGAATACGCGAGTGAGCGCAAGGCGTTAGTGGCCAAGGTGACGTTTGACGCGACGTCGTGCGTGGTGTGTAAGCCACAAACGTTTATGAACTTGAGCGGGAAGAGCGTGCGCCAGTTGATGAAAGCGTACCAAATACCAAAGGAGCGTGTGGTGATTGTGTACGATGATTTAGATACAAATTTAGGCGAGATGAAGGTCAAGGTGAGCGGATCGCACGGCGGGCATAACGGCATTCGGAGCATCATCGATGACGCAACGAATGGTTCTCGAGATTTTCCGCGCGTGAAAATTGGCATAGGACGACCGAGCGATGCCAATGTGCCAATTTATGAGTACGTTTTGAGTAGATTTAGCGAGAGTGAGGACGTTAAGATACGTGAAACGGTGCGTGAGGCAGCGGGTGTGGTGAGGGATATCGTATTAGATGGCAGAGTAGACGACGTGATGACTCGCATCAATACAAAGTACGCACCAAAGAAACCGGCCAAGCCAGCGAAACAGCCAAAGCCACCAAAAGAGCGCGTTGTTATGACGACCGCGGTAGAAGGAGATAGTATTAAAGTCACTCTCGACGTACGTGCTCCAGGAAAACCTAACGCGAAGAAGCCGGCGGTTGTTGAAGGTGCGCAGACGCCAGCGACTTCATGACGACAAATTAATTTTGTAAAGCTCAAGATCAATTTTTAGCAAGTACTCTCTATCTTCTAACTATGCGACCGTCCGGTTGGACGGTCAAATCACTATGATGGCGTTTCATCACCTCTGGATGAGAACGGGCGAGCGACTTGAATGCGTTCGCGCCGTAACAAGAGATGAGAGAATTTGCAGCCACACCGTGTGAATCCGTCGCTCGAACCGCCTCAATTGATGGTCGCGGGCGCCTCCATACCAAACCTGGAGCTAAATCTATCGGACTAACGCTAAAGTCTAATCTAGGATTGAAAAAGTACGGTACACTGTACCGAGCTTGATCGCTGCAGTTCTTAACGCGATGCGGCGTCGCGAGTAAATATCCACTTGTTGCGAGTTGCAACATCTCGCCGAGATTCACGACGAGAGTACCAGGAATTGGTGGCGCATCAATCCACTCATCGGTAATTTTGACTTGAAGGCCACCTACGTCATCTTGCAAAAGGAGACTCAAATATCCAGAATCCGTGTGCGCGCCGACACCGAATTCTTCACGCGAAGTTGACGGATATTTGCAAATTTTCATCTGCACATTTGGCGAGTCGCCAAACGTGGCATCAAAATATTGTGCGTCAAGTTCCAGACCGATCGCCAAGTACGTCATCACTTCTCGGCTCACGAAATCCATGTGCGCTAAAAAAGCTTCGACGTCTCGTCGTAGCGCCTTTGGATTTGGCGGCCACACGTTCGGACCTATCAGACGCTCGTAAAATTCAGACGTGCTGTCGAGCGCCCGCGCATGCGCTTCGACGCCAAACTCAATCTGTTCCCGTCTATCGGGGTTTCCAGCGGTATTCTCCACGCCATCGCGCATGTATCCTCGAAAAGCGGGTGACTGTCGGTAGTCACTCTGGAGCTTTTCCTCCAGAGGCAACGCGAAGAACTCCCGCGTGCTCTCCAGCACGCGCGCTCGGACACCGTCATCGTCATCCACAGCGAGATAGAAAAACCCAATCTCGTGTGCCGTGCGCACGAGCGAGCGCGCAAACGTCGTGCGCTCGTCGGTCGTCGCGTCTTTGTTAGGAAACTCAAGTACGGGTAACTCGAGCAACGCCGACAAAGACGCCGCCGAAGACGCCGACGTGCAGCACGTCTGGCGCGCTTGAAGGCGCACGCATGACGTACGTGGTACTAGGTTGATTTTCGCCAAAGCCGAAGCCATCGCGCGCGACGAGTGCGCGCGCGCGTCACGTTCTGTTGTCGTCTCAGTTACGCGACGACCTCAACGCCCGCGCGCGCCAACGCGAGTACCATATCATCTCTCTTCGCCCCCAATCCTTCAGCGATCCGTGCGTTGCCTGAGATATTTAAAACACGTAAATTTGGCGCCACATTTCTGTCGCGCGCGATTAACGCATCGAAGGGTACGTCTTCTACGCCTATGGCGTTGTCGCTCGCGTCGAGCACCTCCAACGCGCGTAACTCCCAAACCACACCAGGAAGCGCCCGCAACCCATTCCCGCGCACATCGAGCACTTTCAGCCATTTTCCCCGTCTATCGAGCACGCGCGCGAGACGGCACGCACACGCATCGCCTACAAATTGGCACATGATGTCGACGCAGCGCAAGTCTTCGCTTTCGGCGAGCGCGAGCGCGAGCAACCGTGGCGCTTCGCCTTCGCCCCCGTCGCCGTAACGATTCGGTGCGTTGGCATCAAGGAGCGAATATGACGTCGTGCGCTCGTCGACTCCTGCAATCGACGCATAGTTCGAAGACGTAGAGGTTGACGAAGATGCCGAGCGCCTGGAAACGACCAATCCGTCAACAACCATCGACGTACACGACGACGACGTGCGCGACGACGACGACGCGCGCGCGCTAAAATTTCCAAACGACACCATCGACCACGCACGCCTGCGAGCGACGCTGGCGAGCGACGACATTGCGTCTCGCGTCGACGTGTGCCGAAGCGCGCACTGGCGCGCCGAGTCGTCACAAATCGACGTCGTGCCTCTGCGCCGCGCTGTGGACGAGCGCGGAAACGCGCGCACACGAGATCGACAATGTCGTGCACGAACGCTGCGCGCGTGGCGTGCGCGCCATCGGCGCGCGCGCGCGCGGTAAGCTCGGCGCCGCGAGCGTGCGCGGCTTCAGGTTTTGCGCACCGCGCGTCGACGCCTAGCGCGCGAACGAGCGCGTTTCTCGGCGCATCGAACGCGTTGGTGCGAAGAGAACGATATTCGCTGTCGACTTCGACGTCTCGCGAGCGAGGCTCGCTCGTCGTCGTCGCCGGGCGAAAGAAGCTTCGAGGCTTGGTGAAGAAGGCGGGCGACGCGGCGGAGGCGGCGCTCCTCGAAAGCACCCGCCTTCGCGGCGAGCGTTCGATTATTGGTGGAGAGTTACGCGAGATTCGTGAAGGCCGTGGAGAGGTGTATGAGGATGAACCGACGGTGCGGGAGGTTTTAGGGGAATTGCGAGCGCTGACCACGGAGTTACGCGAGCTAAAGGAGGAGCTGCGAGCAGCGTTGCGCGGAGGCGAGTTATCTGGAGCTAGTATGCGTAATGACCTCGTAGGTGCGGTGACAAAGGAGCTGACGAGTGGAACGTCGAGTACGCCGACGCCAAAGGTGAAGAGTGACGATGAAATGCTCGCGATGTTGAGTGGTGGGGCGTTGGCGGGCATGGGTGAGCCCGAATTTGAGCCGGTGCTCGACGTCACGGCGTGGCGCGGTGATGGCACCGATCGCTCGAGCGAGTGGCCGTTCGTCACAAAAGGTGAGGATGATATTTATCTCATGACAACTATTCACGCCAAGCTCAATGACGCGGGATTCTGGGCGGGCGAAGAGGATGAAGAGGATATGTTTTTTGGATCGTCAACCAAGGACGCATTGTTGTACTTTCAAGCGAACGCTGGGGTACAAGAAACCGGTGTAGTCGATGCCGAGACGTGGAGTGCGTTATTAGGTGCCGAAGCGTTTATGTGGGGTCCTCCTCCAGGGGCGATCGCATTTGACGAAACGAAATTTTCGAGTCAAATGGAGGCGCGTGGAACGCCGCAGCCAAATGCCGGGGCAGCTCCAGCGACGCCAAATCCGAAACATTTCATGGCGGATGAGGACTACGCTCCGGATGACTACGATCCGTTTGGTGATGACGATGACCGTTCCTCATCGCAAGGTCCGAGTTTTACGCTCGGGACTACGGACGGTAAACAAAATGCGCACAAGTGGCCAATTTTACGCGAAGAAGACGGTGGCATGGAGGTGCACAAAATGCAAATTGCCCTGTCAGAAAAAGGCTACGACTCTGGTGAAGAAGACATGGAGTACTGGTTCTTTGGATTTACCACGCAGGCGGCGTTGCTCGCTTTCCAAGCCACTGAGCGCTTGCCTGAATCCGGATCCACCGACATTGCAACGTGGCGCGCTTTGCTAGGTGATGAACTCCTCGAGCTCTCCCCAGAAGTAGCACTTTCGCGCATCGGTGACGGGGCATATCCGCACGATTTAAGCCGCACCGATAAAGTATTTTTACTCGGGGAGCAGCGTTACGAGGAATAGACTCGTCCATCGGCATATTGCATGTAATTTTTATTTTTTCGCCGCGACGCCTCAACAAACATCAGCTGCGCGCAGCAAGCCTCACACCGCGGCGCATAATGCCCGTGCCCCTCGACGTCGCCCTCGTGCCCACCGCGAGTGGCGACGTTCACATCATCACTCGTGATGAAGTGTGTGCGTTAGGGTTCGATTGCGAGGCTGTCGAGCATGTCCCGCGCCACGCGCTCGGCGTTGAAGCGCTGCACTCACCACAAGACACAGACGACACCGCTACGCTCGAAATCGCACACGATGCGCGCGCGGCGTGTGCACGCGAGTTAACTGTGAACATACGTTTACATGCAGATGTCGATGCGCGCGTGGTGAGCGATCCTGAGCGCGTAGTACAACCTAGACCACCAACAGCAACGCCGTACGACGTAGACGCGTACGACAAGCGCGCGGCGCCCACGCCATCGACGGATTGGCTCGAGCGTCAACGCGCGAATGATGATGCCATGGCGAGTACGTCGACGGATTGGATCGAGATCGAATGCGGTGCGGATGGTGGTGCTGGAGACTCGAGCTCGTTGGCCCGCGCTCCGGCGCCGCAGAGCGACTTTGTGCGCGGGTCATTGAGTCAGATGCCTTTCACCCCTGGCGGCGCAGGCTGGGATGCTGCTGCGCGAGAGAGTGCATTGAAACGAGCAAATTTGGCGAAACGCGCCGGCAAGGCTTGGCTGGAAGAATTTGAAGCGGGAACGTACTTGTCGGCGTCAGCGTTGCCTCGAACCTTGCATGAAATGGATGCTTTGTTTGACTTGGATCATGGCATCGAACGCGTCGAAGAAGAGTTGGAGAAGCTTACGGTGTTAGATGATGAAGTTCTTCCCGTGTCATATGACGATTTGTTCATGGGTGCTCTTAGAGGTGCCGTTCGAAGAGAAGAATCTTCTTCAGATGAAGAAGACGAAGAATCAGACGATGGCAGTGACGGTGGCGGCGACGGCGAGGATGCGGCGAATATTACTGTAGATAGCATAGAACTTGATGGTGAAGCCGAGGTAGAGGCGTTGCTTAAAGGTACAAAGAGTATTCTTTCCACACAGCGCAAGAGAAAGGCGGCAAAGAAGCAAAAAGGCGATACTTGGGCGGTTATGAACCGTCTCGAAGACGTCCATGAATCGTATAGGCGGGAAGTTCCCGAGCCCGCGCACGAGTTCCCTTTCGAGCTCGATGTATTCCAGAAAGAAGCCATCGTGCATCTTGAGAAGGGCGAAAGTGTATTCGTCGCGGCGCACACGTCTGCTGGTAAGACTGTCGTTGCTGAGTACGCATTTGCTCTGGCAACGCAACACTGCACTCGCGCAATCTACACGTCGCCAATCAAGACAATTAGTAATCAAAAGTTCAGAGACTTTGGTAAAACTTTTGATGTTGGTTTACTCACTGGAGATGTGTCAATCAAGCCAGAAGCAGCTTGTCTCATTATGACAACTGAAATTCTTCGCAGCATGTTGTACCGCGGCGCGGATCTCATTCGAGATGTTGAGTGGGTGATTTTCGACGAAGTTCACTACGTCAACGACGCTGAGAGAGGAGTAGTGTGGGAAGAAGTCATTATCATGCTCCCGGCGCACGTTGGTTTGATTCTTTTATCCGCTACTGTGCCAAATGTCTTCGAATTTGCAGATTGGGTTGGGCGAACAAAAAGAAAGAAGATTTTCGTCACGGGCACCACCAAGCGCCCTGTGCCGCTTGAACACTGCATTTACTTTGGAGGCGACAAGGAGAAAGATTTCTATAAGGTTGGTGAACGTGAAGCGTTCTTGCCTACGGGATATAAAATTGCTGCGGATGCGTACAAGAAGAAGCAACTTGGTAGCAAAGCAACCGCACCGGGCGCGCCAGTCGCGAATAAACAAATCACCGGTCGTGGAGGTCGCAGTGCAGTGCAACCAGGACGTGGTGGCCGCGCTGGTGGTCGTGGAGGCACGCAAAACGTCAGCGGTGGTGCGCCGCGGACTTCAGGACCAAGCGCTGGAAAAGACAAGAATATGTGGGTAGAACTGATTCGTAACCTCGAACGCAGAGAGCTTTTACCCATGGTTATTTTTGCTTTTAGCAAGAAAAGATGCGATACTTTGGTCGACAGCTTGACCTCAATGGATCTTACCACGAGCTCTGAAAAGCATGAAATTCACATTTTTTGTGAGCGCGCGTTGAGCCGTCTGTCAGTCGCAGATCGAAAGTTACCGCAAGTTCTTCGTATCCGCGAGCTTCTTCGGCGTGGTTTGGGCGTCCATCACGCTGGTTTATTACCAATTGTCAAGGAGATCGTAGAAATGCTGTTTTGTCGCGGTTTATTAAAGGTTTTGTACTGCACCGAAACCTTTGCCATGGGTGTCAACGCGCCGGCACGATGCGTGTGCTTCCAAAGCTTACGAAAGCACGACGGTCAAGATTTCAGAGGCTTATTGAGTGGCGAGTATACTCAAATGGCAGGTCGAGCCGGTCGTCGCGGTCTTGACACCGTCGGCACCGTCATCTTAGCCGCATGGGATAACTTCCCGCAAGAACTCGAATTGCGACAGTTGCTCTCTGGTCAGGCAACAAAGTTACAATCGCAGTTTCGATTGACGTACGGGATGATTCTGAACCTCATGCGCGTAGAGGATTTGCGCGTGGAAGATATGTTGGCGCGTTCTTTCGCTGAGTTTCACGCACAACGTAGTGTTGGTGATAGACGAGGCGCGCTTGCTATTGACGCCGCTGCGCTTCGCAAGGTTGAACAACTCATTCAAATCGAAGCCCAAATGGCGCCAGACGAATGGCTTAAAGCAGTTCAGTGGGACAATCACGCGCGAGATATCGCAACCAGTGCAGACATCGTACGAGAGGCCATCATGACTAGTCGAGGTGCACAAAGCGCGCTTGCTCCGGGGCGGATTTTGCTCGTCGCCGCCGAAGGCGAAGGTGGCGAGAACTCCGACGGTTTACCGAAAGGTGGTGTTGCCAAACACTGCGTGTTATTACGAGTCTTAAATTCGTCGGTAGCGGCGACAGTAGGTAAATCGTTCGTGGTGTTGGCACCGTGCCCTGAGGGTCATGTAGAAGGTGTCGTGAGCTCTAATGACAACGAAACCGAAGTGGCGTCGCCAGAAATGAAGCCACTCAGCAAGAATGATGACGACGATGATGATTTCTTTGGAGGTATGAGTAAGAAAGTAGGCAAACGCGGTGGCGGTGGCCAAAGTGCGTCGTCCAATGCAACACCCGAAGGTTTGCCGTGGTTTCAACAAGCTGGCGGCGTCGATTACGTAATCGCGTGCGTTCCTGAAACGGCAATTCTGGCAATCACCACAAGTCGCTTGACAGTCGAAGCTGACGCCATACTCGATGGTAATGGTGCATCGGCAGCGACATCGCGCGCTTTGCTCGCGTTTGAGAAGCTTTGCAACGAAGAAACTTTGGAGGCGCTGCATCCGCTCAAGGATTTAAAGTTGCAAGACATCGTCGCCGTAGAAGCGTGTCAACATCACGCCGAACTGGTGAAGAGCTTACCCGCGCGGCCGGTGGCGTCGGCACAAAAGCTTCGTGAATGGTCCGCGTTGTTACGCGCCAAGCACGTTTTACAGTCACGAGTATCTGATCTTGAGTTCGGGTTGTCGGATGCGAATTTACTTCAAATGCCAGACTTTGAAGCGCGCGTCTCCGTGCTTCAGCGTATGGGATATCTTGATGAAAATCGCACGGTGACGTTAAAAGGTCGTGTGGCGTGTGAAATTGCCACTGGTGACGAGCTCGTGGGCACAGAAATTATATTTGCTGGTGTGCTTGCGGATATTCCCTCTGAAGAAGCCGTCGCGCTTCTCGCCGCGCTCGTCTTTCAAGAAAAGAACGCTTCGCCACCATCGCTCGAAGGCTCGCTAAAGGCTGCATGCGAACGCGCTAAAGAACTTGCCTTGGCGGCTGGTGAAATCCAAATGGCGCACGGCATCCCCATCGCGGCGGATGAATTCGTGGAGACGACGCTGCGATTTGGATTGTCAGAAGTCGTCTACGAGTGGGCGCGCGGAACGCAATTCGCAGACATTTGCAAGTTTACTGACGTTCAAGAAGGGAGTGTCGTGCGAACAATTGTTCGTTTAGATGAAATGTGCCGTGACGTGCGAAACGCAGCGCGCATCATGGGTGACAGCGCGCTATTCACGAAGATGGAGGAGGCGTCGGCGCAAATCAAACGCGACATCGTCTTCTCCGCATCCCTTTATGTCGCCGGCGCGTGAGTTAGTCGTTGTTATATTAGTCTATCATTGCTATACGTGTATTACAGTTTACCGAGTTCCTTTTCGAAAGCTTGGCTAAGCTTTTCTGCGCACTCGCGAACGCCGCTCGGATCGCCTGGCGGGTTGTACACGTACGAGTTACGGAAAACCGTGCGCACCAACGCAACAAACTCATCAGGGCTTTCGATGTGTCCATCCAACAACTTCGATTCAATCGTTTTCAAATCCATCGGGTGTTTAATGATCACCGGGTAGTCAGGAATGCGCAACGCCTCCCAATCCACGGGTTCGATAAACGGCCACGCTTGCTTCTTCATCGACAACAACTTTTTCAAAATCCCCGCACACGTCTTCTGCCACTTACGTCGTCCTTGCGATAACGGCGACGTCCACTCACACACATCCGCATGCGTCTTCTCCAACGCGTTCAACTCTTGCGCCGTGAGCGGCCTTCTCGTGCCATCCGCCTCCACCTTCACGAGCTTGTACGGCTGAAACGGCGACACCGCGCCCTTCATCGAACCCTCATAATCACCATCATTCAACGCTTTCGGCACACACACCGCTGAGCACACACACAAAACACACCACACCCGTCAGTCATCTCGTCCTCACGCGCCACACGCCACGCGCACGCGCGCGACAATCGCATCTCCTCCACACAGATCATCGTCGTCGTCATCCACGCGCGAACGCGGACGAAGACACGCATCGTGAACGCCGCCGACGACGACGACGCGCACGAACGCCACACGCACCGCAATCACACCCAGGTCGAGGCGGTGGCGGCACGCACGACTCCATCTCCGTCGTCGTGCGACCGCGAACAATGACGACGACGACGACGACAATGCCGCGCGTCGGTCGAACCCTCATGGGACGCGTGGACCAATCGTGACCAGGTGAACGATGGATTGTCCTGGTCATCATTGGTCAACGAGTCCCCCGTGCGCACATGCGTGTGTGTTTTTTCCCCGCGCGCGTTTAAATTTCACGCGCGACAGCTGTTGGGACGCGCTACGTATGTATTGCGCGCGACGACGACGACGACGGGCATCGGGCATCGGGCATCGGTCGTAGGACTGTCGACGCGACGCGAAAAAAAAAGTGAACGTTGGGATCGCGCGCATCGAGGGACGACGACGGGGGATTCGCGCGCGCGCACATAGGAGGTTGCGGACGTGTGCCTTGACTGGTGTGTCGTCGTCGTCGTCGTCGTCGTCAGTCGCGCACGCGCACAAAGGGTGGACGTGAGTGCACGCGACGCATCGGGTGCGATAGGCGACGACGACGACGACGACGACGACGACGTGAGCGCGCGTGCGGCGTCGCGACGGGTGGTGCGCGCGCGCGCGGTTTGATTTTGATTTTGAGTTTGAGTTTGATTTTGAGTTGACTCGGCGCGGTGTGTGTGTGCTTTGTTTGACGCGGCGGACGCGAGACGATATCATGGATTCGAACCTGACGTCGCCGAATGCACCGCGTCGGCTCGTTGTGCGCCTGGATTTATCCGCCGATGACGTGCCGTGCGTGAATTATAAAAAGTTGCTCAAGGAGCAGGGCGGGGGCGCGAGCGCGCGAAGCGAAAAGGATTCCGCGAAGAGCAGCGCTGAGAAACGCGCGAGAGACGCGATTGAGGCGAGGAAAACCTCTGGTGGTGGTCCTACGGCGTTGTTGGAACCGACGAATACGGGTGGGCACATGGCGGCGGTGATTCGACGCATCGAGGCGTTGTACCAGGGCGGCCGAGGCGAGGCGTCGAGCGACGACGAAGACGAGAGCGGCGAGAGCGGGGAGAGCGGAGACGAGGAGGAGGATGAGGAGGATGGTGATGGTGACGAGGAGGGTGATGGTGAAAGTGGTGATGACGATGATTCGGGGTCGGAGATGGAAGACCCTGATGATAAGCCGACGATGACGCCCAACGGGACGCGCGTGGTTGAGCCGACGGCGCCACCCGCGGGCAAGGCGGACAAACCAGCAAAAAAGAAAAAGGCAAAGAAGAAGGCGGATAGAGACTGGTACGACGTGGATGACGACTTTATCGATGACGATGAGCTCGATGAGTACTTTGAAGACGATGGGTTGAAAACCAAGCACAGTGGATTCTTCATCAACAAGGGCGAGTTGCAAAAGGTTGACGAGGAGGGTCGCACACCCGTGAAGGCGGCGGCGGTCGTCGAAGACGAAGAGGATGAAAAACCAAAGAAGAAGGATAGAAAGAAGCGAACTGCGCAACTCGAATGGACGCAAGAAAGCAAGCAATTGTTAACCAAGGCGGTCCAAACGTATGGATTGCGTTGGCAGATGATTTGCGACTCTGGGGAGTTTGACGAATTGAAGCCGTACACGGCGGCGCGCATGGCGCGTCAGTGGAAGATGACGCAGGAAGATTTACTCAAGCGCGGTATTGAGGTTATTATCCCGAATGCACCGCCACCGAGTAAGGTGACGTCCGTAGCCACGCTCACGTCTACGGGGACGACGTCAAACAAAGAGAATGACGATCGAGACGCGGGGTTGAGCACGCCAGCCAAGCGCGGCGCGCAGGGAGACGTCGAAGCCGCGTCGACGGGTAAAAAACAAAAGACGAACGGCTTTGACGAGAACGACCCGCGGCATCCGAATGCTAAAAGACGCGTGGTTGAAAGTCTGGATGCGGAGATGAAGAAACTCAAAGATAAAGTTGACGAAGAGTGCGCCGCAATTCGCCAAGCGGTGAAGAGCAAAGCGACGACGTCGACGCCACCCGCCGTCTTCAAGTGGGAATGGACCGCCGACACCACCGAGCTGTTTTACAGAATCTTAGCTCGCTTGTTCTTTGCTTTTCCCAAGACTGAAGCGAGTAGGGTGTGGACCAAGCTTCAATTGTGCTTTCCGGACGATTTCGACGTCACGTTGGACGCGCTGAGAAAAAAGTACGTCTCTGTGCAAAAGAAGAAAACGGCGGATGAGAAGAGCGCGATCATCGGCTTGACGACTTCAATCAGCGTTGCGACGACACCCACGTAAAAAACATCGCAGACACGCGTGCGCGTGTCAGTAAAGTGCACAGAGTTGGATCATATGAATTAATTAATTGTAATACAAAAACAACAACCTTTGTCTCACTTTTACGACTGCGCTGAAACGTTTTGAAGCTCGACGAGAGCGTCTCTCGTACGCGCGCGCGTGTCATCATACATCTGCGACAGACGATTCAAAAGCGTCTGCGTCGCGCCAACGCTAGATATCGTACGTTCTAAATCACGCACACGCGATTCATCCATGTGATCTATCGTCGTCTGCATGTCATCTTGAATCTTTTCATGCACGCCGCGCATGCCGACATCCGCCCAATCGAGCGTTTCGCACGCGACGCGCAACGCTTCTACGAGCTCATTCTTTTCCGCCTCCACCGTCTTCCGCCGCTCCCGCTCGCGTCGCGCCATCGATTCATACTTGCCTAATTCACGCATTCGCTCGGCATCGATCGCTTTCGCATCTCGATTCGATTCCATCAACGCCGCGCGCGTCGCTCTCGCTTCGTCCCGCTCCGCCTCTCTCAAATGTTTCACCCGTTCCAACTCCCTCGCCGTCTTCAACGCGCTCGTGCGATATCGCTCAATCTCTCGACGTAATTTCGCACGCTCAGCAATCCACGCGCGTTCGGTTTCCCTGTCCATCGTCGTCAGCACGCATCCATCGCCCGTCAGTCCATCGCAGCTCGCACACGCCTCATGGTCACATCGACCGCGTACCGCGCCACGCCCGCCGCGCAATTCGACGAACACTGAAAATAAAACGACGACGACGGCGAATGCGTCGTCGTCGTCTCGCGCGCGGGCGCACGCGCCGCGGATTCACCGTGCGCGCGACGCATTCGTCGTCGTGTGCGGAATGAAATGAAGCGACACTTGAAAAAGTTGCTTTTTCGTTGACTGCGTTGACCGTCACACCCGCGCCCGAACTCGATGGCTGACGACGACGACGAACGACGAACGGTGACGGAGGATGCCAGCGCGCCGCCGTCGACGCCGCGACGCGACTTTTACGTGTGCGTGCACAACGTCGCCAAGAAACACAACGTCGGCAACGTGGCGCGCAGCGCCACCGCGTTCGGCGCCAAGAGCGTCGTGTTGATTGGCTCGAGGCAGTTTAACACGTTCGGCGCGCAAGGAAGCGATAATCACGTGGAGTTTGAACATTTTGAAACCTTGCAGGAGTGTCGACGGGTGATGATGGACGAGCGCGGGTGCACGCAAATCCTTGGGGTTGAAATCGTGGAGGGCGCGCGCGCGGTGCACGCGCACCCGTTTACGGGGAACACAGCGTTTATTCTAGGCAACGAGGTGCGTTGATGCGAATCATATGTCGATGTGTGTTGTGTTTATTGTGTGCGCGTGCTGACGTCGATTTCGCGTGTGTTTACACAGGGACATGGCTTGACGGAGCAACAAAAAGCGATTTGCGACGGCTACGTGTACATTCCGCAATACGGTTCCGGGACGGCGTCTTTAAACGTCTCCGTAGCGGCATCGATCGTGATGCACCATTTCGCGCTCTGGGCACAGTTTGACGAACGCGCGCGCGAGGGTGAGAAATTTATTGTCGCCGAACGACGACAGAGAACGTCTAAACGAGGCGTCATAGGCGAACATCCAGACGCCGTACGCGCGAGACGCGCGGCGGCGCGGCTCGCGGCACAAAATGACGACAGAGACGACAATGGCGACGATGACAATGGCGCTGGTGAAAACATAGAGAGTGTAATTTTTGATGCATGAGTCGCGTCACCACCGTCTCGTGCATCTAGGTGCGCGTTTAAACGTCAGACGTATAGAAATTTTAATAGAATGCAACAAACAATCGCTTGTCCTCACACAGTGACGCCGCCGAAATCGCATGCGCTCGGTCGCGGTCAAATGGTCTGGGGGCACTCCATCGACGTTTACCATCAACGTAGACGACGACGCGACGATTGCGCACCTCAAATGTGCCATCGAAGCCGTGACTTCGGTGAGAACGACGAGAATAAAGCTCTTAAACGTGCGCGTCGACGCGAAAACGCCCGCGAGCGATGAAGTGGCGTTGGCATCGATTAGTAAATTTCCCAAGGTTGTGATGATGATGGGCATGGTTGAAAGCGCGGTGGAGGCGCATGCGAACGCGGTGAAGGTTGCAGAGTTGGTTGGTGAGGATGTGGAGGATGATTTCGACATTAGTCTAGCGGCGGAGACGACGAATGCGGCAACGAATGCGATGTTTTTAGCCAAGATTGATGGACGGGTGAGAAATAAACAGATGAAAATGTTGAATCCTTCGCGACCTGGGGCGAGGGCTCTGGTGTTGGATATAGATTACACGTTGTTCGACCATCGAACGACGGCGGAGACGCCGCTCGAGCTGCAAAGGCCGTACTTGCACGAATTTTTAACGCGCGCATACGCCGATTACGATATTTTCATTTGGAGCGCGACAAATTTGAGCTGGATTGAGCTTAAGATGACCCAGCTTGGAGTATTGACGCACACAGACTATAAAATCGTGGGCCTGATTGACTCGCAAGCGATGATAACGGTAGAAACAGCCAAGTACGGCGTTTTCAATTGTAAGCCCCTCGGATATTTGTGGGGACAAACGTGGCCAGCTGGCGTCGAATACGGACCGCACAACACTATCATGTTCGACGATTTGGGGCAGAACTTTCTGATGAATCCGCAATCGGGGCTTAAAATCCGTCCGTTTCGCAACGCGCACACATCCCGAGCAACGGATCGAGAGCTCGTGCACCTATCGAGATATCTCAGCGCCATCGCAAAGCTCGACGACTTTACATCCCTCAACCATAACAAATGGGAAAAGTTCTTGCGCGAGCAACGCGAAAATGATGAGCAAGACGAATAGACTCTGATTCTAGCAAATACCGGTACAGTACTTTTGAGCCACAGTTGTAAAATAAAAACGCATATGCTTTATCCACACTTTCGCACACGCAACTGGTGATGTCGCACGCGATGACGCTCGCACACCGCACTGCACCGGCGCTGGCATTGAAAGTTACCCATGGCTCGCGACGCCGCGGTGCGATGCGTCCATTAAAGGCGACTTCGTCTTCACCGTCGTCTTCAGACGCGGGAGCGCAGCAATCTTCTTTTACTTCACCTGCGGCAGTGTCTTCGCCCGAGGCCGTGGGCGTGAAACAGCGCGTACTCATCACTGGTAGCACGCGTGGTTTGGGCTTGGCGCTCGCGCGCGAATTCCTCGCGCGCGGTGACGACGTGTTCATCACTTCTCGGGACGCCGACCGCGTCGCCTCCGTCGTCGCCGAGCTCTCTCGCGACGCCGACGGCCGCGTCGCGGGCATCGCCGCCGACGTTCGCGACGCAGTAAGCATAGAACGTATGGCTACCGCCGCGGTGGATGCATTTGGTGGGGTAGATTTATGGATAAACAACGCCGCATCCAACGGGTACGCGTATGAAAATTTAGCTGACGCGGACCCATCGACGTTGGAAGAAATCATCATGACGAACTCGCTCGGATCGCTGCTGTGCACGCGACAAGCGATCAGGACGATGAAAGTGTACCCTGGGCGTGGACATGTGTTTAATCTCGAAGGCGCTGGATCGGATGGGTCGGCGACGCGCAAATATGCGGCGTACGGGCACTCCAAGGCGGGCATGGCGCAGCTCGCGAAGACAATGGCGAGCGAGAATAAGGATTCTGGCACGCTCGTGGGCGTGCACACGATTTCACCCGGTATGGTATTTACTGAGCTCATCTCGAGCGGGCGTTACGCGTTCGGGAGTCAAGGGAGAATGTTTGTGAACGCGCTGGCCGAACCCGCGGAAGTCGCCGCCGGAATCGTCGTGGACCGCGTCAAGGCAGCGACAGCGGATCCAAACGCCGTCACAAAGACTTTGGCGATAAAATTGTTAACACCAGACGTGGCGGTGAAAAAGTTATTCAGAAGATTCGTGTTGCAAGAGAACAAGGATCGATATTATCCCGAAAACGATGACAAAGACAGTAAGTAAAAGTCGTTATTAAAACATAAAAGTGTAGAAGTGTAGTAAACGATGTGTAAATTCAGCGACGACGATCGATGACGAGACAATCATCATCGCGAACATTAGAGTCCCAGTGCTTGCTTATCTTCGAGCGAAATCCGCATGTACACGCGATCTCGACACTTAAACTCCTTCACCACGACGTGCTCGCCGCGCACCATCGCGTCCCGTGTCGCCAAATCGTGCCACTTTTCAAACGACACGACCGCAAAGAAACACCGCACGCGTCTCGACACTCCGACATACGCACGGTCGACAACCCCATACGCGCTCATGATATTGCGCAGCCACGCGCTGGCTTCGACAGAGATGGATTGAATAACGCGAAATTCTGCATTCGTTGGTGCGTCGCTCAGGCGTAACACGTCCTCGTCGACGTTTAACTTCCGCGTCACAGCTTGCATGAACTCGAACGGGAGCATTTTCAAGTTAATCTTGGGATTCGTCACGATGCAGCGCGTCGTCGTTGACGTCATTGTCGTCGACGTCATCATCGGCGTCGTCGAAGGCGTCATTGGTGCGGCGGCGGCGCTCGCAGATTTGAGAATTTTCGCCGGCGTGTTCGCCACGGCGGCATACGCCGGTTTTGTGACGTCTTCGACTGCTTTCGGCGACGTGATGCGTTCGATAACGGACACAGGCGATGCATCTGGAGAAGGTACTACGCGTACCACATCGATGCAGGTTGTCGGCATCACATCATCGGCAGTCGCGCGGCGTTCGCATCGTCGTCGGCGGTCAACATCGGCGGCGCTTCGTAACCACTCGGCGGTAATGGGACCGATGACACGCGCTGTGAGCGCAGCTTCGCGCGTGGATATGATTCCAACTGCGCGATACATGCGACCGCCTCGGCGCGATTTTACGATATCTACCACGATCGCGCCGCAAATCAACGTAGTATCATCGTCGTCATCGTCATTGACGTCGTCGTCGTAATCGCGTTCGAGCTCAAGAGGAAGCAACATTTGCACCGTCCCCGGCGCGCGTTGTCCCTCGAGCCTCGCATACCTCAACACTGGCACGTGATAGCCATATAGGACCAACCTTGCAGCACGCGGCACCGCCGCACTCGCCGCACGTTGCCTCACGGCTGGATCGCTTGCGAGCGCTCGCGGGAAAACATCCGCTCGGGCGTCCACCGACGGCCAAAATCGCGCGTCGATTTCGAGCACGACTTCCTCAAAGTCGCGGTCATTCGCGAGCCAGAGATAATCATGCGGGTCATCCACGAACGTCGCGCGCGGAGGGATATGCAAGATGGGTTCGATTTGATTCCATGCTTGCGACGGGTCGCGCAGCGCGATGTCGTCCACGAAACCGCACAATTCCCACGTCGGTCGTTCGACGACGCCTGCACTGGTTTTGGCGGTCGCCGTACTCGCAGCAGTATTCATCATTTTCTCGCTCGAATTACCACCATCACGTTCGGCAAACTCGCGAAAGAACACGGCAAAGATTGGAAATTCATCATCGCTGAGCAAATTGGTGTGAAACGTCGCCCACGCGGCTTCGCCCGTCGACGTAAAACATTGCACCAATTTACCCTGTTCCACGCTTCGTAAGAATTGCGCGTTTAAAAACGCACGCATGGTACCAGGTGTGGTAACCCACGCATTAGCACCGCATTCACGCATCACGCGAGCCTCGAGTCCACGAATCGTCGTCGCGCGCGCGGCGTTGACATCAAAGCGTCGTCTTTGTTTCGAGACGCGCGCGTCGTCGTCGTCATCCTCAGGTACGTTTGCCCATTGATCGAGCGAACACACGCGCGCGCCGAAACCACACACACGCACGCCCTCCGCATTCGTCTCGGCGCTATACGACCCGCTCGCGCCCGCTGCGGCGCCGCCTTTACGCGCCGGGCGCGTCCACCCAGATTCCATCGCGCTCGCGTCGTCCCGCCGCTTGGTCACATCCGCGAGCGCGGCGTCATCGGACGACGTCTCGATGCCGTCATCATCCGCGTGAACACCCTCACCCTCATCGTCGTCGTCCTCGTCCTCGTCGTCATCGTCGCGCGGACGCACCGCCGACCGTCGCACCGCCACCGTCACCTGCCGACCGCCACACCCAGCACCTCCACGCCTTACCGCGCCCCGCATCGACGCGCACGCCACCGCGGGCGACACCGCGCGCGTCTGCGCATCCGCATTCGTCGTCATCTTTCCACGTTCGCGTCGTGCGCCGCGCATCATCGCGCGCGTGCGTGTGCGGTGCGCGCGGGAATCAAATCAATCAATCAATCAATGTGTCGTCTCGTATCCCGCGTTGACTTTTTCCACGGTGGTGTTGACTGTCGGTCGGACCCGGTGCGGTCGGTGCGGTCGATGCGGTCGGTCGAAACACGACGACGACGACGACGACGATGACGACGATGGGAGGTAACAACGACCACGTCCGGGTGGAGGGTGTCTCGCCCACGCGCGTTCGGTCAGTCGGCTCGGTGTTAACACAAAACAAAGCACAGTGTAAAAGGCGCTCGTCACTCGTTCGTCGTCTTGTTTTGGAGGACAAGAAGAAGAGAGAGGGGGGGGGGGTCGCCAATCGTGATCGTGATTGGACGATCGAGGGAAGTCCAACCGACCAAAAAAACAACGACCCACGCGCCACCGAGAGGCGAGGCCACGCGCCAACGGGCGTGGGTGGCTGGTTGACACGCACGCAGTCGTCGTCGTCGTCGTTCGTCACTTCACCGATCGACGCATCGATGGAGGCCGTGGACGTGAACGACCACGATGCGCGCTACGAGCCCGTGAACGATGCCTTGCTCGGCACTGGGTCGTACGGCTACACCAAGCTCATGCGGGAAAAGGCCACGGGGAAGATGTACGCGTTAAAGTATATCGAACGCGGGGAAAAGATCACCGAACACGTGCGACGGGAGATTACAAATCACAGGAATTTGTCGCATCCGAATATAGTAAAGTTTAAGGAGGTTTTAGTGACGCCCACGCACTTGGCGGTGGCGATGGAGGCGATCGGGGGTGGGGAATTGTTTGGGTACGTGCAACAACAAGGTCACTTTAACGAAGGGCAAGCGCGATACTTTTTCCAACACTTGATCTCGGGGGTGGAGTATTTGCATAACATGCGGATATCACATCGAGATTTAAAGTTGGAGAACACCTTGGTGGACTTGACGACGACGCCAGTGTTGAAGATTTGTGATTTTGGGTTCTCAAAGGGTGGGTTTGATAGCCAGCCAAAGACGCAAATCGGAACGCCGGCGTACATTTCGCCCGAAGTCTATCGAGGTTCGCAGCCTTACGACGGCGCTGCGTCGGATGTTTGGGCGTGCGGGGTTCTGTTATATGTCATGTTAGTTGGAAGGTACCCTTTCTCGGACCCCCAAGACCCAAACAACTCGCACAAAATGATGCAACGCGTTTTGTCGGCGACGTTTGAACTGCCGTCGCGCATGACGGATGAGTGCAAGGATTTACTTCGAAAGATCTTCAACCCAGACCCGAAGGCGCGATTGAGTGTGTCGGGTATTTATAGTCATCCTTGGTTCTTGCACGATTTGTCGCCGAGCGTGCCGCTCGGCCCGACGCAACCAGGGCCAAACGCGAGCAACGCGGAAGGGTTGCAATGTTTAGAAGAAATCAACGCCATCATAGATGTCGCTCGCGAGCCACCGGCGCGCACGTCGAGTCCGTGGGGTTATGATGAGATTGATGGTGAGGGTATTGACGACGGTTTAGATGGATTGGATGACGACTATTGAGTGAAGTGTTGAAATAAAAAAATGCACGTGTATAGACTAAAATATTAAATGAATGCACGCTACTACTACGCACGAGATGAGAATCCATCTAAAACCTGTTGTCCGGGCGAGTGGCCAACCAACGCTTCACGCCTGTGTTGTTACCAATTCTGTCGACGATGGCGTTAATCTTGGCGCAATCGGCGTACGCCGCTTGCGCCTTTTCGCCGTCATCGAATGATTGCGTCAAAGTTACGTAAAGCACAACATCTGCTAGGGAAACCTTTTTGCCGACCGCGTATCCACCTTCACCAGTGACGATTTCAAGCTTTGCCATCCACGTCTTCATGGTTTCATCGTACCACGTCGCCTTGGCGGCTTCGATTTCAGGCGTCGACGGCGCGAATGGGTTACCGCGAACCTTGCCATACGCGGTAGACATGTCCTTGATATGCTCGCAGTACGCATCAATCTTCGCTCTTTCAATCGATCCTTTACCCATCATGCCCAAATCTTCCGCGATGTAACGTGCGATGGCGGGAGATTGCCCGAGACGCTCGCCCTTGACCTCCAGAATTGGCAAACGCTTCAAGTTGGCATCAAACATGCCCTCGTCCTTATCGATTGCATGTTGCTCCTCCACCTGCGGTTTGCCGCCGTCCATGGAAAACGTGTAGCGACGATCGACGTAGTCCACCTCAGCCACGGCAAAGATTGTTCGAATCACTTCCGCCGCGCCTCGAGCATCAAAGTAACGCAACGTGGGCTTGTTCCGGCGCAACACGCTCCCGCTCTTCGCCTTCACGTGCGCCTTGATTATTGCCGCAGACGCCACGAAACCCGCACCGAATGCTTGAACAGGTGTGAGAGAGAGAGACATCTTCGGTGGCGGCGGCGGAGGCGGAGGGGGCTTACGCGCGGCGATGCTGAACACCTCTTGCACGCGCGAGTGCGTTGGCTGGGGCGCCAAGGATGACGCTGAGTCCTTGGCGACGACGCGCGCGCCGCGCGCACGGCGGCACGACGTCGGACAGCGCGTCGGCGTTTTCAGTGCAGACGGAGTCGCGGCAAACATGGATGCGGTGACGACGACGTGTATGCGGGGGTGAAAAAGTGGCGGTGATGACGTGTTTGACGCGGTTGATGACGACATCTTGTTTCTGCTCACCACAAAGTTTTACTTTTGCTAAACTTAATTTTACAACATGCGTGCGCTAGCGCACGGAATGACAACGCTTATAGTGGCTAGAAAAATTTCATTTTGACGATTCGACCGCGGGCGAAGAATGGCGTGAGCGTGTGCGCACGTAAGAAGGTGACGACGAGCCAAATGTTGGCGGCGAAAAACGCCAACGACGCGAGCCAGAGAGATCTGAAAACCTCAGCTCCTTGGAATTCCAAGGCGTAAGCCCATGCAAGCCAATGGAGTTGAGCGATAAGCCAGAATACTAGTGAAATGACTAAGGAACCGCGCTTAGTGCTTTGCATCAGAGATGGCAATACAAGCGGCAGGAGCGTAAACCACCAGACAAAATATTGCGCGGTGCACACTTTATTGAACGCCACAAACGCTAACGTTTGAATAAATAAAGCAAATGGCAAGTCTTGTGCGTACGTGACCCCTAAGAATGACACGACCAAAAGCATGGGTAACATACTCGACGCCACACGATGCACCGTTTCGATTGCGGAGCCCGCGTCAAACGCGTCGCGATGCGCGTCCAAATAAATTCCATAAAACCAGTGCGAAAAATTATGTCTGTGATCAGCGCGCTTCACGTGATACAACAGCGCTTCATTTATGAACTCCATGCCGTATAGCACGTACGAAATCCAATTCAACGACAAGAATGTCAGTGCGGATACCACCCCAAATTTTACATTTTCAACTGTCACCCACGACAACACCTTTGTCATCTTCAAATCGCCGCGAAAGAGCTTACGATTTCGCGGATAATCGCCATTCAAGAAAAATACAAATGCTATGGCGTGTATGATAGGATAGAGCCTAAAATGCACCACTGTTCCATATGCCAACGCCGCCGATGCCGTGCGCCCGTTGCTCAAGGCAGTCACCGTAGCCAACATCAACGCCCCTGTGATCGCCTCACAGCTACCTCTCGTGCTAATGGTGCACGTAAACGGATTGAATAACCACGCCCACGCCGCGTATTTCGCCATTTTCTCACTAAAACCGCGCGCGATGCACAACTTGGCGATTAAAGCTCCAACGAGAACGTCCAGCGCGCTGAACACAACCTTTCCGAACGCCTCGTGCACGAACACATTCGGCGTGAGAGCGATCGCTAGCAGAGGGGTGTATCGATACGTCGCGCGTGCGTAGGGCGAACGATGCTCCGTCACGTGACGCGCCGCGTCGGTGTACACAACGTAGTCAATGTCAGTGTACTTGACTGCAAAGTGCGTGTCTTGATACGTACCCCATACGATGAGCGCGAGACGC
>JACLAB010011772.1_pt1 | contig 25214 bp, 29 predicted proteins | sample 8027921 | NCBI WGS metagenome assembly JACLAB01 (sample SAMN15725117, study PRJNA655200) | protist metagenome | isolation source: fluorescence activated cell sorting (FACS) single amplified genomes of... | place: USA: West Boothbay Harbor, Gulf of Maine | collected 2000-07-19
GGATGTGGGAAAACCTCGTTGCTGCGGATGTTCAGCGGCCTTTGGTCGTCCTCCTCTGGAGTGGTGGCATCACGGGGATTTCGGGAGGGGGTGATCTTTGTTCCGCAGAAGCCTTATGTGTTTTCAGGCTCCTTGCGCGAACAGCTGCTCTATCCAGATGGTGAGTTGGATCTCAACCAGGAGCGGATGTACGCACTGCTTGACTCGGTCTCCCTCACCTCCGTCAACCAGACCCTTGAGTCATCGGAAGCCTTCATTGATTGGCCAAGGGTGCTCTCTGTGGGAGAGCAGCAGAGAATTGCCTTTGCGAGGGTTCTGCTGGCCAAGGCGAAATTTGTGCTTCTCGATGAATCCACCAGCGCGTTAGACATCCCAACGGAACGGGCTGTGTATCAGCTCCTCCGTGATGCTGGCGCTGGATATGTGAGTGTGGGCCACCGATCATCTTTGCTGCCCTTCCACGACTCTGTGCTGGAGCTTGACCGTGAAGGTGGCTGGACGTTGTTTGACGCCCAAGACTATGCCTTCCCGCAGGCTTGATTGTTCGCCTGATGTCGTCTTAGCGTTGGCGGGATGATGTGCGGCGTTATGAAGGAAAGCCAGGTGCAGCAAAGCGACAAAGACGAATGGCGCGATCATGTGCTTCAGGAGATTGTTGATTTTCTAAGCAACAACAAAGAAGAGATCCATGGGCGTTACCTCGAGCAACGAAGCGGCCAACTTCCACGCGATTTCATCGAGGAGAAGGGCCTGATGGATTTTGAATTGGCGATCACTTTTCTGGAAGATAAGCCTAAGGGTATGGGATTAGGTCTTGGTTTTTTCAAGGCAACGCTAATTCGCTGAACCTAAGGGAATCTCTTGATCTCACGGCTCAAGATGTTGAGCTATTCACGAGAAGCGGTGTAGTTAGGGCCTAAAATCCCAAACCGATGAAGAGTTCTTGATGCACCACATAGGTGTAATACAAGGTTGTGCCAGCATTGGGTGAAAGTTCGATCCCATCACTGTTGTAGGCGATATTGCAAATCAAGTTTCCTTTCCAGGCAATGTTGTCTTCGTTTTGTTCCGCTGACCATTGCATGACAGCACCGAAATGATCAGGGATGGTGGCACCAATCTTGTCGCAGATGTTTGAAAGTCTGCAGAGGGCAGGAGGCTTGGCCGGTAGGGATAACCCTTTTCTAAGGATCAATTCATCAATCACTCCTGTGTATCTCACGAACTCGATTAATTCTTCTTCATCATCTGTTAGTGATGCGCTGGATAGCGCCTGATCAAAGAGATCAGCTGTTAGGACTGGCCTGGCTTTGGTCATGTTGTGAATTGAATAATTTGTTTTGCGGCAATTGTACTCATTAAAGTATGTTTTGATGTTTATTCCAGGTGCCGTTCTTTTCGTGCTTAAAGGATTTGTTGGACTAAGTGCATGAGGACCTGAGCGGTGAACTCAGTCCACCGCTTTGTTGTTGGGCTAGCCAGCTGCACAAGCGAAAGGATTGTGTGTGATTGATTGCATGACCAGCAATTGGTTGCCAAAATACTTGTAAAGGGTCAATTCCATGGGTTTGAGGAAATCACTTAAAAAAGCCATGGTTTATCTGCTAGGTGTTGTCGATGAATACTGGGCTATGCGAGAGCCTAGCCAATATGGCGAAAAGGATCCAGAATGCTCAATTCCTGCTGAGCGTCAGGGCTGCGTGAGCAAGAGTGTGCCCCATTGAAAGTATTAACGCCTGGTTGATTATGCTTGTTGTGTCTAAATGAATCAGAAATTTTGTTGCCTCTTATGTAGATGGCGTTATAATTCTAATGTGTTGAGAAACTCTCTTGAATCAAGCTAGTATTCGCCGGTTTATATTTACATTAATCACTGGCTATTTGGCGATTTTTGGTGTTCAACAGATTCCTTATGAGTTTCCGAATCAATGGGCTGTATTGATTCCGGTTTTAATTGTTGTTTATATCATCACTGTATGGCTTGATGGAGTCTTCTTTAAGGATGATGCATCCCCCGAAAAGCTTCCTGCTGCTGTGAAAAAGACAAAGAGCAAGAAATCATCGAAAAAATCAAACGGATTCGGTGATTCTTAGAAACTTTTGCTTTGGTCTTTGCTTTGTTCAGGAGAGCTAATCGCTTTTGCAGGCGTGCAACCGTAACTGTTTACCCCTTTTCACGATCAGTCTGGGCATAAAAAATCCTGCTGGCTTGATGTCCAAGGCCAACAGGATTTGAAATGGATTGAAAACAGTCCCAGACCGAAATCCGGGATTGAAGATCAGACCTTTCTGGAGTAGTACTCCACCACCAGCAGTTCGTTGATCTCAAGGGCGACCCACTCGCGTTCAGCGCGGCCAATCACTTTGGCGCTGAGCTTGGGTTTGTCGAGCTCAAGGTGGGGAGGCACATTGGCCAGACCTGGGAATTGCAGATTCGCTTCGGCAAGCAATTTGCTGCACTTGCGTTCGCGAATGGCGATCACATCACCAGATTTGCACTGATAACTGGCGATGTCGGTGACCCGTCCGTTCACGGTGACGTGACCGTGATTCACCAACTGACGTGCACCTGGAACGGTTGGGCCAAATCCAATGCGGAAACAAACATTGTCGAGACGATTCTCGAGCAGTTTGAGCAGGTTGGTTCCTGTTGAACCTTCCTGAGCGCGCGCTTTCTTCACGTAGCGCACAAGTTGACGTTCAGAGACGCCGTAATTGAAGCGAAGCTTTTGCTTTTCTTCTAAGCGGATTGCGTATTCGGAGCGCTTGCGACGGGCTTGGCCGTGCTGACCGGGTGGATAGGACCGTTTTGCGGCCTTCCGGGTGAGACCGGGTAGGTCTCCCAAGCGCCGCGTAATCCTCAGGCGAGGGCCGCGGTATCTGGACATAAGAAAGAAGAGATGAAATGGGTTCGCGTTCAAGCGAGAATCCGTCATGCTGGGTTTGTGGCCCGCACCGCGGAATCGCATGCACGAATCAAACATCTTATCTGCCGGCAGCACAAATGCTTTTAATCGGCTGATCAGCGCGTTGTTGCTTGCTCTGATCAGTTTTTATCGCCGTTGGATTTCCCCCATGATCGGCCCTCGCTGTCGGTTCATTCCCACTTGCAGTGCCTATGGCCTCGAGGCAATTGAGCGCCATGGACCTTGGCGTGGCGGCTGGTTAACCCTGCGCCGCTTGCTGCGCTGCCATCCCTTCACCCCCTGCGGCTGTGACCCTGTTCCCGACTGATTCTCGGCGATTGTTGCTCTACAGCAGGGCAGGCTGTTGTCTTTGTGAGGGGTTGGAACAGCGCTTGCGAGATCTCAACTTGGAACAAGGCCTCCCCCCCTTGAAGCTCGTTGTAGTTGATATCGATGCTCCCGAGTGTCCAGCGTCCTTGCGCGCGCGCTATGACCTCGAGGTACCTGTTTTGGTCTTGGAGGACACGGAGCTTCCTCGCGTGTCACCCAGGTTGAGTGGGGATGGATTGCGCCATTGGTTGCAGCGGGTTTGCGCCACTGTTTGAGCGACTGTTTGCGCCAAGGAGCCAGGTTCGGATTAGAAAACCCATCTGTGTTGACCCAGCGATGACCCAGACACTCCACGCCTTGCTGCATTCGGTGGGTTTGCCTGTGCCTCTTGGCTTGGCTGATGCCGTGATCGAATCGATCACCTGTGATTCACGGTGCGTGGCCCCTGGAAGTTTGTTCATCGGTCTTCCCGGGGGGCGTGTTGATGGAGGGAGCTTCTGGCCTAAGGCTGTTGCGGATGGGGCCGCAGCGGTCCTGATTGGCTCAGCAGCAGCAGCGGCTCAGCCTCCTGAACAGAGTGACGCTGTGCTGGTGGTGCCCGATCCCGTTGCGCGCTGGGCCGGAGAGTTGGCAGCAGCTTTTTGGAATCACCCCAGTGATCGCATCGGTTTGATTGGGGTGACTGGCACCAACGGCAAAACCACCACCACCCATCTGATTGAACATTTGAGTTCGGCCTGTGGACGTCCGTCCGCCCTGTTTGGAACGCTTCTGAATCGCTGGCCTGGCCACAGCGTGACCGCAACACACACCACAGCCGTGGCAGACCGGCTCCAGGCTCAGCTTGCTGAGGCGTGTGCCGCTGGCGCGGAGTTAACGGCCATGGAGGTGAGCTCCCACGCGCTTGATCAGCATCGGGTGGCTGGATGCCGTTTTTCCGGCGCTGTGTTTACCAATCTCACCCAGGATCATCTCGACTACCACGAGACGATGGCGTCTTATTTCGAAGCCAAAGCGCGATTGTTTGCACCACCTTTGGTGGCTGACGATGGCGCTCGATTTGTGGTCAATGTGGATGATCCTTGGGGCCAACAACTTGCGGAGCGCTTGGGCGATCGCTGCTGGCGGAGTTCGTTGTCTATGGGCTCAGCAGATGCAGAACTGACGATGTCAGATCTGGTGATGGGCTCTTCTGGGGTTGAAGGGCGCCTTTCCAGTCCTCTGGGTGAGGGGTCGTTCCACTCCCCATTGCTCGGTCGCTTCAATGTGATGAACCTGTTGCAGGCGGTTGGGGTCTTGCTTCAGCAAGGTCTCCCTCTGGAGTCGCTTCTCAAAGCCATCAGCACGTTCAGGGGCGTTCCTGGTCGGATGGAACGGGTTGTTGTGGACGAAAAGGGAAATGAGCTGCCCACGGTGTTGGTGGATTACGCCCACACTCCTGATGGCTTAAGCAGCGCCTTGAAGGCGTGTCGCCCCTTCGCGGGCGGCAAATTGATTTGTGTGTTTGGTTGTGGTGGTGATAGAGACCGAGGCAAGCGTCCGCAGATGGCTGCGATTGCAGCGGAGATTGCTGATGCTGTGGTGGTGACCTCTGATAATCCACGCACGGAAGACCCTCAGCAAATCTTGGATGATGTTGTGAAGGGGATTCCTAGCGGTACTGCCTTAAATGTGACCTTGGATCGCGCTGAAGCGATTGCTGCTGCGATTCAGGATGCTGGGGCTCAAGATCTTGTCCTCATTGCCGGGAAGGGGCATGAGGACTATCAGATCCTTGGAACCCAAAAAGTGCATTTTGATGACCGTGAACAGGCTTTAAACGCACTTCAAGGCAAGCTGAATAATTCAGTCTCTAACTAGGATAATAATAAAAAGCTGCTCCAAATATGGAGAACATTCCTAGAAGTAATACGCCTTCCAGCCAGTTGGATTTTGCATCCATATTCACAAGGTTCACGATTAAGACACTGAATATGAGTGCGATGACTTCAAACGCTGTGAAGTCAAGATTCATGGGCTGACCGATCAGAGACCCAATAATGATCAGTGCTGGAGCGATCAGGAGGGCAACGAGCAAGCTAGATCCCATTGCTAACGAAATAGGCAGATCCATTTGATCTTTCCAGGCTCCTTTTACAGCGGGAACATATTCAGAAAAGCCACCAATGATTGGAATAATGATGATTCCGGTAAACAATGCGCTAAGTCCAAGTTGTTCTGTTGCGGGCTCTAAAAAATGAACAAAGCTCTCGGACTGATAAGACAAAAGTGCAGTGCAAGCAATTAATTGGATGATCCAGGGCAATAGATTGATGCTCTTTTCTTCCTCTTGGGATGACTCAGTCTCATCGTTTTTGATGTGTTGTGGATCAAAGAGATGGTTGTGTGTTGCCAGGGAAAAGATGAGGGTCAAGAAGTAAATGATGATCAGGATCACCGCAACGGTCATGGATAGGCCGTGGATCGCGACTTGATCATCAATCCCTGATGTGCTGATCAGGGATGCAGGCAGGGCCATCGCCATGACCGCCAGTGTCATAGCGGCACCATTGGTACGAACCATCGTTTCTTGAAAACTTTGTTCGCTATATTTCAAGCCTCCTACAAGCATTGCTATGCCTGTAACGAGCAGAAGGTCCGAGAGAATTGCTCCGGTAATACTCGCTTTCACAACATCAATAAGACCAAGTCTTAGTGCTGATAGGGCGATAATAAATTCCGCACAGTTGCCAAAAACTGCGGTGCAGATTGCCCCTATGGTTGGTCCACTATGGTCTGCAATTTCTTCAGTCGCATCGCTGAGGAGTAAGGCAATCGGAATGATCCCAGTTGCTGAAACAACGAAACAGATCAGGGTCGGCCAATCCTGCATCGAGGCCAACTGGGTTAGCCCCAGCATGATGAGCGCTGGAATAACCTTCCAGCGCTCAGATTTTATCAAGGAAGATGTAAATCTCTCAGGTATAGAATCACCGGCTTGATTAATGTTTGATTGCATGTATTGTTAGATAGTGGGATTGGTTTAAGATCCTTGGCAAGATTAAAACAATGACTACCGTTGTTCTGCTCCTAAAAAGGTGAGCTCAATGCAGTCGCTTGTTTGCTTTTTAATTCTAACAAGTTTTAGCTCAAATTCTCCAAGGTCTGCTTTTTACTGTCTGTGGAACTTTCGATGATCTCTGGCCTCTTTCAATGGTGCTGTTTTGCACTATTGCTGTTGTGACTGCCTGGGTCTTGATCCCTGCAGGCGCCTAATCATTGCGGCATGTCAGTTCTTCAAGAGCATCCACGAATCGGCTGAGTTCGTGGGCTTCAGTGGTGATATGGGTGCAGGCTCTTAGGCAGATGGGCTCTTCCAGGTTGCGGATCCAGATCCCTTTGCTGCCAAGGATTTGAACGATTTCAGCAGGACTGTGCTCGGATCGATCGTTGGGTTGGAAGCTCACCAACCCTGCGGGCGGCTCCCCCTCGAGTAGGGGTGTGGTTCCTGGAAGCTCTTTGATTTGCCTCCAGAGCTCGCCGCTAAGGGACTGGATGGTTTGCAGACGCTCTTGTTCATTTCCCTCTTTGGCTAGCAAGCCCAACGATTGACGCAGGCCTGCCATCAGTGGCACACAGCTCGTTGCAATTTCAAAGCGTCGGCTGTCGTGGTGAAAGGGGTCTGGATCATTCATGACAGCCCGTGTTTCATCGCGCAAGCTGCGCCATCCAATCAGCGTTGGATTGGCTTGATTGAGGATCCTTTCTGACAAGGCCACGCCTCCGAGCCCCTCGGGTCCGCAGGTCCATTTGTGCCCAGTAAATGCATAAATATCAGCTGCCTGCGCTGCAGCTTCTATAGGAATTTGTCCCATGCTTTGGGCTGCATCGACGAGCAGAAATGGTTGCTGAGCATGTTGACGAAGCTGGTCTGCTACCGCAGGGATTGGCATCAGCTGTCCGGTGTTCCAAAGCAGATGCGACAGCACCACCACTTTGGTGCGTGGTTGCAGAGAGTCCGCTAAGGCTTGAAGGACGCCGGCGTCGGTTTTGTGTTGCTCTTCACGTCCTTGTCTAAATTGTTGAACAGGGAGGTTGTCGACCTCAAGGTGCTCCCGTCTGGCAAGTTCATGGCAAGCGGCGACGACTCCTGGGTGCTCGCAATCACTGATTAAAAGGCGATCACCGGCTTTGAAGGGAAGTCCCCAAAGGGGCAAAACGCAGCCGCTGGTGACGTTCTCGGTGAGCGCTAGGCGGTGTGGTGCCACACCACATAATCGACCGAGCAAAGCACGTGTTTTGTTTGTTTCCGCGCTGATATAGGGCCATACATCCGTGGTGAAGGGGCCCAGCTCTTGGATGCGCTTCCAGCTCGTGGTCATGGCCTCCAACGAAGGCGATGGCAACGGCCCTTGGCCGCCGTAGTTGAAGTAAGTCTTGTTCCCCAGTGCTGGACAGAGATCGCGGAGGCTATTCCTGTGTGCGTGGGTCAAGGTTGTCGTCCGAAAGGTTGCTAGCGCCATCGTTAAAGCACGTGCTGATACCCCACTGCAGTGGGGTGTGCTTATCGATTGTCAATCTCACGTTGGCAAAGAAAAGCGGAAAGATCCAGGCTGATGGCTTGCCCAAAATGATGAATCAGTTAATCCCGGACAGATCCTTGCCAAAAAGGAGATGCTGGAGCCGAAGCCACAACAGTGGTACGTTTACTTTAAGTGCATTACATAAGCCTACATTGTCTTTGCTTGACCGGCTTGAAAGCATCTGTAAATCATCTTTTCTCTCTTCAGGATGGATGTATTAATTGTTGCAAATTACACCTATTGTATTCATCCAAGAGATGTCTCTAATGCGGCTTAAATGAGGGATAAGTGTTCGATCTGAATGGGCGATTTGTGCGCTGACTCGAGCAAGCCAGAAACAGTTACTGTTAATTATCACAATACGCTGAATCAGGACCAATACAGGAGATACACTGTTGCCTCAGGCACCGCGTACTGCGCTGGTGGCTTTTACCTCGCTGAAGGTGCTCAAGCATGATGAACCCCTACGTCTTGTATCTGTTCACCCTGCCCGTAGATGAGCCCGAAACCTGTACAAAGGTGAGAGATTTTGTCTTAACGCTTACGAAGGCGCAGCAGGCAACCATTGAATATGTGGCACTACGCACTGACGATGGAGAGCTCACAGAGCTTGCTAAAAAGTTGAATGTTGATAGTGCCCCGACCTTGGTCGTTACGCACGAAAGCGTTTCTTGCGAGCTTGATGCCGATGGTGATGAAGATTGTGACTATGTAGAAAAACCAGTTGAACGCTTTGTTGGAGCCCAAGCAATCACGGAGCATCTTGAAGTTACTATTGAAAGCTATACATACGCAAATCCACCTGAATAATCCACAGCAGCATCGCTGATGTCATCAACTCATTCATCTGCTTCGTGGTCCGATACGTAGAAGGGCTCACTGATGCCTGGTTCTTCGTTGTCTAATACAAAAGCGCGTATCAAGTCATCGCTTTTGAAGGCCAAAAGCCCCCGCTCAGGATCAACTGACTCCATCTCGGGATGGTTGTTGACGAGAAGCCTGTGGTCTTTCCAGCTTTTTCTAAGGCGAATCGCTTTTTCCGATAGATGCACAAGCAAAGCAAGGTTGCCGAGCACAAGACCAAGAAATACCAATGCCTGCATACACATCCAAGCCTCTTGACAAAGCCTAACCGAGAATGATTCTCGTTCTTGCCCCCATCTTGTTGGGCGACGGGACCTTGTCTTGCTGTCGCATCAGTTCATGGCGAGTTGCTGTTTCTGCCTTGTTTGGGGTCTGTCCACGAGAACCTAGGCCAACGTCTTAGCGCTGTGTTGCTCGCCATTGTTGGATAGGTTTTGAAACTTGTTGCTTGAATCGCTCTCGCTAAGGATGCGATTACTTGGCATTGATGTTGTGTCTTTGTTGCTCTTTGCTCGGCAGGATTGAGCGCTCATTTTTTGGCTCCATGGCTACGTTTTGAGTTGATGCTTGCTTGGCGATGGCCGGCGTGGATTGGTTGTGGATCCTGCATCCTTTTCTTGCAGTGGTGTTGGTTTATCCACTGATTGGGGTGGTGGTGCGTTTGGCGGTTCAGACGCGTGCACGCCGGCTCCAAAATCTAAAGCTCCCCGTCACGGTGGGGCGTGATCACAGCGATCTCGGCCGTTGGCTATCAGCGGCGGTGGTGGTGGTGGTTTTGATTGCACTGTCAGTGGTGATTGGCACGAAGGCTCCGCTGGTGCAGTTCGAAGGAGGCCTTTCGCGTGCAATCCAGCTATTGCTTGTGTTGTGTGGAACGATCGTGAGCCTGCTCGCCCTTTGGCGGTGCAAGAGACCCGTGTTGAGGTTGGCTTTTTCTCTCATCACTTGGGCTGGAGTTCTGGGGCTTGGCGCCCAACCGGAGGTATGGCGGCTTTCCGATAACCCCTTTACGCCTGCGTTTTGGCAGTCCCATTACTGGGCTGGCGTTGGGGTGACGGGCTTGATGTTGTTTTCCCTTGGTGCTCGCGCCGAGATCCTGCGTGACATCCGGGTTCGCCGTTTGCATGTCACGGCGAATGTGCTTGCGGCCTTGCTGTTTTTGACGCAAGGCCTCACGGGTACCCGCGACCTGCTGGAGATTCCCCTCAGTTGGCAGAAATCCACGATCTATGCCTGTGACTTCAATGCCAAAACTTGTCCTTCTCGCGATCCCAATGCGCAGTCCTGACTGACTCCTTTGGCTAAAGAGAGAGGGTTGTGGCTTCAACCTATGGATTCTTCAGCGTTGAAGACACTGTTTTTGCAACGTGTGAGCTTGGGGGGAAATCAGCTTGAGGCGATGTCGCAAGCTTTTTCTGCTCTCTATCGAAGCTTTCAGACGGATGTTGTAGCGCGTGTTCGTTGTTCTCCTGTTGATGGCACGATTTATACATGGATTGATCCTCCCTCGGGCCGTAGCGAGCATGTGAGTTTGTTTTTCCATGGTGGCGGCTACACCATGGGATCTACAGACGATCACTTGCAACTGATTGCCTCACTTGTTGAAGCCTCTGGCATCAGTGTATTGGGCGTTGATTATCGTTTGTGCCCGAATGATTGTTTTCCTGCACCACTTGATGATGCAGAAGAGGCTTATCGCTGGTTGTTAGCGCAAGGCTATCGATCTGAGGTTATTGCTGTGGCGGGAATTTCTGCTGGTGCAACATTAGTGACGCAATTACTGCATCGCTGTCAGAGCAAGAGCTTGTCGATGCCTTTGTTGGCATTGGTGATGGCAGGGGTCATGGACTTCAGCTATGGGAGAGATTCTGTTGCTTTTAATGCCAGTGATGATCTTGTGTCGTTGCAGCGACTCGAGGCTGTCTCTTCCCATTATCTTCCGGATAATGGTTCATATAATTCCCGAGATCTTTTTTGCATGCAGCAGGATTACACGTCCTATCCCCGTACCTTATTCCAGGTTGGTGATCGTGAAGTGCTGCTCAGTGATGCCATCGCTTGTTTCTCAACGTTGAAAACAGCAGGGCATGATGTGGCTTTGCATGTTGTGCCTGGAATGATTCATTGCGGGCAGCTCTTTTCACGTGACTTTGTACCCGGCCAACGTGCTACGGCTGAGGCAGCCCTGTTCCTCCGCGAAGGATTCGCTGCCATTGATGCACCTCAGTGAGTGGCATGGGTGAGAGCAAGAAGCAAAAGACTGGTCATTAATACGCTTCCAGCTACAAACCAACCAAGGCGCGTGCGATTCACGGCAGGAATTTCTTCTCGGAAGACGGCCATGAGCAGTCCCCCTCCTAGATATGCCGTGGCGATGGCGAGATGGAGATCGTCCAGTGGGTGGAAGAGTGCTGCGTGCAATAGGCCCAGGATTAGGGCTGCCGTTCCTACCCAGCGCAGGCGTGTGCGGAAGATTGCGGGATGCCGGGCAGCCATGGTCCGATCGGCCAGAAGGACATGGGCGCTGATGGCGATGGTGAACAAGATTCCATAGGCCAACCCGGTGCTGATCAGGGATGGAAGGGAATAGGCATAGACGTAGCTGATCGCCACAAAATGAAGAGTGTGCAGTGATCCCGCAATCCTTCCAGCCTGTCGCTCATGGCTGGCGAGCACGTCAATGCTGTACGTCACCATGATTCCAGCCAGGGCGATCAGAAATAGCAACGCCTCTGTGATGGGGGTAGGGGCGAAGGTTTCCATCCCAGGGGCTTTGGATAAGGCTTGTCCATGGCTGGCAAGTTCTGGCAATAAATGCACAAATACGTAGGCGATTCCCGCCCCACCTCCAAAGGAGGCCCAGCGCACCTGTTCGCGATCAGGTTGCTTTGCCACCTTGCTTGCCAGCCAATGGGCAGAGGCGATTGCCATCACGCACAGAATGGAAGCGATCCAGAGCATCGCGATAGGCTTCTACTTACTGATGCAGTGTGGCTGTTCCGATAAAGCCGCGCAATTCTCGAACTATTACTGGTCAGTTTCTCGTAATTAAAAGTTTGCTTGTTGGTCTTTTGAATTACAGCTTAGGCAGCTAAGTGCGTTGCAATTAATGATTTGAGTTTCTACTTTGAGCTAGCAAGGCATTTCAATGTCTTGTAAGTGCTGGGTGGAGATAATGTTTCGAGTAGGGAATTATTTGAGACCTTAAGTGCTATCTAGTGAAATTTGCATTCATTCAGTTGAGATCATAAAGAGCATAGGTTCGAGTCGTGCTCAAAAAGGTTATTTCATTAATTGATCCCATTCAGCAATGAGCACGATAATCAATGGCTTTTAGGGAAATTTATTTTATATGTTTAAGGTGATTTTTTTGTTCGCTTTTGCTTAAAGCGATTGATTCACAGCACTTGAACAACTTCGCTCACTTCAGGAATCGATTCGCGCATCTTGCGTTCGATTCCCATTTTTAAAGTCATCGTGCTGCTGGGGCAGCTTCCGCAGGCGCCTTGCAAGCGAACTTTCACGATCGGACCATCGATCTCGACCACTTCCACGTTGCCACCATCGGCCATCAAGAAGGGGCGCAGTTCATCGAGCACCTTTTCCACGTTCTCGTTTGTGAGGGCCATGGTCTCGGTGCTCATCGCTTGCTCTTCGAATTGGACTCAGTGTAGGCATTTTGTAGACGCTCGGCCTCATAGCCTGTGAACAGCAGATCTGTTCGCCCCTTGGACCGCTACGACGTTGTGCTCGTGGGTGCTGGGGTCATGAGTGCCACCCTGGCCACCCTTCTGCACGAACTCGACCCTGAGTTGCGGTTGTTGGTTGTTGAACGGTTAGAGGCCCCAGCTTTAGAAAGCAGCGCTGCGGGAAATAACGCTGGCACCGGCCATGCCGCCAACTGTGAGCTCAATTACACGCCTCCTCTGGCTGATGGCACGGTTTCAACGGTGAAACCGCTGGCGATCAATGCCAGTTTTGAGAGCAGCCTCGAGTTTTGGTCATCCTTGTGTGAGCGGGGTTGTTTAGATCCTTCTTGGTTCATCCATCGGGTGCCCCACATCAGTTTTGTGTGGGGTGAGGGAGATGTGGCCTACCTGCGCCAGCGTTACGAGCAGATGAAGGAGCTTCCTGCTTTTGCTGCCATGGAGTGGAGCCGCGACGAGGGCGAGCTGGCGTCTTGGATTCCGCTTGTGATGGCCGGGCGTGATCCTCAAATGGCGGTTGCGGCAACCAGGATTGAGCGCGGTACAGACGTGGACTTTGGTGCTCTGTCTCGCTCCTTGTTTGTTCCCCTGCAAGCATCGGGGGCTCTTGATCTGGTGTTTGGAACTTCGGTCTCCGATCTCAAACGCTGCGCAGAGGGGTGGGAGCTGCAATTGCGCTGCCCCTCCGGACGCCGCGTCGTGACGACGCCCTTTGTGTTCCTCGGAGCCGGTGGTGGTGCCCTTCCTCTTCTTCAGCGTTCGCGTATTCCTGAAGCGGCTGCTTATGCCGGTTTCCCCGTAAGCGGGCAATGGCTGGTTTGTAATGACCCGGATTTATCGGAGCATCACTTCGCCAAGGTGTACGGCAAAGCCAAGGTGGGGGCTCCGCCGATGTCTGTGCCCCACTTGGACTCCCGCTGGATTGATGGCCGGCGCTCCCTGTTGTTTGGCCCCTATGCCGGTTTCAGCAGCAAGTTTTTAAAGAAGGGGTCGCTGCTCGATCTTCCCCGCTCCGTGCGCTCCTCCAACCTGTTGCCGATGCTTCAGGTGGGGGTGAACAACATTCCGCTTGTTCGCTATCTCGTGAATCAACTGCGCCAAAGCGATGAGGATCGGATGGAGGCCTTAAAAGCGTTCCTTCCCACCGCTCGCGCGGACGATTGGAGCTTGTCGGTGGCAGGTCAGCGCGTTCAGATCATCAAACGCACCCCTGCTGGAGGCCGTTTGCAATTGGGTACGGAAGTGGTGGCCGCCGCTGATGGCTCGTTGGCTGCCCTGCTTGGAGCATCTCCGGGAGCCAGTACCTCGGTGACGATCATGTTGGAAATTCTTCAACGCTGCTTTCCGGATCGCTTGGCGTCCCAGGCATGGCAGCAGCGGTTAAAAGCGTTGTTGCCAAGTTATGGCCTAGATCTCAATGCGGATGGGGAGCTTCTTCAGCGCAGCCGAGATCGCAGTGATGCACTGCTTGGTTTGCAGATTGCGCGCTAATGAGTTGTGAGCGCGCCTTTGTTGATCGGCGGAAGACCCATTGCGGAGTTCAGGGATGCTTGCCAGTGAGATTCACGATGATCACCCCAGCTGTGATTGTGGCGATTCCCAAAAGCTGTCCTGGAGATGGCACTTGCTTGTATGCAAATAAGCCAACTAACACGATGGCGACGATCCCGATTCCACTCCATAGGGCGTAGGTGATGCCGAGAGGAATGGTCTGCACCACTCGAGAGAGCAAGAGCATCGAGGTGGAGTAAGCGACCAGCACCACGAGTGTGGGAATGGGCTTGCTGAAACCCTCAGAGAGCTTGAGGCAGGAGGTTCCGATCACTTCGGAAGTGATAGCCAGCAATAACAGAATCCAGGGTGCGGGCATGAAGCGTGTTTCTCCTCGAATTGGTGGCGGCTCCTTAGGATTAGGTCACAGCCTTCTTCAGAAGCCCGAGCCGGGATTTCGCCAACCGCATGACCGACGCTCCCGTCAAAAGGATTCGCAACTTCTGCATCATTGCCCATATCGACCACGGCAAGTCGACGTTGGCTGACCGGTTGCTGCAAGACACCGGCACGGTGGCCAATCGGGACATGCAAGAGCAGTTCCTCGACAACATGGAGCTGGAACGGGAGCGGGGGATCACGATCAAGCTCCAAGCCGCCCGCATGAACTACAAGGCAGCGGATGGTGAGGAGTATGTGCTCAACCTCATCGACACCCCAGGCCATGTGGACTTCTCCTACGAGGTGAGCCGCAGCCTTCAGGCTTGTGAAGGGGCATTGCTTGTGGTGGATGCAAGCCAGGGCGTGGAAGCTCAGACCCTTGCTAACGTTTATATGGCGCTGGAGAACGATCTCGAGATCATTCCAGTGCTCAACAAGATTGATTTGCCGGGTGCGGACCCGGATCGGATCAAGGAGGAGATCGAGGCGATCATTGGCCTGGATTGCTCGAATGCGATCCCTTGCTCGGCCAAAACAGGCATGGGCGTTCCAGAAATCCTCCAAACGGTGGTGGATCGGGTGCCACCACCTGCCGACAAGGTGAAAGAGCCCACCCAAGCTTTGATCTTTGATTCCTATTACGACCCTTATCGCGGAGTGATTGTGTACTTCCGCGTGATGAGCGGGAGCATTAGTCGCAAAGACAAGGTGTTGCTCATGGCGAGCAACAAAACCTATGAACTCGATGAAGTCGGGATCATGGCTCCGGATGAGCAAAAGGTGGATGAGCTTCACGCCGGAGAGGTGGGATATCTCGCGGCCTCGATTAAGGCTGTGGCGGATGCACGGGTGGGCGACACGATCACCTTGGTGAACGAGCCCGCTGATGCACCCCTGCCTGGTTATGCGGAAGCCAAGCCGATGGTGTTTTGCGGCTTGTTCCCGACGGAAGCCGATCAATACCCGGACTTACGCGAAGCCCTAAACAAATTGCAGCTTTCTGATGCGGCGCTGAAATTTGAACCGGAAACCAGCAGTGCCATGGGCTTTGGATTCCGTTGCGGATTCCTTGGTTTGTTGCACATGGAGATTGTGCAGGAGCGCTTGGAACGTGAATACAACCTGGATCTAATCGTTACCGCTCCATCGGTGATTTACACCGTGAATCTCACCAATGGTGAGCAGATCTTGGTAGATAATCCAGCCACACTCCCAGATCCACAGCAGCGTGAATCGATTGAGGAGCCCTACGTGCGCATGGAGATCTATGCCCCGAATGAGTTCAATGGTGCGTTGATGGGCTTGTGTCAGGAGAGGCGGGGAGACTACATCGATATGAAATACATCACCAAGGAACGGGTGACTTTGATTTATGAATTGCCCTTGGCGGAGGTGGTGACTGATTTCTTCGATCAAATGAAGACCCGCACCCAGGGCTATGCCTCAATGGAGTACCACCTGATCGGGTATCGCAAGAACGAGCTTGTGCGCCTTGATGTGTTGATCAATGCGGAACGAGCTGATCCTCTTACCACGATCGTGCACCGCGATAAGGCCTACAACGTGGGCAAGGGCTTAGTGGAAAAGCTCAAGGAATTGATTCCTCGCCAGCAATTTAAGATTCCCTTGCAGGCTTCGATTGGTAGCCGGATTATTGCCAGTACAAGTATTAGTGCGATCCGTAAGGATGTGTTGGCTAAGTGCTATGGCGGTGATATTTCGCGTAAGAAGAAACTTTTGAAGAAACAGGCCAAGGGTAAGAAACGGATGAAGGCGATGGGCAAGGTGGATGTGCCACAGGAGGCCTTTATGGCGGTGTTGAAATTAAATCAGACTCCCTAAGCTCACCAGATAATTAAGCCTTTAATCGGAGGGGAATGCTGCAGCACTAGACATCATCAACCTTGATGTATTCCCCTGAAGTTCTACTTGAAAGGATCTGCATCCATTCTGAATCCAGTCCAACACTGGTGGAATTAAGTTTGATTGATACGGCCCCATCGTCTACCCGCTCTGCATTGAGACCTGCGTAGTAATCAGCAACGTTGTCGTAGTCATAACTGCTCCATGTGTTGCCGTTGCGGTCTCTGTTCGGTTTTCCATCAGACAAGAAATAGATGGTGTCGGTGAGATTGTCTCCAAAGGCATTATCCAGGGTGTTCCAGGGCATCGTGCCTCCCCAATATGTGGGATCGCTACTGCTGAGGCTATTCACAAATCTGATCGCTGATTGACGTGCTTCTGAATTGCTAGGGCCTAGCTCTACAAGATTGTTACGACTCTCTTCCCAGGTTTTGTTGTTGCGTTTTCCATTTGTACTAAAGGATGCCAGACCAATTTTGGTGTAATCAGGGAGATTACTGATGATGTCGATCATTTCATGTTGCAGCGCTTCCATACGGGTGAAGCTGCAAATCTGGGAAGTACGGTAGTAGCCACGACTCGGATCGTAGAAGCGCCGGCGCGTATTGCCGTACTCTCCACTCCAGGCAACGCAAGCACTCATAGAGCCTGATCCATCAAGGATAAAACGCAAATTGCTGCTTGTAATGTTCTGGAAGAACGCTCCACCGGCATATCCGTTCCCTTCTCCGCCATCGGTGGCGCCGTAGCCAAACCGAACGCGTTTATCGGCTCTTGCAAAAGCTGAAAAATAAACATCTTGCTTGGCCTGACTTTTTACGCCATTGCTGCTTTCAAGATAACTAGCAGAAATCTTATAGGGGTCATCTTTAGAGTCGTCAAGTTCATAGGGGTCGATGAACTTAATAAGTTTGGTATTGATATCTGTTTGAATTCGCAATGCAGGTTGTTGTGATGTGCGTGCTGGAGACTTGCTCCCCGTAAAGGCAAAGCTTGTGTTACTTAAAATAGTACTTAATGGTTCACTGTCTGGGCATTCTTCGTTTTCAGCAAGATCGCTCACCTTGCATGGGATCGTGCCAATATCATCAAGGACTCTGCTGATAAAGACGCCGGATTCATATTGTTCATTGTCTGTATCTGTATTTTCAGCTGATGTGTAGGTTCCATCCATGTTGAGGGGAGAGCCGCAGCGAAGCAGGGCATAACCGCGTCCGTCCCCACTTAGTCCGATCCCATAGATGACAGGATCATCCAGCTCCACCATGTTGATTCCAAAGACGGGATTGAAACCACCGGCTTGAGGCAAGCCTTGGCAATAGCTAATGATATCTGTGTATTGATTGAGGTCGGTATCTTCTTCCCCTTCTTGCACACCTTCTGTGCGGTTGATTAGCAAATTCATGCTTCGTTCAACTTCTGAGCGCATTAGGCGTAGGCCATTTGTTGTATTTTGCCTTAATGTTGCTTTCCCATGGGATTCAGAGATAAGGGTTTGAGTGGTCCGTAATCCAGCGGATGCTGCACCGATAATTAATGTTCCAGCCACGATCCCTATCAAAAGCTCAGGGGCGGTGAAGCCGTTTTCAGGAGGTCTTTTTGTTGTTGATTTCTGCGGGGTAAGGTTCATCATCGTTGCTTCTCTGATGATCGTTGCATAAGACTAATGTGTCACATTGATGCGCTTAATTGGTGAAATGTGGGGTGAAGGATTTCTGAGAATGGTCTGAATTGTGCGATTACGTTGTTTGGCATGAGCCACTGCTGATCGCTGATGTTGGCTCCTCGAGCTTCCAGTGTCCATTGGAGACTTCTCCCGCTCCATCAATTTGTACACAACGAATGGCTAGTTTGTTGCTTCCTGGGATGCAAGTTGTGGAATCATCCTCTGACAAGGATCGCTCATGGCAGATTAAAAATGATATTTGATCTGAATTTAGTGTTGTACCTGGTGGTGTGAATCCAAAGTTCGTTGTGCTAACTGCAACTCGAACTGCCTTGGAGGCTGGGGTTGATTCGTATTGCACAATTCGCAGATTGTCCTGGTCTCTGCCCGTGAGTGTGCTTAGGGAATAGCCAGGCGCACCAGTGCTGCAGTCAGGGTCATTGGCAAGCTGACTGATTTCAGAATTGCAGCATTGCATGGTTGTTGTATTCCCGCTACTGCCTTGACTAAACTCAACAAGATTATCTGGTTTTTGGAAGGAATAGGCGGTCGGAAATTCCATGAGGCAGCTGGTTTTTTGCTTTCCAAGCTTTGCCTTTAGATCCAATAATCCTGATTCAAGTTTATAGGCATATGTTTTGACATCGCCTTGCCATCGATTTCTGGTAATCATTGGCACTGTTGCTGCTGTAGCGATCGAGAGTAGGGATACGGTCACCACCATCTCAATCAAGGTGAATCCATCTTTTTTGTTTTTCATGAGAGGGTGTAGCACTGAGAAGAAAAGTTTGGATTAACTTCGATCATCCGTTGTTCTCCTCCGATGGTTGATTCGGGTGCTTCGAAGTTGTATGTGAGCACTAAGAGGTATGGATCATTGTTATTCCATTCCATGGTTACTTCAGGGTTTGGAGTCGTTCCAGCGACATCTGCTCTTTGCAGATGGTTCATCAGAAATGTGCTCGGCTCTTCGCATGCCGTTGCAAGATTTGTATCTAAACCTGTTTCGGCTTCGATTGCATCAGCCGTTAAATAGGAATCTTGCATTTGAACCAATTGGATATGATCGTTGATCGCGGCTTCGATACTGGAACGCGATGATTGATTCCGGCTTGTGGCCATTGCGCTGATCCCCAGACGACCTACCGCTGTCATGACGGCAGCCACGATTAGGCCTGCAATCATGGTTTCGATCATGGTGAAACCAGATGCACCTTTCGGCCTTTTCTGATTAGATCGATGTGGGATGAATGGATGTTTCATGGAGGTGAGCTCATTGAAGTTGGCTCGATTCGCTGATGGAGGAAAATTGATGCTTTTAATCTCCTCCTTTGATCTATAGGTATAGTCTAAAATTTGTTTGTCTTCTTGAACTGAGGTGTCTCAAAGTTAAGCCTTAAATTGTTGCTTGAGCTTGCTGAGTTTTGACTGAGATCGCATTTGCAGGCTTCGGTTTTACCAGCGTTCAAAGGTGTCGAGGCTCGTGCCTCGAATTGCCCTTGTGACCATGCGGCCATAGCCCGGATAGTTAAAGCGGCTGAGCCATCCCCAATTGTCATTCGCTCTTTGAACAATGGGAATCCCGCTTTGCGATGTGTTTAATGTGAAGGACGAGGGATTATTGTTTTCATCCACAACGCAGATGCTGCTGGCCCATGCTAGACCGCTGAGTGTTGCATTGTTGGGGCGAATGGTTCCCGTTGGAAGATACAGCAGCGCATAGGGCAGGTTGCCATCTTTGAAACTCAATGACCTCACTGTTGTGTTGCAGGCATCTTCGGGAGCTGATCCACCGCTGGCCATGATCACGAGCTGCTCAGGATTGCCATTGCAGGTAGTACGACCTGGATTCACGCTGCACAGCTTTGCTGATCCAGAGAGTGTGATTGCGCGTGAAAATTTTGGATCATTTGGATAAGCAACGGGTTGATCCAAATGCAGAACAACGGATCTCGTATCTGTTGTTTCGATTAGGAGCTTTTTGTTGGTTAAGTTGACATGGTCAAGATAAACATGACAATCAAATTGATTGGATTGGTTGCAGAGGATATTTGTTTTTAGGGTGATGACTGATCCATCAGGATCAATATTGATCCCTTCTTCTTCTAGGGTCCGGAAGTCTCCTGAATCAGTGATCCCATAGTCACCCGTTTCGGTTTCATCAGCATCACGCACGCAGACGGCTTCACCGCATGGAAGTGCTGGATACTGAATTTCTGTGATGCCATCTTCTTCGACATCGTTTTGACCATCTCCATCGCGATCATCTGGCGCTGGGGCGCTGTCATCAAAACTCCACATCCGGATCGTGTTGCCACCACTTCCTCTTGTGGTGTCGTTTACACGATCTTTTTCGAAGAGGTTGGATGGTGGCATCCCGCTGACGCCCCTTCTTGTCGTATTGATATTGATTGGCCATACCTGGTTGTCTAGGCTCTTGCCAGCCAATTCGTCGTTGGTGGAGCTCACATCAGCTAGTAGCGCTGAATCGCTGCAGCTACTGGCATATTGGGTTGAGAGGTAATTGCTAGGTGTATTCGTTAAATAAAAGATATTGCCAGGTCCATTAATCTCAGTGTCGTTTAAGCGGAGATTGTGGCCGCTCATCACACTCCAGTCTCCAGCGCCGGCAACTTTTGAGCTCACATAGAGAGAACGGCGTAGCAAGGCTCTTGCCATGACCGTATCTCCACGGCTGACGATTCCCTCAATGTAAAAAGTGCCTTCACCATTGCCTGCTGTTGCCGTGGTGTTGTAACTACGCAGCCGGTACGCCACTTGGATGTCATTACTGCCTCCATCATTGCGCATATCTCCTTCACTTATTAATACGTTTGGTGCTTGTGACTCTGTTTGCGCTGGGTATGCTTTGGTGTATTTGGTGACTGGTGTGCAGAGCTCCACCAATTCATAATTATCTGTATTGGGTTTTGCCCAGCCCCACTGTCCTTCACTGTTATTGAGTGAAAGAAGAAATCCTGTGTAGTTGTTACGGTCATCGCGGTTGATGTCGCTGATGATTCGGTTGAGACCGTTCAGTGCTGCAGACTCAGCCATTTGTTGATAACTTTCTGAGGCTCCCAGTTTGCGGGCCATGATCTGGCGAACCATCAACCCTGTGGTTCCAGCCAGCAGAACCGTCCCCATTAACAAGGCAATGACCATGGTCATTCCTTCTTCGCTTTTCGCGGTGTTTAGCTGATTAGATAATTTCTGTTTTCTTGGAAAGGTGAGGTTCTTCATGGCCTAGCCGCAATTGAGTTCGCTTTCGATGTCAGTGAGATATCCACTTCTTAGGTCGCTTGCACCATTACTGATGTTGAAACAAGATTTAATCGCATATTTATATTTTTCACCGTCTCCATTTCCTTCCCTTTCTCTGTCGACTACTCGCTTAGCTGTCATTACGTAGACGGAATTATTAGGCCCTGCGACGGAAAGATCGTAGACCGCATTAGGAAGAGTGATAGGTGTGTCGAGATTGCCTGTAGCTGGACCATCTGTTGTCATTACCACTGCAACACTTGATAACTCGTCCCAAGTGGTGGGTGCTTCCCCTGTATCATCAATATGTTGGCTAATGATTGCTGGGATTACTAACATTTTGGCTTTGGCATCTGCAAGCTTTGCGCTGTTGTTTGCGTTTGTATAACTGGGATATGCAATTGAGCTTAATGCGCCAACGATTGCTGTAGAGATTGCTATTTCAGCAAGGCTGAACCCATTTTTGGCCCTGTATGCATTCGGAGATGGGGATTTTTTGATCATGAGATGCCTGTATTGTTCAGATGTGAATTGATTCAGATTTGTACTTAAATGCTCTGAATCATTATTCAGATCTTCTGAATGGTTTGTTGATTTTGATCTTTCTGAATGATTTGAGTGAGAATGTTTTGCTCATTGTCTGTTGCTAATGCTTGAACAGTTTTGATAAAGGCATCATTTGTTTACTGCCATGTGCAAGTTGTTCAAGCTTTATTGCTATGGTCATGGTGTTTTGTTTATGCCTTGGAGAATTCAATCTTTCCGCTGCCTTGTTTGACAGTAACTATGCATTTTTCCCCCGCTGCAATCACTTTGGCTACATCAGGCCCGCATTTTGCTGTTGCGGCTGAGCCAGTTGGAATTTCTTCTCCTGTAAATACTACGTCGGCCGAAGGTGTGTCGGTTTGTGCAGTTCCATAGCAATTTCCGCTTGCGTTTACGGTGGTTGGGTATGCATCTGGATATGGGCCGTCAATGATTATTGCGGTTGAGCATTCTTTGGCTAGGCCTAACAATTCTCCGACTTGCGATCCTGCTTCTGCTTTGTCTTTGACTCCTAGGAAATTAGGAAGCGCTACTGCAGATAGGACACCGACAACGACAATTACGATCATCAACTCAACTAAGGTGAATCCCTTCTCGAGAAGATTTTTGCCTTTCTTGCGATTCAGAATGGAAAGCTGAAGACGGCTGTTAAGTGTGCTCATGATTTTTTGAGAGTGAATATCGAATCGGCACGTTTGTGCCCATGAACTAATTGTTCCTTGATTGATTGGTGCGTAGATAAGGAAAGGGCTAGATCTTCCTGAGAGATTTCTTAGGGCCGTTTCGCTCTCTAGACCCGCTGATCTTCTCCTCGCCGGGGAACGCTTCACCTAGCAGTGTTTGAACCCTTTGAGTTGTTCGTTGGTTTGTCGGCCTCGATCCCAGGCTGGATTTGTGTTGCCCTTGGCGCTCACTGCTTCAGCGGTGTTGCTGCTCGGGAGTGCTTCGCTTCATACGCTCAGCCTGCAGAAGCGCTTGAGAATCCATGCTTCTACTCAGCATGCACAGGTCGCTGATCAGTTGCGCTCTGCGGCGCAGGCATTTGTTGTTGCAAGCCGTGGTCCGGATGCCTGTTTTCTGCAGTGGTCATCGCTGGATTGGGCTGTTTCTACTCACGCTTGCAATGGTTCCGATCCCTCCCAGCTGAGCGGTGGTGTGGTGGGCAAGATGCCCTGGTCGTTGCTCGATTGGCAGCCAAGCAATGAAAGCGGTCAGTTGAAAGTGCAATTGGCGGATGGGCGAACCGGGAGTTTCCGGATAGCGCTTGATCCCTCTGCCGCTTTCGTACTTGGCATCAGTGAGGTGCAGCTTCAGGCTCGCGTTCCTCAGCTGGAGGCTGAGTGATGAGCTTGCTCGAAGTTGTTGTGTCGTCAGTTGTGTTGGCAGGAAGCAGCAGTGCCGCTCTGGGTGTGTGGAATCAGGCCGCCACTGAAGTTCAACGTGCCACCCAGTTGGATGCGCTTGCTCTTCAGCTGGAGACGGCGCGGATTGCGACTGAGCGTTGGCTTCAGTCGGGTGCGGCAGCGTCTGTCGTGATCGATCCACACTCGCCTGATTGCAGGTTTAACCCTGAAGCTTTAGAGGCAGCCATTGCTGGGCGCTTGCCGCTTGGATCTGAGCTGAGCATGCATTGGAGTCCCGATCCGCAGGGTCTTGGTCATTGGCTTGAGCTCAGTGTTGATGTCCAGCAATCATCACCTCCCTTGAAGAGACGTTTGCTGTTGTCGCCTGCGGCCTATGGACTCTGTAAGCAGGAAGAGGTGCGCGGATGAGCTTGATCGAGCAGCTGATTGTGGTGAGTTTGCTTGGGATCTTGGCGTCGGTTCCGATCGTGACGGGAGGCAGCGATCGGGATCAATTGCAGCTCGATGCCAGTGCGCGCCGTTTGCAGAGCGGTTTGGATCGAGGACGCAGCATTGCTAGGCGTGAGCAGCGAGCTTGCGCAATGTCCTTGAGCAAGGAAGGATTCATGGCTCCCGATGAGGGGAGTCTTCCTGGTTCTCTTCCTGCCTGCCCTGGGATTGCGATGGCCTTGCAGGAAGAATTCGAACAGGGGCCAATCGTATTGAGCACCAACCTTCCGCCGGTGTTGCGCTTCACCGCTAATGGTTTGCTTCTGGATGGCGGGATTGCGGTGCTCAGTCATCAGCGCTTAGCGAAAGCGCGGTGTTTGGTGGTGAGTTTGCCCTTAGGCGTGAGTCGGATCGGCTCCTATCAGGATCCCCTTCCCTCAAATGGAGGACGACTACTTAGTAGCCGTTGCCTGCCTGATGCCGCCTTGGGCTAAGCCGATGATCAATCGAATACCTGAAAGACGAGCTGAGCAAGGCTTCACGTTGATCGAGCTGCTGCTGTCGCTCAGCCTTGGCAGCCTGCTGTTTGTTGTGTTGCTGCAGCTGATCGGCGCTGATCTACGCCTTGGCAACAACATGGCGAGCCGTTTGCGTGAATCGGCGCAGCAACGCCAAACCTTGGAGCTGATCCGAGGCGAGTTAGCGATGGGATCTGGCTGGGAGGTTGATCCCACTCCGTCCCATCAATGGTCCTGCGGCATGGCAGGCCGTCAGCCGGTGCTCGCCATTGGCTTGGATGGCATTGATTCCAGAGCATCTGCTCAATCCATTGTTTACAGCGTGGGAGCTGCGCCTTCGGCGATTTGGCGCGGCCAGGTGTTGATGCGTTGCGGGCCTGCCTATGGACTTGATGGTGTGATCAGGCCAGGGGAAAAAGCACAAAATCGCGTTCTGATTGATGGCTTACCCAAGGAGGGTTTGGGGTTTCAAGCCCGGCAAGATCCTCAATCCAAAGTGCTGCACCTTGCTTTGGAGCAGGCGGTTAACGGTGGCTCTGGGCGTCTTCGTTCTGCTGCAGTGTTCTGATTGAAGTTTGTTTTACTTATTCGTTGAAATAGATCTTGATTCTGATCTTCACCCAGCGTTTATAAGGAAACACTCTCCAAAACCGCCATAACCCCCAGGCCAGCAACCAGCCAAACAGGCCTACAACCAATCCCACCAGGAATGAATGTCCAACCAGAAACGGTCCGCTGTATTCCAAGTGAAACAGCTCCACTAAAAAAGCAGAGGAAACGGCAACCAGATAGGTGGGAATTTGCGGATGCTGATTGGTTGGGCTTGGCAAGTTTTTTGGAGGCCTATTTAATCAATACTAGGTAAGACCCCAGTGCTGGCTTTGCATTGTCACACCCACTCATCTTGCAGCGATTCGTTCTGTTGATTCAAGCTTTTTCAGAGGCTGCCGTTGGCATGAACAGGAAGTAGGCCTCCACGCTTGCAGCCGCTAGGGCGAGGAAAATGTGATCAATCCAGCCATTGCGCACGCCCATGCCCATGAAGGCAATCCAGGTGTTAATCACCACCATCACGCACAGAAAAATACCCAGAACGAAGCCAGTGAACTTATTCAAATGCATGCGCTGGATCCAGAGGCTTGCCAGCAAGGGCAACAGGATCAGAGTTGACGTGGCATGCAGAATTTGCATGCTTAGATCACTATGTAAATGCGGAGTGATTGCAGCCCATAAATTCACCGGAATGAGCAAGGAGCAAAAAAT
>JACLAB010004332.1_pt1 | contig 25196 bp, 17 predicted proteins | sample 8027921 | NCBI WGS metagenome assembly JACLAB01 (sample SAMN15725117, study PRJNA655200) | protist metagenome | isolation source: fluorescence activated cell sorting (FACS) single amplified genomes of... | place: USA: West Boothbay Harbor, Gulf of Maine | collected 2000-07-19
AGAAAGAATGGTCGCCAAAGCTAAAGGACTCGGGTTTAGAAAGTTTGGGAAGAAGAAAAGCGGATGATGATTAGATGTTAGTTTTTACGAGTAGCGATAAGAATAGTTTTGTGCCATGTGGTTTCTTTCCAAGTTGTTTGTTTGTGGTAGTTTTAGCGTGGTCTTAGCTGTGTTGTGTGAATCTAGTGGAAAAGAAATGGACACATGTAAAGCTTTCCTTCTGGTACCTCAACGAACTTTTTTCTTTTCATCATCACATTTTGTCCAAAACCGGCATAAAAAACTTTTTATCATCTCTAACACATGAGCGATGAAAATCTTCCTCTGATTAGCTATCGAAGGTTAAAATCAAACGATGAAGAAGAACTCGCTCGGTTAAAATACGCGCTCGTGGACAGCGAATATGGATTTTTCCAGTTGGTCGTCGACGACGATTCAGACGACACGAGTAAATTCGGGAAAGATATCAAACGAGTTTACGATTCTGGAAGAAAGTTCTTCAAAGAACTCAGCGAGGACGAGAAGAAGCAATACGTACACACGCAATACGAGACGTTTGAGACCGGTGGGTACGTTCCTTTATTCGAAGAGTACGCGTATAAAGCGAACGAAATCGCGTGCGTGGAGTCTTTTGATTTGGTCAGAGATATCGAAGAAAATGAGAAAGATGAAGAAGACGAAAATAATGAAACAGATTATGATTTTACGAAACAACCATCCGGCGCGAGAGGAAGAATCGATTGGCCCGTTGAAGTTCCGGAGATGAAAAATGCGTTCAACATCTTCTACCGAAAATGCGACGAGATCGCGCGAGTTTTGTTCTTGTCGTTTGCAAAGGCACTGTCTATAAAAGACGAACGCGCGTTTGAGAAGCACTTTTCGAGAGATTCTCACTGCGCCATGCGGTTCATGCGATATCCTAATAATGATAATAATAATAATAATAATAACGATAAGAAGAAGAACAAGAGCAAGTCTAGCGACGACGCAAAAGAGGTGGGCGTGTCAGAACACACGGACTTTGAGATGATGACTTTCTTGCATCAGAATGAACGCGGTTTGTACGTGAAGAAACGGAGAGGAAAAAACAGAGACGAAGAAGGCGAATGGATGTCTGCCCCAGTTTTGCAGGAAGACGAGGCAAAGTTTTTAGTAATCATTAGCGATGGATTAGAAGCGTTCACGAATGGAACGTACAAAGCGACACCGCATCGAGTAGAGCGACCCGAGAACAGGGAAAGATTTTCCATCGTTCGCTTTAACGGTGTCAACGCGGAGACGCAGGTAAACCCGTTGCCTGACTTTGTTGGAGCTAAAAGAAAGCGAGGTGAAGCGATGACAACACAGCTCGATTTAATCACGACAAAAGTTAAAGAAGCGGATAGAAATTTGAAAGACCTCGTGAAAAGAAAGAAACATCCCAAGGAGGCGTTAACGGCAAACCCCGAACGGTTCGCTCAACTCTTAATTTTGGCGAAAGACGACGACGCGCAGTGGCATATTTGTTTAGCGTTACACAAATCGGGAGAGTTCGCAGAGCGATACACCGGTTTCATAGGAAAAGTAGAAACGTGGTACGACATTAACGCGTTAGCAGAAACGTCAATTTTTGCCGCCTGCGAAGCCTTGGAAGAGAACATTACTATGCCGGAAAATGCGAAAGCACGGGTCACTGAGAAAGCTCGATTTCGATTTCACGGATGGTTAAAAGAGAGCAAGGTGGCGATTGAACACGAGTGCGTGTTGATTTTAAACAACTCGAGAGAAAAAGAAGCGTTATTGAAAGATTACACGGAGTTGAGTGTGTCCGCCAAGGAAACAATCCGCGTGATTCCCAAATGGTTCAAAGTTGAAGACATACCGTATGCAGAAATGCCCGAAGACGATATGCACTGGTATCCGAAGGTGATAGAGGCGTCAATCGTCGACGAGGAGAAGAAGATTCACGGCGGCTATTTCACGTTTGACGAAGCCTCTGGCGCGTTGAAAGAATTTGAAATCAAGACGTATCCGAAAGTGTAGTCGTCTTAGGATGGACGATTCAGTATTATTAGAGCAGTAAAGAAAACTTTAGCACGCATGAGCGAAGTCCAAAATAGTGTGGTTGAAAGTATGTAAAAAAAGAAGAAGAGACGTGTGTACTCATACGAGAGAAAAAAACCCATCCGTCGTCCTCATAAAATTTGTGTTGTTCTCGTTTGTTGTCAACTTAAATGAACCCTCCGTTCATCCAAATGACGCCACAACAACAGCAACAGCAACAGAGAGGATTTCTTTTGCTCTTTTTGCTCTTCTTTTTCGTGTTAACTTCTGGCCCGGGAGCTGGAGAGTTGAGACATAACGCGCGACGAAACCGCATGGAGAGTTTCCAGGAAGACAAGAAGAACTTTGAGTTGAAGAAATCAAACGTGAAAGATACAATCATATTAGACTTGTCCAAATCGAACGAGATTTTGGAATTAGAGAACAAGCAGTTGAAAATAAGCGTGATTGGATTGATGCAAAAGTTAAGAGAAACAGAGAGAGAAGGAGGAAAAGGAGAGAATTTCATATCTGAGTTGAAGGAAGAGTTCAATTTGACAAAAATCTCTGGACTAGGCAGTGTTGGACCTTCTTCTTCTTCTTCTTCTTCTTCTTCTTCGAGAGGGAGCAGTAGCACTAAAAGTAACGAAAAGGAGGTGATATTAGAACTCCCCGGTAGGACATTAGATGATGCAAGGATGCGGCACAAAGAAGAGGGAGAAGGAGGAGGAAGAGAAGGAGAAAGCGCTTCCTCGGGGAGGCAAGTTCCTCGACGTGCCTTTGTACCTTCTTCTCTTTAGATAAAAGTAGTTTGTTGTGTAACATGTACAATGCATATAGAATAAATAATATAACTATAATGGCTAACACTGAATCTAGTATTCACATCAATACACTATTCTTCTTTTAAAGCTTCAACGGGCTTTGAGAATTGAGGTTCTGTTAGTAGTCGTGTCGCCTTCGCTACGTTTTTGTTGCCCGCTCGAAGAAGAATTCGGCCCAATGCGATACTTCCCCGGAGCAAGACGGTTCGGCGAGTGATTTCGCGTGATGTCACCCAGTACTACTCTGCTCGTTGGTAAGGATGAGTAAAGTTTCGCGACGAACGGTGCTCGCGGCGCCGATGTTTTCTTCTCTTTAAAAATTTTCGTGTTCACTTTTGTAGCCTCTTCAAAATCATCCATCACCACGTTCACATTCGACGACTTCATCTTCTTCATCTGATCGTTTCCTCCTAAATCGTCGTTCGCGCCACTGTTACTATTGTATCTTCTATTGTTCGATGGCAGGTTCGGATTTCTGTTTTCCTTATCTCCGTCTTCCTCGTCCTCGTACACTTCCAGTGCTGTTTTCTGTTGAGAAAGATTTTTGAAATTATTTAAATTCAAAGACGATGGCGATGTTGTCGTCGTTGATGGTTTTTGCGCGACTCTCTGCCTTTTCCTCGCGGAAGAATCCAATGCAGCAGCATTCGGAGTGGTGTTCTCTTCGATGATATGTAACGCGCTCATATTATTATTATTTTCTCCTTCTTCTTCTATCCTCTGATCTGATATGTATATAATCTAAAGCGGCCTTGGGTATGGTTTATCTGAAGTTTTTTGAATTTTTTTGGTTCTTTCTTGCGAGAGGAGGACCTTTCGCAGTCCATTTTTTAATTTGATCTTTTGCTTCTGTCTCTGCTTGACTTCCTCCTTTCGTTGTGGGTGAGAAACCAACACAAATTTCCTTATAATAAATCGCACACTATGTCCTTCGCGGTCTCTACTTCCTCGTTTGCCGGCGCCAAGGTTGCCTTGCGCAAACAACAAAATGTTCAAAAGAAGCAATCCACGATGGTTCGCGCGGCGGCCGTTTCGGGTGAAGTTCCGGTGCGTCGATAAGTTTTTTTTTTCTCACTCGATGGCCGTACCGCTTAAAAAGGAAGAGAGGAAACACGACAGAGAGACAAAATGTCGCGGAGATGAGTCTCGAAGGAGCATTCGCGAACGGTTTTGCGGTTCATAAACCAAATAGAAACGTTCATGAGTGTTGTTTCGATATGATTCCGGCGCGTTTTGATTGATGCGTTGGATCTTTTCATCTCTAAACTCTCGTTTTACGCGCGTCATTTTCGGGTATAATCATCATCACCAATCGAGAGACGACGATATAGAGGGAAGAGAGAGAGCAAAAAACAGGCCAAAAAACAAAGAGAGATATCGCGGGATCTCCTCCTCATCCGCGAGTAATCTCGGGGCAGATTAGTCTCCTCGTTTGGTCTCGCGAGATTATATTTGGATACTCGACCCAATAATAATAGATATTTGATATCCTTCCGCGTTTGGATGGATAGAGAAGGGCCGTTTTCGGTGTGCTCGTCTGTCGTCCACAGCGTTCTTGCGTGAAAATCCAGAGTCGACGTTGGCCGCTTGAAAGTTGTTATCTCTTTCTCTCTTTCTCCGACCAAAAAAAAGAAAGAGAAGAGGAAATTCCTCTGCTCTCAAAATAAATTTTCCCCGCTAAAAAAAAACAAAACTGACGAGAACTTTTTTTTTCTAAATAAAAATATCACAGGACATGGCTAAACGTAACGTGATGAACTTGCTGCTCGTCGGTGCGCTCGGTCTTCCGGGTACGACTTTGTTGGGTGGCTTCGCGTACTACTTCGTCCCGCCGTCTGCGGGTGGTGGTGGCGCTGGCCAAGCGGCGAAGGACGCTGCCGGTAACGACATTAAGCAAGCGACTTGGTTGAAGAACCACTTGCCGGGTGATTACACTTTGTCGCAAGGTTTGAAGGGTGACGCGACGTACTTGATGGTCGATGCGGGGGGTAAAATTCGTGACTTTGGTATCAACGCCGTGTGCACGCACTTGGGTTGCGTCGTTCCGTGGAACAAGGCGGAGAACAAATTTAAATGCCCGTGCCACGGCTCCCAATACAACGCCGACGGTATGGTTATCCGTGGCCCGGCCCCGTTGTCTTTGGCTTTAGCGCACTTGACCATCGACGCCACCGACACCGTCATCTTTTCCCCGTGGACTGAGACTGACTTCAGAACTGGCTTGGCCCCGTGGTGGAAGTAAGAAGAGAAAGAGAGAGTAAAAAGTAAAAGAAGCAAAAAAAATAAACAATCCCGAACGTAAAAAGTATAAATATTTAGCAGCTTATATAAATTTGCGGAGAGAGAGGAACAACAACTTTGTATCAAGAGAGAGAAGAAGTATCATGAGGAGGAGGTGAGAGATGAGGAGGAGAGAGTGAGAGTTTTTAGAAGAGCGTTTTAATTTCTCTATAAAACATAATCTATTATATATCACAACATAATGTTTCGCATAAATAGTTCGCCGCTGGTTACAACTCGTTAAGCTTGTTATTATTGCTACCATATAAAAGGGAGAAAGGAAGGTGGAAGATAAAACCATATTATTAAGTGGGACGTTTACCTATTATTACTCATTTTTCATCGCTTTGCCCATATCGTTCGCGCTCTCACGACTTCGGTTTGTTTTTCGTCGCTCTTTTTCGTCAACGTGTGCGCCAAGAAAACGCTGTCTCCAACGTTTGAAGAGGTATCTTCGCAACACACGGCTTCGATAACGTCCCCAAAATTACACTCTGCTTTGAACTCGATGATTAACTCTTTCAACTCGTACTCGTCCCGGTACGATTGCGGCACTGACTCTAACAACCATTCCGTGTAGATGCAGTTATTTACGTGTCCATTCATATCTAAATCACTTCTTCTCGTGTAATGCACTACCGGGACCGAGCACTGCGATCCTTCAATCGCACCAATATCTCTCGCATCTGGCAACTTTTCTACTTCGTATTCGCTTCCCATGATTGGTTCGTTGCACCACTGTTGTAATTGAAAATCCTCGACGACTTGCGATGGAATTCGACCCATTCTTCGCGTTTTCAAATTAAACGCTATCCATTGACTCGTAGCCTTACCCACGCGTTTTTCTGTTTCGTTGTTGACCAAATCCCAGTCTCTTCGGGCGGCTACTCTACCGTGCGACTCAAACCACGTCTTTACGACGACTTGGTCGCCCCATTTCGGATATTCAAAGATGTCCAAATGTAATCGCGTGCAGACCCACGCCATGTCCACCTTGCGCATGTCTTCTGGCATAGACTGCGAGCGGCCCCACAAACCTTGGGCATGGTTGCACGCGCACTCCTGGGATATTCTCGCCATGGTACCCATATCTGCCAACTTATTCGGACCAACTTCATCGAAACGAATAGGAAATGTTTCTGTGAACACCCTCCCTTCCTCTGTGAATTCTCTCGCGGCCCAAGTAGGGACTTGTTCTGTTGTATTTTTTGCCTCCTCTTCTTCTTCAACCGCAGAAGCTGCTGCTGCTGCTCCCGTGGCGTTCGTTTTTCTTTTTGTCCTTTCATTTCTTCTTCTAATAACGTTTCTGTTTTTGTTGTTCGTCATCGTAAACGACGACGAAGAAGGAGAAGAAGAAGAAGAAGCCGAGCATTTTGGCGTCCGTCTGTTACTTATTGTCGCCGAGGAAGACGTTCTCGTGCAGCGCGTCAAAGGCATTGTCGAAGAAGAAGAAGAAGAAGAAGAAGAGGAAAAAGTCATCGCTCTCTTCTCTCTATCTCTTTTTTACTAATTTTCTTTCTTTCTCTCTTTTGCCGCGCTCGGTGAGATAGATGATTCGAACGTTTTGCCAGCTGTGGTACTGTTTTCGCGCGAACCGATCGAGTTCGAAACTGCCGCGTATCTGTCTGTCTGTGTGATGGAGAAGAGTATATATGTAAGTGCCGGCGGGTGGGACAAGAGTTTTGTTTTTTATGATGATGGAGTGATGAACTCACAAAACAACACAACAACGAAAAAAGCGCTGACCCCATTTTTAACCAAGAGCCAGGCCAGTCCCACAAACAAAGAAAGGAGTGCGTGTGTTTTGTTGTCCCTCTTTTTCGTTCGTTTTTCCCCCTTTTTTCGAACGAAACGATTCACACACGCAGCAAAACACACCATAATAACACAAGCATAAAATATCTTATTTAAAGAATAATGTTTACCTATCTCATACACGGCTTGTGCGAAGGGTGGACGTTTTCGAAACCGGAGATGCGGATTTTAATCGTAGGTTTAGACTCGTCCGGGAAAACCTCCATGTTGGAGAAAATGAAGGAAATGTTTAGCGATTTGCAACCGATTCCAAAAGAACACATCAAACCAACCGTCGGTTTAAACGTCGCGAAAATAGAAGACTTTCTGGGCGTCCAGTGGACGTTTTGGGATTTAGGAGGCTTGGAAAGATTGAGACCGATTTGGTTGAAGTATTATCGAGAATCGCACGGGATTTTTTTCCTCGTCGACTCCACGGACGAGACGAGAATAGACGACGCGAGAGTGGTGTGCAATCGAATGTTGGCGAACACAGATTTGCAAAACGCGCCGGTGTTGATTGTGGCGAATAAAATAGACGAGAGCGGACCGGAAGGGTTGACGATGGTGAAAACGGCGTTTGAACACAGCGCTTTGAATAGTAATAGCAACGATACCACTAGTAAAGATGGAAGAACAGACGGGACAACAACGACATCGCTCGCGAAGAATGGTATCCTCGATAATACGAAGAAGAAGAAAAAGAAGAAAGAAGACGCTTCGGCGACGCCGATTGCAAAGAGAGTGATGGGTGCGAGCGCGTTTACCGGAGTAGGCATAAAAGAAGCCGTAGAGTGGATGTGTGACGCAGTGAATGGCTCAGAGCGACAACGAGAATTAGATTTTGTATGAATATCAGTTTGCCGCGCGTGGATTTCAAAAATACATAAAAGTATTACTTCTTTTGCTTCTTGAGCGCCGGACCTCCTGATTCGTTCTTCGAAAAGGAAAAGCACATGGATTTTCCTTCCACGGTCTTGGCGGATTTCTCGTTCAGTTTCCACGTTTTGCTTCCGTCCAAATCACTCCCAGTGAAGTTCTTCAAATCATCCCTGGTTTTTGCATTTACTTTCGCGCAATATCGCGCGGCACAGCCTCGACCAAACTTGGCGTCGAACGTCGAACCTTCGATGACCATGTCGAAAACTTCCACGTTGTTCTCTTCGAGCAACTTTCTGTCCAGAACCTTTGAATACTCCTGAGAGGCCACGTTGAGAATAAAACGCTGCTCTTTTTTACTATCGCTACTTTTGCTACTACTCGTTCGTTCTTGCTCGTCCAAATCTCTAATCAAGCTCTCGGTCATTTCTTTCGACCAAAACGCAGCTAACCCGCCTTTCGTATCTTTGGTTGCTTTCAACCCTTTCGTCTTCATCTCCAGCCTGTATTGTTTTATCAAATCTAACGGTTTCAAAGAACCGTACAAAGGATCGACGATCCGCAAATGAGTCTGTAAATAATTCAGCTCTTTCTCGTTCAACGAAGAGCACGATAATCCTTTGTAAGCTGGTCCATCAAAAGCGAACCCGCACGGGTATTCCGTTTGCTTTTCCCAAACTTTGTATCTCTCCAAATTCGTGTTGGCAATCGCAGTCGAGACTTCCAAAGTAGACGCGAGTTGATTGGCGCTCATTTTCCTCAGTTCGCTCAATAAAATCTCCATCGTTTTCTGCATGGATGGCGTGGATGTTTTCAAACTCTTCGCGAGCGATTTCGGGACGGTTAGCGTCTTCGCAGGGGAGAGGATGATTAACATGATGATGATGATGATGATGATGATTCAGGACGACGATGAGAAGAAGATGTGTCGTTAAAAAATTGTTTCTTTTTCCCTTTTTTCCATGCAAAAATCGTCAAAGTTAAAAAGTAAAAGTAACGCCAATTTTTTTTTCGGAATCATAAGAATACGATGAGTAATGTTGATCAACAAAGGGATGAAGTCACGTTCAAGAAACTCTTCCCTGGATTACAGAGAAGTGGTACACAAATCAGAGCTCCGGAGAGACCAAATCTGAGAGTGATTTGTTTCGCCAACGCGGGAAATGCAGAGGACTTGTTCACGAACGAAGGCTTGGGGGAGCGACGAATCGTGTCTCCTCTGTTGACGTTTTGTAAGAACTACAAAGCGGAGTTGTTGTCGGTGCAATTACCGGGAAGAGGATCCAGACGTAACGAACCGTGGGACGAGCCGAAAATACAAACGGTTATTCGAGAAATTGCACCAACGCTCGCGAACGAATTGCGAGACGTGCCGTACGTCGTCGTCGGTCATTCCGTGGGATGCTGGCTTGCGGTACAACTCGTGGACGTTTTGAAAAGCACATACGGCGTCAATGAGCCGCTACATTTTTTCCTTTCAAACTTCCCAGCGCCGACGATTGAGGACAAAGACAAGCCTTGGCGCAAAAATAAGCACTTATCCGAACGAGAGTTTCAAGACGAATGTCGTCGATGGGACGTTCAAGAAGTGGTGTTCACTGGCATCTGGAAGATTTACCATCCGCTCATGCGCGCGGATTTTTGTCTCTTTGATAGCTACGAGAACGATTTGAAGGAGAAGACGTTCACCTCAGACGTGACTGCGTTTCATGGCACGAACGACAGAATGATCTCAAAAAGTATGGTCGAAAAATGGGAAACGATGACAACCGGCGCGTTTGCGCTCGAAATTGTACAAGGCGGTAACCATTTATTCCCTCTCGAAAAGGAAAGCAAAATCGATTGGTTGAAACGCATCGTTGCAGTCATAGAAGCAAAAGTCATGCCAAGCATCGTCGCTTAAAGAAGGTGAAGACGATTGTTTACTATGAACTACCGTAACGAGTGCAATTACGAGCATTATTTCTTATATATCTACTATCACGTACACCTCCGTTGAACCATCCTCTGCGACGTGAATTTGCATTTCCGAATACGTAATCGCCTTGACTTCCGTGCCTTGTTCGTGCACGCCATCGACGAACAAATCTCCCGCGACGATACCTTCAATCGTCCATCGATTTACTTCTTCTCCTAGATTTCCTTTATTTTCTCGAAACTCGTTGATTTGGATTTTCGTGCACACTAAACTCTCCGTGTGGAACACGAACAACAACTCGTCCAAGAATGCGAATAAGAGCGACTTCAAGTCGTGCGCGGAGCACTCAAATTTTCTATACACTTTCGGCGTTTCCGATATATTATGAAGTGGCGTCATGTAGTCGAACATTCCCAGAGCTGACCAAGCGAACGCGGTGGTGATGGAGTCGCCCCAGCTTTTGATTTGAATATCCGCCGTGTGGTCTTTGTATTCGTATTGATTTTTAGTTGCAGCGGTGGTGTCGTAGCTCACGATTGGTTCTGTCGAAAGAAAACACGCTGTTGTTGTTGTTGCTGTTGTTGTTGCATTCGCGCCCGTTCTCGTCCTCTTATCCCCATCATTAGCATCCCCATCATATTCGCCCTCGTTGGTGGTGTTCATCATCATCACCACCACATTCTTCTTCATGGGTTTGTCGTTTGTTTTCGCTCTCTTCTTCTCGTTTTCTTCGTCTTCATCGTCTTCGTTCTCGACATTCTCAACATTCTTATTCTTCTTCTTTCTCCTTCTCGGTCCTCTCTGTGGTAACGCCTCGTACTCTAGTTTCTTTTCCATTTTCTTCTTCTTGTTGTTGTTATTATTTGTCTGTTAACGAAAGGGCGCGCGCATAAGATTTTAAGTACAACAGAGCAGTGTGTGTGCTTTTTTTCTTTGGCGGCGAAACAGTTCGTTAAATGTCACACACACAACCGATAACAAGACAAAAGAAAAAAACAGGCGAAACGTCGTCACACCGCTCATTCAGTACGCAGTTGTTGCTGTAATCAATTCTTGTGATAACAGAAATATAATACCCATAAACAAACAGTACTAAACATCTCTCCACATACAACAACAACAACAACAATAACAACAACGATGACTTCAACGAAATCAGACTTCTCCGGTGAAGACGATGAAGCCAACGGCGAAAACGTCCGACCGATCGGGAACCGATTGTCGGAGTTAAGAGACGAGCTCGACTCTTTGAAAGAGTTGCTCGACGAGGAAACCAAAATGAGATTAGACGCGGAAGAGATGGTGGAGCAGTTACAAATGGAGTTACAAAAGACAGAGGAAGAGCTCAAAGAAACCATAGAAGCGGAGGAGAAGACGTATAAGAAAGCGGTGGAGTTTAAAGAAAAAGTACAAGAGATGGACGCTTTGAGAAAAGAGTTGGACGAAGCCAATGAGAAACTGAAAAGGAACGAAACAAGAATCGAATTGCTTCTGAAACAAATACAAGAGACGGAAAAAAGAGACATGAAGAAAATGTTAGAAAAGGAACAACACGTGGAAGAGTTCAAAGCGGACATTAACAAAGTGCACGAAGAAGACTTGCTCGAACTGAAAGAGAAATATTTGAGCGAGTTGAATAGAATCGAAACCGAACGCGAGGAAACGTTCGAGTTGATGAAACAAACGTTAACGGAAGAAATCGAAACGACGACGGAGAAATTGACGGAGGAAATCGAGTTTTATAGAGGTCGCGCGAATCGAATGAAGTTAGAACACGAATTTGAAATCGAACAGTTGAAAGAGATGCACGCCATCGAGTCGTACGAGGCGGCGGAGAAAAATTACACGAGAGAACGCGAGGTGATATTCTTAGTGGAGAAGACATCCGAACGGTACGAGGAAACTTTAGATCACGTGCGCGAGTTGCGCAGACTGATTGACAAGGCTGCGGTGCATTACCCTGGCGTAGAAACGATTTTTGAAAACGAGTTCCACACGTTTCGACCGGATACTTCCGGGAAATTGGAAACGGCGACAGTCGCCTTGAAATTATCGGCGACGCCGCCGGTGAAACCAACGGTAGTAGCCAGTAAAAACGGGACGAGTCCGAGAGCTGCAACAGTAGCAACGACACCGACGAAGGTGACTCCTTCGTCCACTACTCCACCCACTGCAGTCGCGGAAGAAGAACCTGCGTCGAGCGTATCGTTCTTCGATTTCCCATCTTTTAGCTTACCCAGATTTTTGTTTTAATAAGAATGCGATATACGACGCCATAATAGTATTTTTGCTTCGAGCACGAAAAAAGACAAAACAAACAGAATCTTTGCCACGGTGGATCCACAAAAAGCAAAGATATTAATCACTTTTAAGACGCCAAAAAACGAACCCAAAATCTCTCTCTCTCTGTAACTCTTACACACACAGAGAGTACCGATCGGTTCGCGCGTTGGAAGACGATGATGTCTTCTACATCCTTCTCGTCGTCGTCGTCGTCGTCGTTAACTTTTTCATCTGCGATCGATGGGAAATGGAATGGAAGAAAAAATAGAGGCGCGAATTTTGCGAGGCATCCTCTTCAAAGAAGTTTGAACCGAAGAAGCGTAAACGGAGCTTTGTCATCATCATCATCATCATCATCATCATCATCATCATCATCGTTCGCGATTGAGAAGACGTCTGTCTCTCCAAACGAAGAAGGGAAGCGTTTAAGAGGTGGAGAGACGCGTGAAATTCAATCCTCGATGGTTGCGCGCGAGTTCGAGAAGGAGTTGACCGTGAGAAACAACACCAACACGAAAAATAAAATTACACTCGTCAGCGGGTATTCGAGAAGCATCGAAAACTTGACCCGAGAAATAAACGACACGAACAGAGGAGATGAGATTCAACTTAGCGTTTACGTGTTTGAGCACGGTAAATCGACCGAAAAAGTAATTGAAAGTTTATCGAACGCGTGTAATCGAGGCGTATCGGTTCGCGTAAAAGTTGACGGTTCCGCTGTGTCAAAGTTCACAAGGTGGTGCGAACAGTCGACGACTTTGGTCGAAAAGTTGCGAGAGTTGGAAAAAGAGCGGAACAACGCGAACGAGTTTGAGCTTTTAGAGAGCACGATTCCAACGCACGCGAAGTTCGCGACGTTTAAACGAAAGAATAATGGCGAGTACACCGGAATGTTAGGTGGCATTAACATCGGAGATCGATTTGAGAATTGGCGCGATTTCACGGTTCTCGTCCAAGGCCAAACGCTCGTCGAAGCGTTGGAAAGTTCAGTATCCTCTGGTGCTTCTTTTACTCCTTCTTTGTCGTCGTTGTCGACGTCAAAGTTGTTTGAGAAGTTGCGGTGGCCAAATGGAAAGAAAGATGCAAAGAATAAAGAGGAAATTCACACCAAGTTTGTCTCGAACAATCCAACCGGTTTTTGTCCTTTAGCTTGGGCGTTTCCACGAATAAAAAATTTCCCGGGCACGTTTGGCGTCAAGAAGTCGTTCGAGGAGATTTTGAACGATAGACAGTTTGACGATTACACGTTTTCTATAGCGTACTTAGATTCCTCCGGAGTTGCGATGATTCGCAAAATCATCGACCGAAACGCGAACGTGACAATCTTAATGCCGTGTTTCCCGAACGTGTATCACGACGCGAACAGAAAAGCGTTGGCAAAATTGAAAAAAGTTCACGAGTTGATTAAATTGAGATCGAAAACGTCCGCGCCTCGACTGTCGATCAAATTGTTACCGGAAATGTTACACGCCAAAGCTTTCGTGGCGAAAAGTACGACGAATCCAGACGTAGGCATCGCTTCTTTAGGGAGTTGCAACATGCGACAGCGCTCGTTTGGTCAATTTCAAGAGCTCAACATCATCACGCGAGACGAAAAATTTCGAGAGGATTTAGAAAACGAGCTCTCAAGTATTGCCTTTGCTTCCTTCGATGCGGATGACGAAGATTTCTTGTACGCCGAGCCGAAAGCGTCGGTAGAAGAATTTTTAGGCTAGTTTAGATTAGAATATGTATTGATATTAGATGTACCATGGTAATGTATCTTCTGTAAAACTACGAGTACTCTTTTTCATTCCCGAGGGGGGGGTCGCTTGCGTTCGCCTATTTTTTTACACGGATTGCCTGCCCATACCTCATACTCTGGAATATTCTTCGTAACAACTGATGCAATGCCGACGACGGAGTGTGCGCCTATATTCACACCATCGACGATTGAAACGTTTGCGCCGATCCACACGTCCTCTCCAATGTGTACTCCTTCTGATTTTACTTTCTGTGAGCGAATGAGTGTTTCTGACTCGTCGAAGTTGTGGTTAAAGGCGAAAATAGAAGTGGACGGGCCTATCCTCGAATCGCTCCCTATCACGATGGGTCCTTCCATGTGACAGTGCTGATTGATCGAAACGTTTTCCCCTACTTCTATGGGCCCGTGTAAATATACGTTCGCTGCTATGCGACAGTTATTATGAAACACAATTTTTCTTCCTCTCTCGGCAAAGACGTTCACATTCACGTCGGCCATAAACGTGTCGTCTCCTATAAACTCTACGGTCTCCAATTCCATAAGCTTTTCCTGCACATCTTTCTGCCACGTTTTGGCGAACGTTTTATGCTTCTCGATGTCGTACAACCACGGCATGTGATTCAATCGTTTCCTTTTCTGTTCATCGTATTTACTCTTTTCATCATCATCATCACTGCTTTTTGTTTCAACTACTTTTTCCGTTCTAATTTTGCTGCTTCGTTCTCTCGACGACGAAAACAAAGCGCGAGAACGAAAGAGCGAAGGACGGAACGGATGTTTGCGCAAAAATAACGCGGGGAGGTGTGCGTGTGATTGCTTCGTTGCGTGTAGTCGTTCTATCATCATCTTAGCGATTTTGAGACTAATGAACTTCTTAATTAAAAAGTGTGGTGTGTCCTTGAACACTCACTCCTGTTGAATTTTCTGAGTCCTCAACCCCAAAATCAAAATTCTTTCCTCACTCTTCTGTCATCACACCCAAAGCCCATCTTCATCCTCGCTTTTGGCGTCTTTAATTATTTATTAATATAATAAAAGATGCCATCGACGATGCCATCATCGTCGAGTGATGATGACGAAAACAGATCGTACTCTTACGACGACGACGACGACGAACGATACGAGGGAAAGAAGACGACGAAAGATAAAAAGGGAGGAGGATACACTTTAAACGAAGGTTTCAAAGCCGATGAGGAAGGGAAAAACAACAACAACAACAAGTCCCCGTCGTCGTCGTCGGGAAAGAAGAAGAAGAAGAAAACGTACATCAAAGAAACAGTGTGCGTTTTCGTAGCGTGTTTATTCTTTTGCTCTCTCTGTCTCGCCGTCCAGTCGCGCTCGAAGTGTCTTCCCATCGTCTTTCTTCATCGTCAGACAGCAGCGGTAGACACACGCGCATTGTTCAATTCGCTTTTCTCAATTCTTCCCGAAAAAACAAACAAACAAACGGACCAAAAAATGAAAACCTACGTTCACGCGGTGTTTGTTCTCGGTGTTTACATGGCTTAGCTCACCATTCGACTCACATTGTCTTCTTCTTTACACACACTTGTATATATATGCATACATATAATAACAACAGGTCGAACAAACTAAACTTTGACCGATCTCTCGGCTTTTTACAAGCCTCGAATCCGGTTCGGAAAATGTGCAGTAAAGTTGCAAACTCGATATACTTTTCGCGCGCGATTTTATTCGTCGTGATTTTGAACGGCGTCATTGTCGCGTTGGATACTCCAGATAGAGGGGTGGAAATGTACGGAACGAAGCCACACATTCCAAAAGATGTCACGTTTTGGTTAGGAAACGCGTTCTTAATTTTGTTCGGCTTGGAAGCTATCGTTAAAATAGTAGCGTACGGATTCTTACTCAACGGACCAGACTCGTACATGTGGTCGTATTGGAACGTGTTTGATTTGTTCATCGTCATCACCGGTATCTTGGACGTCATTTTAGACGGAGGCGGATGGATCACGACGTTGAGATTAATGAAATGTTTCCAACCGCTCAAAGCGCTGAGTAAGTATAAAGCGGGAAGAATGGTGATGGATACCGCAGAAAAAGCCTTACCGATGATGATAGACGTAGTACTCTTGCTTCTGTGGTTCGTCATTTTAGCCACGGTTATGGGCGTCATGCTTTTTGGCACGATTATGAGCGGACGCAACTATGAAGACGTTGCAAATTTAGGAGGTGACCCGAAAGAAAGATGTTCATTTCTCGTGTCAAATTACGGAACTGTAGACGGTGTGAGCATATCGCGCTATGATGATGGCGGTGTACCCGGCGACGAGGAGTTATGTTTGAACAGTGATGTCGACACGCTTGTAAAAAACGCAACTCTGCTCGATGGTGTCGAATCAAACGTGTATTGCTGCGATTCTGGCGTTTCACCGTTTGATAATTACTTGAATTTCGACAATTTTGCTCGCGGGATGTTTATCGTTCTTCACGTGATTACAATTGACGGTTGGAACGAACTCGCGTGGCCAGTCGCGAACACGGCGGGGTACGTTCCCGCCATGTCGTACTTTTGCGCCGTCGCCGTTCTAGGTGGGTTCTTCGTGTTTCAGTTATTTACCGCGGTCATTTGCGCTACGTTGGGTGAAGTCGAAGAAGACGATGATCCGGAAGCGCACGAGAAAGAGATGGAAGAGTTGCGAGAGGCGCACGAGAAATCTCTGGAGCCGGAGGAAGCGTACCCTCAACTAGAACACGCGTGCGCGCACAAACCGAGGCAGATGATTTTAGATTTAACCAATCATCCAATCTTCCAAAACTTTATCACGTTTACAATTCTCGTGAATACGGGATTGATGTGCGCTAATCACGTGGATAAAACCGATTCGTTCAAGGATGTCGAATTGATCATAGACCTCACGTGTTCGGGCATCTTTCTCTTTGAATTCGTACTCAAACACATTGGATTAGGAGTAGTGCGATACTGGAAGAATAACTGGAACAAATTGGATGGGTTTGTAGTGCTCGTGAGCATCATCGATTTCTCGTTGACCTACGGGATGTCAAATTCAGGAGGCGATGAAGAAGGCGGTACACCAGTCGATTTATCTTTTCTCAGAGTATTCCGCGTGTTTCGTATTTTAAGAACGCTCAAAATCGTGCGAAATAACGCGGAGTTTTCGAAAATCGCAAACTCTGCGATTTCGGCGACGCAAAACATGTGGGTGTTTTTACTCGTGTGGCTCATGTTCTTGGCAATTTTCGCGATTCTTGGAGTGCAACTGTTCGCGGCGAGAGAAAGTTTCGACGAAGAGCGCTTGAGTTTTAAAAACTTTGGATCAGCTTTGATAACCTTATTTGCAGTGTCAACTGGTGAGAATACATTTGAAGTAGCTTGGAGCTCTATGAAAGTAACGAATATCGCCGCCGGCATTTATATGATAATCTGGTGTTTCATCACCACCGCCGTCTTGGCGTTGATTCTCGGTATTCTGATTGACGCGATCGCGTCGGAGACGTTTTTAATAGAAGAAGGTGAATTTCACGAGATAGGCTCGACAAGTGTCATCGAAGAAATTCGAAAGCGCGCGTCTTCCCAGTCCACGCTCGGGAAGACGTTTGTCGAAGAAGAAAATTCCACCGACGACGATGAAAACGGGGAGCATTATTACGCTGCGAAGAGAAGAGCCAAGGCGAAGAAAGAAAAATTGTCAGCTGCAGATTTTGGTCGAGACGATAACGAATCAAGAGTACAGCGTTCGGTCCAAGAAGTTGCCGTTGTCCGACAATGGCTCGTCTCGATCGGATTCGCGCACCATACCGAGGAGAGTCTGAAAATCCAAGAGTCTTTGAGACCAGGTCACGTGGTGCGCGCCCGAAAACGATTAACGTGTTATCGCGAAAGAAGAGTAAAGCAAGCGAAGGAAGAACTGAAAATCGCACGTGAGCACTTGAGCGAAAAACTAGAAAATGTAAGAACGATACCGCGCGCTATGTCCTTGCGTTGTAACGTGATGGATTCAGACGATATTTGGGTTAAGTTTGATCAGGAAAAGATGAATCCGGATTTTGTAAAACCAATCTTTATGCGCGCGCCGGAAAGATTGATGAGCCCGCAAATGCGCGATGTTTGCGAAGATAACTGTCAACAAATACGTAAATATCTTGCAATTGATCCAGTCACGGGCTGGGGTTCTTTTCGATGGATATGCCTGAAAATTGCTACGAATTTCTGGTTTGATACGCTCATTTTACTCTTGATTATTGCCTCTTCGGCGATGATGGCGACGAACACGCAAAGATGGCCTGTTGCAGGCACGAAAGTTGACGACGCTTACAATTTGATTGATATCATTTTTAACGCTGTTTTCACCTTGGAAATGGTGTTAAAAATGATTGGCTATGGCATCTGGAAAGGTCCCGGTGCGTATTTAAAGACAGGCTTCAATCGCCTCGATTGCTTCGTCGTGCTTTCATCTTTAGTCACGTACGCGGTCGGAGACGCGATTCCTGTCAAAACGCTTCGTATTCTGCGCGTATTGAGACCGTTGAGAACGATTCAAAGGCTCCCGGGTTTGAAATTGGTCATCACCGTGATCCTGCAATCTCTTCCTGCCATTAAATACGTGTGCATAATTGGCTTTGGGATGATGATTGTTTTAGGCATCACAGGTATGGAACTATTTCTCGGACAAATGGCTTCGTGCACGTTAGCTGGCGGCGAGGATACAATCGACCCGCTCACTGAGAAGAGTAACTTAGACAAAGCAGCGTGTCTCGAACAGGGTGGCGTGTGGCGAGCTAACCGGTTCAATTTCGATAACATCGGCCAAGCTATTATCACAATATTCATCATTTCCACCGGCGATAATTGGCAAGATATCATGTACGTAGCCATGGATTCTACCGGTGACGATACGGCACCAGAACGAGACGCGAACAAAGGTGCCGCTGCATTTTTCGTCTTTTCAATCCTATTTGCCATGATGTTGTGGGCGAACCTTTTTGTGAGTGCATTAGTTGATAATTTTACAACCTTGGCGAGCGCCGGCGTCACTTTAACGACAGAGAAGCAGCGAGAGTGGCAACAAGCCATGTTGATTGCAAATCGCGTGCACACGAATCGCTGGCGAAAAATTGTTCCGAAGAACCCGATGCGCAAGAAAGTTCACTCAATTATCGCAACGGATTGGTTCGATAAACTTTCAATCACCATGATCGTGCTGAATATGTTTGTGTTGATTGCATATCGCGCGAACGGAAGCCAAGCTGAGATGGATTTCCAATCGTACGCTGGGTATATATTTACTGTTTGGTATTGCTTCGAATCTCTTTTTCTCATCATTGGTATGGGATGGTACTTGTATTGGGAGTCCATGTGGAATAAGATTGACTTTGTCGTCGCGTGGAGCGGTGGGCTTGGCGCTATTTTACCGGGTATTCTCCCGTCAAATATTATTCGAATGGTTCGTTTCTTCAGGCTTTTGAAAGTAATACAGGTTTTCAAAGGTTTGAGAACGCTTGTGCTTACCGCAGTCTCTGCCATACCCGGAGTGATTAACGTCTCCGCGTTATCGTTGTTGGTAATTTTCATATTCTCGTGCCTTGGCGTATCTTTGTTTGGAAACGATACCGGTCCTTTCGATGGTAACGCCATTGGCGAGTACTCGAATTTTAGCAACTTTCAGCGCGCGTTTACGGCGCTCTTCATCGCGTTTTCAGGGAATTGGCAAGGTTTCTTTAACGACTTGTACGTGAAGGAAGACTGCTTCTCGGTTGATGCACCGGAGCCGGGTTCTGAGCCAAAATGTTCCCCGGATATTGCCAGTGCGTTCTTCTTCGTGATCTACGTCGTTCTATCGATATTCCTTTTTGGAAACTTATTCGTGGCTATTCTACTAGAGCGTTTTACGTTTGCTCACGGCGAGGAAATTGATGAAGATGATGACGACGATGACGACAACGAAGGCGAAGGAGACGGGAAAAGAGATGAAAACGACGAACCGTACGAAGGAGGGCCAATTCAAGTCATCATAGCTTCGGTGCGCTTAAGGCAAATTTTACGAATGTTTTCTCAAAAGATAAAATCAAAACAAGAGCTCTATGTTAAAGGCCTGAAAGAAGGTGGCTCGAGCTTCTTGCAACAACGATCTATGAACCAGGAGGAGAACAACAACACGTCGTCGACGTTGGGAAATCTTGCTTCTTCGGTGCCTTCATCCACAGATAACAGCAAAACGAAGGTTTATGTTTCGTCGCCATCTTTTTCTCGACAGTTCACGTTGCGCGAAAGTGCGGAAACGCCAAAAGCGAACGAAAGCTACGCGGAATGGAAGGCGCGAAAGAAGAAAGCAGCGGCTTCATAACTCATTATTATTAGTCCCAACTCCATTTAATTTATTTTTTTACTATATGCGCTTATATTACTAAAATCGAAAAGTTTCTAGCTACTAATTCGTTTGCTGTTGTTGTATTTGTTGTTGTTGTTGTTGAAAGCGCAATTGTATTTGTTGTTGTTGCTGCGCAGCAGCGGCAGCTTTTGATGCGAGCGCAAATGCCGTTTCGGCTTTGCGCACATCGGCCATCTTTTGCCGCTCTTCTTGAGCTATTTTACGGAGCTCGCTCGATTTAGCATCGAGAACAATTCGAGTTTCCTCGGATACGAGACGTTCTATTAAGAACTCTTCGGCTTTGGATAAAACGTTCGCCGACGTTGAATCTTCGTCTGAGTGTCTTTGCAACCGCGCGCAACTTTGTTCGCACACTTCGAGTCCTTTGTGTAGTGTTCGAAGCTCTTTAAGCAAACCGTCATCAACTCTATTCATACGAAACGCAAACCCGCTACGTAAAACGTTCTCTTCCGTGAGCAAAGCGTAAGCTTCATTCAGTCGTCTTCTCTTTACTTTCTGTTCGTTTTCGTTGTTCTCACTCGCTTTCCTCTCCTCTCCTTCTTCCTTTTTGTCTTCCTCTTTTTCTTTTTCTTCCTCTTCTTTTGTGCTGAATCCTTCCTTCTCGGCTATTAACATCCCGACAGCCTCGCGCAACAGTCGCAACTTCTTCCTCCTCGCGTTCTTGTTTTTATTGTCTTCGTCGTCGTCGACCATCAAAGAAGAAGGAAAAGAAGGGTCAAACTGAAACAAACCTCTCTGGTCGGCGAACGCGTGAAACGGCATCAACGTTTCGAGCACGTCCTTGGCCGTCCGAAAGAAATCGTCTTTCTTTTTATCTCCTTTTCCTCCTTCTTTGCTTTTAAACTTTAAACGCACAGAGATGGCTTTCTTGGCGTCTATCAGAGCTCTTTCCGAGGCAATAGACGCCGCTTTATTCACGTCCTGTGGGTTTGGAATCATCTTTCTTTGAGGGAGTTGTTGTTGTTGTTGTTGTTGTTGTTGTTGTTGGGGTACAGGAGGAGCGAGTGGAGGCGTTGCATTTGCAACTTCTACTGCGGGAGCCGGTGCCGCAGGAGGAGGAGGGTCCACCTGCATCATCGCTTGGTCTTTCTCCTCGGGTTCTTTCTTGACCTCGTGTTCCTGCTTTTCCTCGCCGCCGTTGGCGACAGTCATCGTCATCTTCTTTGTTTTGTCGAGAATTGAATAAATGAGTTTTTTTCGTAAACCGTAAAAATCAAATTCTTTCGGCACAAATTTTTAAGAAGAGAATATAACACGCTCGAGCGCACACAACAACAACAACAACAACAACAACATATCATGACGTTCTTTTCATCGGCGTCGTCAAACCTATCCTCATCGTTTGTATCTTCTTCTTCTTCTTCTTATTGTCATTCTTTTCGCGCGAGCGAACAACAGAAACACGCACTAAAGGTGATTATCCAAAACTGTCGACGACGACAACAATGTCGTCCTAGTCGTTTAAGCAGTGCTCAGAGAGGTAGCGGTAACAGTAGCATCGATGAAGGAGTGAAGAGAGCGGAAGAGGAGGAAGAAGAGGAACAAGAAGGTGAAGTGAAAGGCACGGAAGAGCTCTTGATGTCTGATTCGTTCGATGAGGCCGATTTGCAAGCGCGGGAAAGGAGGCAGATGCCGAAAACACCCGAAGAAATGAAAGCGAGTCTCACGATGATGATGGAAACAAAAACTGAAAAAGAGCACGAGGATAAAAAAACAACAAGCCCAGAGAGCGGGAGCGGCGGCGGAGGGTTGAAGAAAAATCTCGCCTTGGTAACGGACGAAAACGAATTGAACATGCTTTTGCGGGTGTTACCATCGAGAATTCGCGAGCAATTGCATAAACACGAAAGAAAACTTGAACTCATCGAAGTCGTCATGGACGTCGGGAGAGTGCCCTTGGCGAGATTCCCGGAAGGCCCTGCGGAGCCGTTGTATTCGAAAGAGAGCCTGAAGAAATTCGATGTCTGGGACGCAGAAAGCTCGAAAATTACCATGGATGACATCGACGAAGCCGTGAGCTTACTCGGTGAAGTTGGCGGAGATAACCGAGCGGGAATTGATGGTACTTTACACCGTATCTCGATGATTAGAAACAGAAGAGGAACCGTGATTGGTTTGACGTGTCGAGTTGGACGAGCGGTCAAAGGCGCGGCTGAATTATGTAAAGACTTAGTGAGCTCAGAAGAATCGAGCTCGGTACTATTACTAGGTCCACCTGGTGTGGGCAAAACGACGGCTATTCGCGAAATGTCCAGGTTGTTATCGGCGGATTTTAATCAAAGAGTTGTCATCGTGGACACTTCGAATGAAATCGGCGGCGACGGCGACGTGGCGCATCCTGGCGTAGGAAACTCCAGGCGCATGCAAGTAGCGGATCCGAAACTCCAACACGCAGTGTTAATAGAAGCAGTGGAGAACCACACGCCGCAAGTCGTTATTGTTGACGAGATTGGTACGGAGGAGGAAGCAATGGCTGCGCGAACTATATCAGAACGAGGGGTGAAAATGATTGCCACCGCGCACGGTCACACGTTAGAAAATGTCTTGAAGAACCCATCTCTTTGTGATTTAGTTGGCGGGGTCCAATCCGTCACGCTTGGCGACGACGAAGCGCGAAGAAGACGCGGGCAGAAAACAATTTTGGAGCGAGAAGGTCCGCCAACCTTCAGCATTGCCGTAGAGATGCTCGACATCGGACTCTGGAGGGTGCATACGGACGTGGCGTCGTCCGTAGATGCACTTTTAGCCGGGCAAGCTCCGTTTACCGAATTGCGAGCGCTTCGAGAGGACGGTATAGTCGTACAAGTTCCCGAGTTTCGCGAAAACTCTCGATCGTATGCATCAAATAGCGGGCCAGGAGCATCTGCTCCCAAATTTGGTGTCGGCGCGATGCAATATCGATCCCGTCCGGGTTCGGCGGCAACTTCCACTTCTTCGTCGTACGGTAATCGATCCTCTCTTGCGACCGAAGCGGCTGTCACGAAACAATTTAACACGCCCCCGAATGTTAGTGAAGCGTACGGGTCGTCTGGGTACTTGGGTGCAGATGAAAGAGACTCTGGATTGCGACGGAAAGCGCCTCGGCCGTCGGCACCTCCACCGTTGACTTCAGCTGGATATGTGGCGCAAGAAATCGCCAACGCAGCACTTCTTCGAGAACGTAAATCATCCGCATCAGAGGCAGCAGATGTTATGATGAATCGACGTCTCAGTGGGGATCGTTCCGTAAAAGAAAGTATGGAAAACAACGATGAAGATGAGGACGACGAGGATGACGAAGACGACGACGACGACGACGACTATTCAAACGGAAACAGCGACGAAGAGGCGGTTCTGTGCGTCTTTCCGTTTGAATTGAACGAAAGTGAAGTTAGAAAGGTTTTCTTAGAGCTCGGATTCGAAACTTTAATTCATCTGGTGAGTCGTTTGGAGGATGCAGATGCAATTTTGGGCGTAAAAACTCGCGTAAAGAGTGCGAAGTGGTTACGGCACGCGGCAAGATCGAGAGGTATTCCAATTTATGCCATGAAAACGGAACGCCCGGTGAGTTTAATTAAGGCTGCGCGTGCGATGCTAGGCGAATCAGATATCATCGCATCAGAGGACGATGCGCATTAACGTTTTGAATCGTTTTTAGTAGGAGATTTATCATTACCATGCCCGTAGTAGTTAGTAATCTGTAGTGTTGTACCCTTTGCCTTTTTGAAAAACAAAATATTTTCATTTTCTATACGCATAAGTTTGTGTAATCTCCACAGCAATCTCCCGTAGATACACACATTGAATCACAGCAGCACACATTTGATTCATCTGTGTAATCACACAAACCGCAGATGTTTGGAAGCTGTACTTGGCAACTACCGATGTGCGTGTTCTGTGGCGGCGACGGAGGCGAAGAAGAAGACGTAAGTGGTGGCGGTGGTATTGTTGTTGTAGGAGCGGATGACGGAGGCGATTCAGGTGGCGGAGGACTCTTTAAATCGACAGAAGTTGACGGTGGTGGCGGTCTCGTTTGATATAGCCAACTGAATTCGGTGACGCGCCGCGGAGCTGGAGGTGGCCTGGGAGGAGGCGGAGGCGGAGACGGAGAGCTCACATCTGGAAAGTAGTCGCCGTCAAAGTCTTCGTTCGCTTCGCTCTGCTTAACTTCGTACAATAACAGTTGAGAACTGTGATAACGTTCGATTGGATGTAAGACGCGATCGATAAGAATCAACTTCGCCCCGTTGTGCGATTGCGCGACGTTCGATTTGATTATTAGAGCCGCGCGTTCTGTTTCACCAGACGCAAAGTTTCGGTTCGTCGTAAAGGCACTGCTTCGTTGCACAACGTTATTAACTCGCTCTTCCCTCGATAAAAAGTATTGTATTGAACAAAAATAGGAAAAGTCACCGCAACAATCACCATTTTGAACGCACGCTTCGTCGCAACAACACGTTTTCAGCTCAATGTTATCGCAAGTACCACACCTGTTTAAGCAGGTGGAAGACGTCGTGTCCATATTTTCCATAGTTGATGCTGACGAAGAAGATGCGTTCGTGCTAACGGCTTCGTTTTCCTCATTATAAGGAACAATATCGATTGGTCGCAGCATAGCGCGCGCAGATAATGTCGTATCTTTGCAGTACTTTGAATATAACGCATTTGTTGTCGAAACGCTGTGAAATGAAAACGACTCGCAGACGCTTTTATCGATTGGCGAGACTGATCGAAATAAAGGAGCTTGTCTCCGGACTGCTAAAGCGTGTGCGCCTGGATGTGGATATGTATTGATTTCTCCATTTTGCGAAAGCAATATTTCGAGCGCTTCCATTTCACCAAGTTCGGAGATTAACTTCACTTCATTCATTAGCATTGAGAGATCAATCGAGGACGAATACAAATGCGCTCGGGCGACATTTCTTAATGTCGCTTGCGTAGCCGAAAATGAAAGCTCATCGTACTCCGAGCTATTACGTCCGTTTCGTTCTCTCAGGGTAGATCGGAGAAATAAAAATGCTGCGTCGATGGGCGCAAACACCGTGATTGGTTTCTGTAACGCTTGTAGTCTCAAGACTTCACCGCTTGATTCGAGAATACGA
>JACLAB010000428.1_pt1 | contig 25195 bp, 12 predicted proteins | sample 8027921 | NCBI WGS metagenome assembly JACLAB01 (sample SAMN15725117, study PRJNA655200) | protist metagenome | isolation source: fluorescence activated cell sorting (FACS) single amplified genomes of... | place: USA: West Boothbay Harbor, Gulf of Maine | collected 2000-07-19
GGTGGCGTTCGTCGCTAAAGACAAAACGTTTGGCGAACGCATAGCGAAAGAAGCGACGCAAGCGCGCGTTTTAGCCGCCAAGCGATTGAAGAAAGTCCCCGCGGGAAAAGAACAAGACGAGTGCACGATTGCCGAAGAAGTTGTCGACGACGACGACAGGTGCAAAGAACCAAATTCGGACGTCATCGCGCAAACGGAGTTGACGTTTGAATCCATCAAAGACTTGCCGTTTACCGAGGCGATCATTTTAGAAACCATGCGTCTGAAACCTCCGGCGTACATAGTCGGTCGATCGAACTCCATCTCGGACGTGCATTTGGACGAGAATGACAAATACGACATTCCGCGAGGGTCTACCATCCTCGTCAGTCCGTACCTTGCCCACCGCGACGGCCAATATTGGAGTAAACCGAACGAGTTCGACCCGAATCGATGGCTCGCCATCGACCCGGACACGAACGAACCGTACGCTCGAACCGCCCTGCGAGGCATGGGGTACAAAAACACCTACTTCCCGTTCGGCGCGGGCCCACGCGTGTGCATCGGCGCCCAATTTGCCATGTTAGAAGCCATCATTCTCCTCGCGTCTTCGTGTGAAAAGAGACAGTTCGATTTACTCAGCAAGAACAGCTTTCCCAACGACGCCGCGGGTATCACGCTCAGGCCGGAAAGTCCCGTCAAGATGAAAGTTTCCGCGCGGAGGAGAAGCCTGTAGAAAGATATATATATATATATATATATATAGAGAGAGAGAGAGAGAGAGCAGTTGTTGTTGTAATACTAGTTGATGATTAGATTGTAAGCGCTCGCGTGTTTTTTCTGAAAATCTTGCTTATTTAGTCCAAAATCCACAACACGAAAAGAAAAAAAAAAGAAAAAAGATAAGCGAACACAAAAGAAGATCAAGACCACACTTATTTATCACACGTTCTCTCGCGAGAGTTTAGTAAAAGACCAAGCGCGAGACGAAAAAGATGACCGACCACGGCTCTTCCACGTGGGAGGGGTGGTACTGCGTGTCTGTCGTCTTTCTCATGTTCGTTTTGCTCTTAAAAAATGTCGCCGGGCCGGACGTGCTGATGCTCGGCGCGCTTTCGTTAGAATTAGCCGCTGGAATAGTGAGCATCGAAGACGGATTGAAAGGGTTTTCGAACAAAGGTTTACTCACCGTGGCGTGCTTGTTCGTCGTTGCGGCCGGGATTAGCAACACGGGCGCGTTGGATTATTACATGGGGAAGCTTTTGGGGAACCCGAGATCGGTCGCGGACGCGCAGTTGAGGTTGATGTGTCCGATTGCGGCAGTGAGTGCGTTTTTGAACAACACGCCAGTCGTCGCGATCATGATTCCCATCGTGCAGAAGTGGTGCCGCAAGTGTAAAATTAGTCCAGCGCAGTTGTTCATTCCGTTGTCTTTTGCGAGCATCTTAGGCGGGACGTGCACGTTGATTGGCACGAGCACGAACTTAGTCGTCGACGGGATGCGAAAGGAGAGGTATCCGGATGAAACGGCGATTGGATTGTTCGAGTTGAGTAAGTACGGCGTGCCGGTGTTGCTGAGCGGGCTGTGTTACATGCTCTTGGCGAGCCCGTTTTTATTACCAGGAGGGAAGAAGGAGAGTAAGAACGGAGGCGAAGACGGAGGGACGAGCGGAGATATGAACGCGGAAGATTTAACGGTTGGCGCGGTTGTGCCGAGAGGGAGCCCGGTGGTGGATTCACCCGTGGCTATTTTGAGAGGATTGAACGGTTTATATTTAGTGAGCGTGCAAAGAGGTGACATGGTGATGCGCGCGGTGCAACCAGAGTTTCTCTTGGAAGCTGGCGACGTGTTAATTTTTACCGGATTGGTGGATAAAATCGGCGAAGTATGCGAAGAGCACGGGCTCGTGCCGTTGACGCACGACGTGGAGGAAAAGATGGTTGGAGGCGTGTTTCCGGAAAGTTTATCGAACGGAGGGAGTCAAGGGAGCAGTTTGGATCCGAGTCCGAAGTGGACTGGCCCGGGAGATCCTTTTAGTCGTAGTACTAGTGGTAATAAAGATTTGACAGAGGACGGCGGCGCAAAGAAGGGAAGCGCGCTCTCGAGCAGAGTGAACACGCCGACGTCTCAGCAAGGGGGGTCGCCAAGGTTCCAAGATGATTCCTCTATCGTTGGTTTAGGATACGAGCATCGCAAACGCGAAACGGAATTGCAACGAAGAGCGTCTGTTGACGTGCATAATTACGAAAAATTGTTGCGAAAGTTTACAGACGACGGTTACGAAGACAACAACAACGCTGCGAATAACGACGACGACAAGCAATCTATGTTGCGAAAGCAATCTCACGAGTACTTAGATAACCGACAGCAATCGTTATCGATGAAGAAGCATTTTGTTTTGCGGGCGAGAATAGGAGCGAAATCGACATTAATCGACATGTCTCCTCGAGAAGTGTTGTTTCGAAGGAAGTATAAAGCCTCCATCATGGCGGTACAAAGAGCCGGAAGCACGAGCACGTCCTCCAACGTTGCGGAGAACAGGTTAGGCAAAATTATCTTTCAACACAACGACGTTCTGGTTTTACACGCTTCGGAGGATTCGCCGTTATTGGAACAAAAGAGAGAACGAGAGGAGGCAAAACTTGAGCGCGAAAAAGTTCAACAAGAAACGAGGAAGAGTCGATTAGCGCAGAGCAGTTCTTCGGGTGGAATTTTCCGAAGCGCATCAAAGGGAGATTTGAGCGGAAGCGATATGAAATCGCGAAGCAGACCGCAGTCGAAGAGCAATTTAGACATCAGTGCCGCCAACTTGAGCGACATGGAAGGATTTGAAAATACCTCTGAGTTTACCTGCGGGGACGACTTGGAAGTGTTATTGTCGGACGCGCAAGATTTAAATTTCAGCGAGTTTGCGATTCCCATGCGCGTAGTCACCGGAGGTGCTTTGGACGGGAAAACTATTCGAGGAGTTGATTTAGTGAACACGCCAGGTTTGTTTCTCACCGCCATGCAAGAGGGTGGGGCGAAAGGTGTCACGAAAACTTTCGATCCAGACACCATTCTGCGCGGTGAAGACGTCTTGTGGTTTGCCGGGGACATGAGCGGCATGCAAACGCTTCGACGCATCCCGGGTATGGTGCCGCAAGACGACCAAGTTGCGAAATTGTCCATTCGTAAAACTGATCGACGACTCGTGCAAGCCGTAGTCTCACAACACTCTCCTCTGGAAGGGCAATCGGTCAGAGACGCGCATTTTCGTACAAGATACGACGCGGTGATTATCGCGGTGCAGCGTTCTGGCGGTAGAATTCAAGCGCGCATCGGCGACATCGTTTTACAAGCCGGGGACGTTTTGTTGTTGGATACGTCAACGTCGTTCTTATCGAACCATAAACGCGATCCAGCCTTTGCATTAGTTTCCGAGATTGAAGATTCTGCGCCGCCGCAGTTTGACAAGTTATTGCCATCTCTGGGCACCGCGGTAGTCATGATTGCCGTCTTTGTTGCCGGCGCCCTCGATTTGTTTGTCGCTGCGTTGTTAGCTTCGGGTGTCATGTTAGCGACGGGCTGTTTGACGCAAGAAGCTGCGAGATCTGCGGTGAAATGGGAAGTAATCGTGACAATTGCAGCAGCGTTTGGCATATCTGCAGCCATGGAACAATCCGGCGTCGCCACTGCAATCGCGCAAAACTTAGTTGCCGCCGGCAACGCTTTGGGCACCGGTAAACCTGGCATTTTAGTTGCTGTATACCTCGCTACAGTTGTTCTGTGTAACATTGTCGGTAATAACGCCGCTGCGGCGTTGATGTTCCCCATCGCGGCCGAATCTGCCGAACAACAAGGCATTCCAAACGCGCAGATGAGTTTTCTCTTGATGCTCGCCGCATCGGCGTCGTTCATGTCGCCGTTTGGGTACCAGACGAACTTGATGGTGTACGGTCCGGGAGGGTATGTGTTTGCAAACTTTTTAAAGTTTGGCGGTCCCATGCAAATAGTGCAAATGATCGTTTCTGTGGCGGTTGTTTTGTTAGAGGATAGATGGTGGATTGGATGGATTGTAGGTTTCGGCAGCGTGTTTGCCGTGTTTGTTTCGAGGAAACTTGTGCCGATGATCATGGAAAAAGTGAAAGGAGGAGGGAACGACGCATCGAGCGAGAACGACGACAAATTAGACAGCGCGCTTTAGATTATATGAATTGGTTATACTGTATTCTTCCCTTCTTCTACGCCTGCGTTAACTACATTTCAAAATCTAAAATAAATCTCTATGCTCAGCTAAAAAAATCATTCTCTCTTCTCACCAATTATCCACGTTCGCGATCGTGACTTTGTTCTTCATATCATCCGATGCCGCCAACGCGTTGTAAGTCGTATCAAACAGCGGATCTAAAGCGTCGCCGGTTTCATTCGCGGACGAAATCACACTTTTCAACGCCGTCGAGCGCAAATTTTTGCACTCGCTCTCCATCTCGCTTTCCATGTACGCCTCTTCCACTCGTTTCAACAACTTGGCGTTCAAGTAGGACTGCGGCGGCGGCACTTGTCCGCCGCCGTTGGCGCATCCGCTCGGACACGCCATCATTTCTACAAAATCCCACTTGTTTGGTTCTCTTTTCAGAGCCCTGGTGACATTTTGGACGTTTCGAAAACCATAAGCTAAAAGAAATTTCAGCTTTACTTCTCCCTCGATTTTCAATTCCACCTCGCGCATGTCCGCATTCGTCAACGTCTTGTACTCTAAATCTTTACCACGCAAATCGACGCCGTAGAGATCCCTGGCCGCTTTGCGGAAGACATATTCGAGATAAGCACCTGAGGTTGCCGCAAAGGCTGGCGGTAGGAGCACATCTTCTCGTTCATCTTCCTCTTCGACATCCATCATATCCTCTGTTCTTGACCACGACGCAAACATCGAATCTATCTTCGCACTCGGTAAACTCCTCACACTCGCCTCGTCCACGACGTTGCATTTCTTCTCCAACAATTCTACGACCTCCGTCGTTGTCAACACGCAATCCGTCTCGTTGGTATTGTCCATTTTAAACTCTTTCCTACTCGCTTCCAACTTTTTATCAAAACACGGCATCACCGACACGTGATACGCCTCCGTCTCTTCAGCGAGAGCAGCCTTCTTCGCAAAGGTCCCGGCAATCGCCTGCGGACTTTTTGCTTTCGCCAGAAGATTCACATCACGCAAAGCGTTTTCGGTTTTCTCCGCGTAGCACACCCACCCAGGACACGCCGACGCAATCATCGGCAGCAACGACGACGACGACGTTTTCCTCTCCGTAAACTCCCTCGCGTATCTCGCGCGAGACGCCGCTCTCGCCTCGTTACTACTGCACACCGCGAACGCGTTAAAATGCCTCTTAAAAAACCCGCACAGCTTCTCCAGCATCTCCTCAGATTTCACGTTATACTTCACCGCTAACGACGCCACCGATTGCGGGGATATCGTCACCACCAATCGCGCGTTACCGGATTCAAAGTTTTTAGCCAAAAATTCCTCCACCGACTGCTGCTGCATCAGCACCGTTTCCGCGCTCGTGACGCACCCAGAACACGCGAGACAATCGGAGAGAGAGACTTTTATCGATTTCCCATCCCGGCTGAAATCTTCTCGCGCCGGTTCGAAACGCTTCTTTTTCTGTTTTATCGTTGATGTGGTGGCTTCTTCTTCTTCTTCAATCCTCGTCGTCGTCGTCGTTCGAGAACGGAGAAGGATTTCCCCGCCGGCGCCAAAGTCGTCGTCGTCGTTTCCAACCTTCAGCGCGTTGGAAAGAGAATCAGCGGAGAGAGGAACGATGCACGCCTGGGAAGGCGCGATGTAATCGTTCAGAGAAGAGGCGGAGAGTTTGACGGCGCCGCTGAATCCGCCGCCTGCCGCTGATGATGACATGTTTCTGTTGTTTTCTGGGGACGAGAAATTTGTGTCGATTGACAACACGCAAACGAACGAAAAATTAGGGGTGTCGAATGGCCCGCGCGCTCATCGGAAAATGCTGGAATGCAACGTTTTACCCGAGCGTTGATTCTTCTCGCTAACAAAACGAATAGTATTATTATTATTAGGTTCTACTACAAATATATATATTTTCTCTCTCTCTCTCTCTCTCTCCCTCTCTCTTATTAGTCTTTCTTGTTATTCTTTTTGGTCTCGTTTTCTTTCTGTCCCACGACGGCGTATTTGTTCACTAAACTTTTGATCTTTTCTTTGCGCTGACTGGTCATGAAAGCGACGGACGGGTCGAGTTTCGTTCCGCCGGAGGAATCTCCTTTGGCGTGGTCGATGACCGTGCGCACTATTTTCTCCTCGTACTTTTTGCACTGCTTCTTCGTGAGAATGTCCCGGTCTCGTTTGAGTTTGAGTTGCTCGAAGACGTATTTGGTGACTTGCTTGGTCACGCGTTCTTCGTAGGCTTCTTCGGTGAGCGTGCCGGCGTCGGCGGAGGCTTTGCTCTTCTTCGCGTTTGCAGCGGCGAGAGCGTCGTCTTCTTCGCCCAAAGCGGCGGCGTCTTCGGCGTCTTCTCTCGCCCGTTTCGCCGCTTTCGCTTTTGCTTTCGCTCTCTTTTTCTCTCGTTTCAAGTTTGCCGCATTTTGAAAATCTTCAAAGGAGGAAATGTTCATGTTCATGCCTTGATCTTCGTCGGAATCCGTGTCGTTGTGATGTTCCATGGCGGTTTGTGCGGCTTCTTTGGCGGCTTGAATCGCGCGTTCGGCGTCTAATTTAGCTTGTTCCGCGGCTTGTCGCGCCGCGAGCGCAGCTTGGCCTTCGGGTAGATCCGATGCCGCTTTGACGACCGCTTCGCGATGGTCTCGAAGTTTTCGCTCGGCGGCTTCCTTCGCCTCTTTGCGTTGCTTTTCGTGCAATACGAGAAGTTCTTTGTCCGAAAGCGCGTTATCCTTGTTATTCGCGTTTTTCGCAACTTCACTCGCGATGGTGTTCATGCCGTTGTTTTTAATCGAATTCAAAAGCGTCGTCGTGATGTTGTTGTCTTGCTTTGGCGCCAACACGTTCCCGTACGGCGAGATGGGACCGCCGACGGACAAACGCGTCTTATCGCCACCAAGAGCTAACAAACGCATCCATTCTCGTGTGATCATTTTGGACATTTGCTTCAATCCCGCGTTTTCGTGCGATTGATAGTAGTCTTTAATGGTTAACGGGACGCCAGATTTCTTCATCAACTTAAAATCGAACGGAATTGATCGAATGACTTTCAACGCGGTCATCGCATCTTCCTCGTCGTCGTTGCGTCGCGCGCGTTTAGCGAATTTGCCCAACCACTCGTTAAAAGTCGCTAACCCGTTGTGCTTTCCGTACGCCCATTTTTCTTTTTCAGCGTTGGTGAGCGATAATACGGCGTGCATCAAAGCGCGTTTCCCCGCGCCCGTTTTCAATGCGTAGTGGTTTTCATTTTCAACCATAAGTTCCGCCAACGCGAGTCCGATGGAGTTCGTCTTCGAGGACGAATCTACAGTCATGGAGATTTTATACACAGATTTTGCTTCGTCTCTACCAGCTAACGCGTCCGCATCGACGACTTGGTTCCTCGCTCGCTCTTCCGCTTCTCGCTTGCGTTCAATCGCCGCCTTCATCTTCTCAAAGTCTTCTCCTTCCAACTCGCTGTCGTAATCGGAGTCTTCCATTAACGCCAACTGTCGAGCTTCTTCCTCAGCTTTCTTTCGCATTTCTTCGAGGTCGAAGACTTCGTCGAAGATTTTACCTTCCTCGCCCGAGAGTTTCCGCAAAACTTGTCTCGCCGCTCGCCATCCGGTGAGCATGGCGCCACCAACCGTGTCTGGATGTTCTTTACACGTGTGTTCACCGGCAAAGAATAAGCGTCCTTTCAATTCTGGACGACCTAACTCGTCGTAATCGGCGGCGCCTCGAGAGCTTTTCTTGACGTAGGAGTACGAACCTCTCGCGAACGGGTCTTTGCCCCACGCGGTCGCTTTCGCCGTTTTCACTCTGATTTTCGATTGGTCACCGTTAAAGTGCACTTTTGCCAACTGTTCCACGGCTAAATTTACGAGTTCTTGCTGCGACTCTTCCGTGACGTTGTTTTCCGTATCTTCCGCGTTCGACCCGGCAACTAACGCGATCAGCATGTTTTCACCACAGACCGGTTTCAAGTTCCAGAACATGAAGCATCTCGCGCGATTGTTCATTTTTGACTCGTCGTCGCTGTCCACGGCAACGCCAAAATAATCGCGATCGTCCGACCAAAACTGTTCCTCGAATTCGATGACCAGCTTGTTCAAATTTCCAAAACCTAATCGTTGGACGGCGTTTTGTTTCGCGGCGGACAGTTCTGGAACGAATTCCACGTCGTTGTTTTTGAGACAGCCGAGAGGTACCGTGCACACCACCGCGGAGCCTTCGTAGGTAGTGCCATCAGCGCATTCGACGTTCACGCCATCGAACGGATTTTTTGTGCTCGTGACGGTCACCTTCTTGACGATCGAGTTGAGTTTAATTTCTCCGTTCTTTTCGATTTCTCGCGCCAACGCGTCGGTGATTTGACCGTAGCCGTTTCGCACCATGCAATGCGGCCCGCCAAACCCGCCGTACATTTCGTCTTGGTTCCAATGCGGCAACGAAACGTCCCCGAGTTTCGCGGAACATCCGTATTCTAAATTCGCCCAGTGCCAATCGAGCAACCGCTTATCGTCTTTGGAAAACTGTTTAATTTTCTCCATTCGTTGTCGCTTCTTTTCCTCGTTCATGTCGTCGTCGTCTTCGTCGTCTTCTTTGTCGTTGTCTTTGTCATCGTCTTCTCCTTGTTTTTCTTCTTGTTGTTGTTGCTGTTTCTTCTTCAATTTATCCTCTAAAAATTCGCGCTCGAAGTGGACTTTGGTCAAGTCTTCAATCATTTCGCCTAAACCGAGATCTGCCGTGGCGTCTTCGCCTCGCGCCTCTACCGCCTCTCTTGCTTCGTCCATCAACAAGTCTCTTAACTTTTCAATCCTCGCGTCTTTCTCGCCGTCGACTAAACTACCGTCTTTGCCGTCGTATAAAGGACATCCCGGGCGTAACTCGACTAGTTTTAAATCGATTTGAGAGCTGACCTCGGCGGACGGATCCGCGCGAATACCTAACCACGGCATACCCGTTCTCGCCTTCGGGTTCGGTTCCGTGCCCGTCACGATGGAGGCGCCGAAATCTACCGGTGCGGAAAATGTTTCTCTTTCCGTCCACACCCTTCCTCCGACTCGGTCTCTCGCTTCTAAAACGACCACCGGCACGTTTCTCGATTTCAACTGGTTCGCGCACGCTAAACCGGACGGTCCGGCGCCGATGATTATGACCGGTTTCGACGTATCCACGTCTCTCTCGCGAATATTCGGATGCACTTTCCCTTCATCGACTGCCGGAGGTAATCTCCACTTGAAACTAATCTCATCTTCGCCGTCGTCTTCATCACTTTTGTTCGTCTTCTCTTCTTTGTTTTTGTCTTCTTCAAACAACCCGTCGAAAGCCTCCGCGCCTTCGGTTAAATACTTCGTCACCACCTCCTTGATCAACCCTTTCTTCTCACTCAAATCCATGTTCAAACACTCCTCCGACCCGAGTTTCTTCCTGATCATCTTTTCCGTCATCACGTTCATGTCGCACGTTTTCAGCAATAGAATCAACTCCTTCGTGATGGTCGCGTCGTCGACGACGACGGCGGCGACGGCTGCGGCGGCGGAAGCGTCTTCCGCATTCGCAGCACCATCAGCAGTAGCAGCAGCGACGGTAGTTTCTTCTTCCTTTTCCTCTTTTTCCACCAGCACTCCGTAGTTTATCCCTCCGTTCCGTTCCAGCCAATCGAACACGTCTCGTATCATTCGTTCCTCGTAATTCTTCACCAGATCGATCACCTCCTTCACCTCCAGTCTCCTCTTCACGTCTCGCCGCCACATGGTCACAATTTTATTCCTCACGCCTAAATAATGCGCTTCGCTGTTCCCATCTCTCAGCTGGTGCTCGAAATCTTTCTTCTCTAAGAACGACACGCGCTCGAAATCGAGCCCGGCGGAGGAGGCGGCGATTTGTTCCTCGGACAGCGGGAGATTTTCGTCGGAATCCGAATCGTTGAATAAATCGTCCAAGACGAACTTAGAGGAGCGACGGTATCCGACTTTTCGTCGGTGGTGGTGGTGGTGACGGATGTCTTCTTCTTTTTCCGCCGCCATTTTTCTCTTCTTCTTCTCTCTCTCGCTCTTTCTCTCTCTCTCTCTTTGTGCGCTTTGTTTTCTCCCACCAACGCGAGAGAGAGTGAAAGAAAAGCACGCGGGTTTAGGGTTTTGCGTTAAACCCTAAATATTCGAGAGCCCAAAATCTAAAATGGAAAAACGCAAAAACTCCCAACGCAACAAAAAGGATTTCACGCGTCGACGACGACGCCCGTCGTCTCAAAATAATCATGACTACTTTGAGAAAGAAGAAAACGCACTACGACGTGTTGTGCGTCTCTCCGGACTGTTCCCAAACGGAAATCAGAAAAGCCTATCACAAGTTGGCGATACAATTTCACCCGGACAAGGCGAACAACGACGAAAAGGACAAGGAAGAGAAGACGGCCAAGTTTCAGAAGATTTCCGTCGCGTACACGTGCCTGTCCGATCCGAAGGAGCGAGAGAAATACGACGAACGATTGAGCAGGATGGGGAGGTACGGGTTGGCGTCGCGTGCGGTGGATTTTTCGGACGAAGACTTTGACGACGACGACGACGACGACGTGTTTGGTGAGAACGACGACCACTTTTCGAATCAAGACTTGGAGAGAAGACTGTTTTGCGCTCGAGTCGGCATCGCGGAGTGCGTGGTGAGAGTCGTGCGAGTGAGTTTAGAGGATATATTCGAAGGAAATAAAGTGTTTGTGGAATCTGTTCCGGTGTTCAAGGCGGATTTCGTGCACAAGAGAGTGGTGCCGTCGGTGGCGCGGGTGAGAGTGGTGGTTCCGAGGAACGCGCGAGACGGCGACACGATATACTGTCAAAGCGACGGGAGTCAAATGCAACGCGTCGCGGTGGTTATACGGGAGAAAGCGCACGAGGTGTTCACGAGGAGCGAAAATAAGCGAGACGACGTGGTGGCGACGATTCGATTGACGAGAAAAGAGTGCGAGGAAGGCGCGGTTAAAATAATCAAAGGATTGAACGGAAGGGAAATACGATTGAAAGTGAATAAAGGGGCGGTGGAAAGAGGAAAAGATAAATGGCACACGGTAGTTGGCGAAGGGTTTTACGTCTCCAGACCGAGGATGGACGTGAATAACGGGTCCGAGACTACGAATACCGCGAGCGCTCAAAATCGAAGTCGAGGAGATTTGAGGGTTCGATTTCGGCAAATGTCCGGATTCGAGGCGTTTTGGAGGAAAGGCTCTAGATTGTGGTGGGCGAAACGAATCGGTGGATCGATTGTGGCGTACGCGGCGTTAGAATTAGGAGCGACGGCTTTATTGCACGTGCTCTTGGACGCGTGGGATATTTTAGAAGGACCCGGAGATCAGTTGTTTTTAGATTCGTTTCCAGGCTTGTACGGGATTATTCCTTCGACGTCGATTATATTCGCCGGACGAGGAAGAGCAGGGAATGAAGGCAGCGAGACGTTGCATAGAAATATAGACAAGGTATGGAACGCGCCTCGCGATATGCCGGATAACATACGATCGGAGCCTCCACCGCGCAGACCGTTTTCTTTTTTTAGGCAATAGTTTTTTTTAGGTATAGAAGAGAAAGTTAATGAAACGTTATTCTTGTTGTATAAATCGCGATTACTGTATTTTAAATAGAAAGCGGGCGCAAACTAAGAGCACTAACTACAATAAATTACCTAATCATACCAATCGTCGATGTTCGCCTGGCCGCCGAATGCATCGGCTAACCCGTTCACGCTGTTCGCGAATTCGTCTTCGGTTTTCTTGCTCTTACTCTTCTTCTTTTTCGATTTGACTTTTTCCGGCGCGACGTCGCTCCAAAATCTATCGTCCGTTTGATGATTGCCGTACTTTCTCAAATCTGGTTGTCCGGAGTTGATGGGGCCGCCGCCCCAACCGCTCGGCGATGGTGGGTGACGCTGAAATGATTGACCTGGGTTTGCGCTATTCGTCGCAGTCTTTGCGCCAGCGCCCGGTCGCTGATCGATGCCGTGTCCGTTCAAGCTATCGCTCCACCCTGCAAGTTTTCCGCTCAACCAGCCTTTCGCTTTATTTGCAGCTTCGTTTGCTTTTGCTACCGCGGTATTCAAACTCACGCCATGTGCGGGCGCAGGGTAATACGGTTGAGAACCAAACCCGTCGTATTGTTTTGAGCTAAACATACCACCATTGCCGTATACGCCGCCACCGCCGCTACCAACACCTCCAGACGGGAACAATTCGTTATAATCCGGTTGCATGGTCGACGCTTTTTTCCCTCCTTTTTTATTGCTCGTTGGCGCCGCGTACACCGACGCCGTGTCTTGAAACCCGTTGTTCATTGCGATTCTGGCTTGCGCTTCGGCCCTCGCCGATTCCGCTGCTTTACGCATGCGCTCTTCCAACTCTTCTTCCAACGATTTCTCGGTCGTTTTCTTCTTCTTTTCCTTCTTCTCTTTCTTTTTCTTCTTCTCTTTTTTCTCTTTCTTTGCTTTCTTCTTTGTTTTGGGTTCTTTGGGCGCTTTGACTTCCTTGATTGCTTTTTTATGTTTGATCGATTTGTTCTTTTCTACGGTATCGGCGGAGATTTTCCATCCGATTTCGTCGTCCTCCTCGTCGTCGTCCTCGTCATTACCAATCTTCTTGCTCAAACGTCTCGAAGCAAACTCGTCGTCATCTTCGTCCGAACTACTGTTTTCTTCGATGTCCTCTTCGCTACTACTATCTTCGCTACTACCTCCGCTCTCGTCGCTGTTCTCTGAATCTTCCTCGTCGCTACTCTCATCGTCGTCGTCGCTACTGCTCAACGCCTTCTCGTCGTCTGGTTTTGCAAACGGATCGAACGTTGCCAACGTCGCCGTCGATTGCTTTTTCTTTTTTACAACATCCACGTGTGCAGCCATCGCGGCGCCCATCCCGCCGCCGCTCATAGCCGCGACCACCACCGCGCGTTCGTCCGCCGTCATATTTTTCAAATGGTAAGTCCGATCTTGCACGTCTGGAGTAGTTTTCAAATGTTTCACCCACTCTTCGGCGGAAATGCCGCCTAAGAACCTCCCTTCGCAAAATCCTCGAGGTTTCGGCGGAGGCGGCGGTTTCCACCCGTCCTCTTCCTCCTCCTCGTCGTAATCTTTCTTGCGCGTCTTCTTTCGCGTCGAACTACTGCCAGTCGGGAGCAAACTCGGCTTGCCGCTACTCGTCGTGTTTTCAAACATAGAATTCACCGCAGAGGCTGCCACTGTCGTCGCTTTCGGTGCCATCACCACGGGCGCGTTATACTTAGGCAGATCCATCTTCACCGTCTTCTTTTGCGTCTCTTTTGTCTTTTTCTTCTTCTTGATAAAATTTGAGTTCCCGTACGCGCTAGGAAACATCACGTTTTCTTCTTCTTCTTCCGATTCCGACTCCGATTCGCTTTCGCTAATGCTGCTGCTGCTACTACCGCTGCTGCTGCTGCCACTACTGCTGCTCTCTTCCTTCTTTTTCTTCTTCTTGCTCTTCTTTTTCTTCTTGCTCTTCTTCTTCTCGCTCTTGCTCTTCTTCTCCTCGCCGCCTCTCCCTTCCGCTTTCTCCTTCAACTTCTCGCGATACTTCTCCGCCCACTTGCTGTTGTACTTCTCCCTCGCCGGCGTGTGTTTCCCAATGTTCCCTTTCTTCCGTAAATACGAGTTCATGCTCTCGTTCCCGCCGTGTCGCATTAAATCCAGCTGTTTCTTGTTCCAACTGTCCATCGTGATCGATCGCACGAACGACACGTGCACCCCTAGACTCCGGTGAATCCCTGAACACCCTAAACACAACCACAAGCCGTTCGACACCGACGCCCAGTCCGGGTTCCCGGTCGGGCAATCCGCGCACGTCAGGTTCCCCGGGAGCGTTCTCTGTATCTCCGCGAGTATCGATCGGTGGTCTGACATTCTCTTTTTTATCTCTCTGTCTCTCTCTCTGTGTGCGTATCTCTCGTTTTGAACAATTCCGCGGGAGCTCCGCGCTTTCAACTCTGACGACTCGAGGACGAGAACACGACGAGAGGACGCGACGAACGATGGGAATAATAAATCCTCGTCGGTCTCCCGTTGTTCCTCTCTTCTCGTTTCTCCTTGTGGGAAAGGGAAACCGTCTCTCTTTATCTCTCGATCGATACGCGCGCGCGCGCTTAATTAATGACGACCAATTTTTTTTCCAATTCTTTTTCTCAACACGAAAAGATTTCCCCACACAACACACGCGCACAACATAACCACATCGAGAAGAGAGAGAGAGATGGCAACGCACCACCGCCAGGCGATGAAGCGACGGTGGGAGCGCAAACAACAACGAGCGCTGCGTTTCGTGGAAGAAGACGACGAAGACGAGACGACGACGACGACGACCCAGACGACGACGACATCTGCGTTGCAACAACTCTCGTCGTCGACGAATAACGACGAGAACGAAGACGCGCTCGAAGTCCTGGCAAACACCGTGAACGTGACCAAAGATGGGAACTACGTGACGAAAGAAGAGTTTGATTTCGCGATGCAAGCGGCGCAGAACGCGCTGAAAGCGAAGACGCACGCCAATCACATGCTGACGCTGCAAGCGAAAGCGGCGATGCAAAACGCGGTGATGGCGCTGAAAATAACCGAGAAAGAGGTGAGAAAAGACTCCTTTCGCGAGCGCGCGCGCGGTCGCGCGGGAAACCATTTTAATCGCATGTTTTTAACGACGCTTTTTCGTCTCTTTCGTCCTTTTCTTTCTTTCTTTTACTGTGCGCTGCGACGGCGACTGACGGCTTTAAAATCTCTATTAATCTTCTATCGTCCGCGCAGTGTCAAACGTTGCGAACGCAACTGGCGGATTTGAGAAGAGATCCAGATTTAGCGACGGAGTTGATGATTGAAGACGCGTTGCATCGAGACCGGGAGCAGCTGCGAGTGGCGAAGGAACGAGTGAAGAAATTGTCGAACGCGTACAGGATGTTGCGAAACGAGATCGGGAGGGAGAGGTACGAAGCCGCGGCGTTTGGAGGGGCGAGGCGGGACGGAAACGAGGGAAGAGGAGACGAAGAAGGAGAGCGCGGTATGAGTAGGAACCAGAATACGCTCGTTTCAATTTTACCAGTCGCGATGGAACATCCCATTAAACTCGATGAAGCGCACGAGACGAGGTCGATCGTATTGGCGCAGTTGTGCATGCAGGGCTACGCGTTGGACGATTGCGAAAGGGCGATGAAGGAATTGCAATCGACGGATTTGTACGAGTGTTTAGATTGGTTGGAGGAGAAAGAGGCGTTGCGCGCGGTCTATAACGAAGAAACGTTGATGCTTCGAAGAGAAGAGGAGGAAGAAACGTTCGATGAGGATTCCGAGGAGGAGTCTTCCGCATTCGGCAGAGATCGAGCAGCGAGACGTCGGCAACAGTTGGCAGCTTCGAGATTAATCGACGACGAGACGACAGAAGATGGTAAAAACTACGACGACGACGATGAACGAAGCTCGTTCGAACTAGGCGATGAATTTGATTACGCCAAGTATGATTCATCGAACTTACGGTTGACATCTGAAGAGTTGTACGCGGCGAGATCGAGAGCGGTGCGCGTTTTGTGCGCGTGCGCCACAGATCCGCCATCGCGACAAGAGCTCGAGGAAAAGGAAGAAGTAAAAAGACTAATGACAAAAGTAGAAGATGACCAGTTAGATTTAGAAGGTAAAGGTAGAAAAAATGATTCGTCGTTCGAATCGACGGATTTGGATGAGGACGATTCAGATTACGACGATGACGAAGACGATACCTCTGAAGATTTGAACGCGAAACGTCGAGCAAAGGAAGCTAAGATGAACACGCGCGCAAACCAAATGCTCAACTCACCCATCCGAAAAGGCAAACGCGATTCGGCAAACTCGTACAAAAAGTCCTCGTCGTTGACGTCTGAATTGATTCCGAAGAAGGATCCAGAAGTTTTGAGGAAAGAATACTATATTCGAAGAGACAAGATGGCGTTTAGTTTTCGAGCGATTGTCGCGCTGACAAAACTCGCCGAGTCCGCATCGTCTTCGTTTTTTATCTTACACAATGGCGGGTTACGCGCCGCGACAGAGTGCTTACGTAAATACGGGCAAACGTCGTCGTCGTGTGCAAGAGCGTCGTTTGCGTTGATTCGACAATTCGCCAGAGGTGGTGGAGTAGGCGAGGAGAATGGTTCCGAAGACTTTTTCTCCTCTGTAACGGCGAAACATTTCGTACAAACCGAAAGGTTTCGCATTTTGCCTTTACTCGTTTTACGCGCCGTCGAGGCACGCTTGGAAGATTTTGACGTCGTTTCTGATGGATTGAAGTGTTTGTGGACGTTGATCGCTCTCGGCGGTGATCGAACGAGGAAGCAGTTGCTGAAGAGTAACATCGCGTTTACCATTCAAAGGGCATTGGCAGTTTCAAAAGACGAAGACGAACAATACCGGGGTCGTCGGTTTAAGCGCGTCATCGGGTGTGGATTAGCAATGTGCTTAAATTGCACGGAAGCGCAGGATTTGTTCGCTAGACTGAGCATTCCAGGATTGATTCGAGCAAAGTTGATAGAATTTCCTTCGATTAAGTTTTCTGGAGAGTTTGCAGAGTTGCGCGAGTTTCTTGCAAGCGCGAAGAAGACGCCTTCGCAGTGACGATGTATACTACTAGTACTACTATATTTTACCGCTACATGTAATGTGCTTGTATAAAAATGCTAAAACTTGTATGAAGCTAAAAGCGTGAATAAATTATTTTACCGTTTTTCTTTCTCTTTCCTACTATAGTACGTCTCTCGTTGAATCGTTCTCTTCTTGGGCGGTTCCAGTTGCCATCTCGCGTTGACTCGGTCTTGAAACATTTCGTTCAGTTCTTTCACTGTGCTTTCAGAAAGCATGTTTGATCTAACGTCGCACTCTTCGCATACCGTGTTTTCAGTCATGCATCTCTCGAGCGAGTCGACGCTTTCGTCCGTGATTTCGTTTCTCTGCAAATCTAAACCAAACAAAGTGACATTTTCAGACAACGCCTCGAATACTTCGTAAGCTCCGGCGTTGTAAATTTTATTGTATCCCACGTTGAGTTGTTCCAAACCTCGATTGTCGCACTCGTCCACCAACAACAAATCCGCGAGACCTTCGGCCGCGACTTCGTCCAAATCGTTCCCTCGCAAGTTCAACAACTCTAGTTCGTTACCTTTTTCAATCTGCGCGGCGAGTGACGATAAAGCATCCCTCACCGTTCTCCCGCCGCCGATGTCGTTGCACGCAAAGTTCAACGATTTCAACCTGGCCAAGTTTCCTTGGTCGAACTTCCAATTCTCAACGATACACTTGAACCCATCTCTCTTCAGCGTATTGCACGATAAATCTAAATGTTCTATGCAAAGTAAACGAAGGAGCTCTCCGGCGTCTTTGACTCCTTCGGAGGAAATTGAATTGAAACCGAGCAGTAAAACTTTTAAACTTTTACTAGCGCCGCCGCCAAAGGCGGACGACGCAGAAGCATCCGGCGATAACAACGCCGCGCACCCTTCGTCACCGATGCCATTGTGCGCCAAATCCAACCGTTTCAACGTTGCCGTTTCGTTGTGCAAAAAAGCTGACGCCAACGCCAACGCACCACCGGCGCCGATTCTGTTTGACATCAAATATAATCGCGTCAAATTTAAATGGAACGAAGCTAACGCAAGTTCAGTAACGCCGGCGTCGCCGATATCGTTCGAGGCTAAATCGAGCCATCGTAAGCGAATCGGATATTTCGCGTGTGGATTTTTGTAACCTTGGCGAATCAAAGCGCCACCTAGGGATTGTGCGCCGTTATTCGTGCACCCAGATTTTCTCAGCGCCAGCCTGCGAAGACTCTTCCACCCGTTGCCATTGTTTTCACCTTCGATCGTTCTCGCCACCGCGCGAACTCCGCCGTCGCCGATGCGAAGCGACCAACTCGCATCAAATCTCGAGACGCCGTTTTTCGCCGCCGCCGGACAAATTTCTGTCAACGACTTTTCGCACGCCGCGTGTACTTTCAACCCGACACACGCCAGCGTAAACGGAAGCTTCTCGAAATCTCTCGTGGATGCGTTCCCCGCCGATTGCGTTGCAAACGCCTGCCAATTATTTTCCAAACACAGCACCAACTCCCTCACGCTTTCGTCGAAATTGTTCACGTCAGGATGATGTTTTCGCACGTGTTCGATCAAATGACTCACGTTACACGTCAATCGCCTCAACTTGAAACCCATCGCCAAAGCTTTAATCTCGCTCACTTTAAACTTCCCGTTATCTCCCAAATCCACCGCCACAATCTCCTCTAAATTTACGCATTTTCTCACCACGTCCATCAAAATCGCCTTCGTGTTACCTCCATTCTCTTGTTTGCACTTGCTCACGTCCAATTTCCGAAGCGACGCTTTCGCGATGTTTGCAATCGTGAGTAAACTTCTCCCTTTACTAAAAATTGCCGGCGTTACCTTCACGCTCCTAAACGCGCGTCTCGCTAACTCGTTCTCGTTCTCTTTGTCGCCGTTCGACGAGAGATTCTCGCGCGTCTTCTTCCTCGCCAACGTCGCCGCGCACAAACTCTTAGCGTCCAACTTGCCGCAAATGATAGACGCAACGTCCACGTCTAACTCGTCTAAATACGGAAACATGAAATGCCTGTTGTTGTTATTAATCGCGTCATCGTCCTCCTCGTCCTCGTCGCGTTTCTCCTCCGCCGCCGCCGCCGAGCACTCCCTCTCGTCCTTCTTTGAAAACGCCTTCCCTTTCCACTCCTTCTCCTGTTCCTCTCGCCGTTCCTGCTCCGAGAAAAACTTCCTCCGGCGAGAGGCGCGCGCCCACGGTCGTCCGTGCCCGCCACTCGCCGCGTTCAGCGTCGGACGTTCGTATTTATTCCTCTGCGAGTCCGACTCTTTCTGCTCCGCGTCGGACCAATCCGACTCGGAATCGGTCGTCGTCGCTTCTTCTTCATCTTCGTTCTCGTCGACGTTCGACATCTCGTTCTTTTCGCGAAAAGAAAGTCGCGCCAATCGCGCGGAGAGAAGTTCTTCGACGCCAGAAGTGCCGCTCGCCGCTCCCCCGCTCGCCGCTCCCCCGCTCATTTTTGCACAAAGGGAGGAGGAGGAAGAGGAAGAGGAAGAGGAAGAGGAGGAGAAGATGAAGAACGTAGGGAGAGAGAGAGAGAGATGAAGAGAGCGGGATTATTTAGGGTTTAGGTTTAGGGTTTAGGGTTTATTTAGGGTTTTCTTTTCATGGGGAGGAAAAGGGCCGATGAAGAGAGAGAGAGAGAGACGAAGCGCGAAGAGGACGACGACTATGCGCGTTGCGGCGGCAACAACAACAACAACAACAACAACAACAACAACAACAACAACATCAGGACAACGCGTTTTGCTGGTGTGCGCGTGCGGCGTTTACGAGGAAGAAGAAGAAGAAGAAAACGACGCGAGAAAAGCGACGACGAAGATTGGATTTCGCTTCGTAATAACGAACTCTTCGGAAAAAAAGGGGTGTTGGAGCGCGATTCGCGCGCGAGGAGGAAGAGACGACGACGACGACGACGAAAACGTGATCGTCGAGATTAACGGCGAACCCTGCGTTCGATTCTTCTCCGCGAAAAAACGTGGTTCCGATGATGCTACCGTCGTGGGCATTCGAGCGGTTGGCTTCGCCTCGTCTCGGAAACACTTTTACTGTTATTCGTCTTCGGAAAAGAACAACGAACCCCTCCTCCTCCTCTCGGGATGGAACCAGTTCGGTCAATTGGGCGACGGGAGTTGCCAATCGAGAGCGCCGAACGATTTTCGACCGGTACCTCTTTTCGAGCGGATGCGCGTGCGCGTGCGAAAAGTCGCGCTCGGTTTGTTTCATTCCGTCGTATTGTGCGAAGGCGGCTCGGTGTACGGGTTCGGCGCCAATCCGCAAATAGGCGCGCCGAAAGAGGTGAAATACTCCACGGTGCCGAGATTAATCGAAGGCGGCGATTTACGCGACGACGATGAAGACGACGAGATTGAATTCATCGGATGCGGATCTCGCCACACGCTCGTCGCGAGCAAACGTCGAGCCTTCGCGTTTGGCTGCAACGCCAAGCGGCAGTGCGGCTTCGCGCCGCCGGACGCGAACGACCAAGACGAAGAAGAAGACGAAGACGAAGAAGAACGACACAACGTCTACCTTCCTCGCGAAACCCTTTCGTCGTCCTCCGCAACGACGATAGCGTTCGTTCGCTGCGAACGATGGAGCTCTTTCGTCGGAGTTGTTGTTCAACGATAATTTAGATCTATATAGAACGTAACGTAGCATCATCAAACGTTTGTAATCGCGCGCGCTTTACGTAGAACAACAACAACAACAACAAACTTTTTCTCTTCATTTTCCAATTTCCAATGCGACGCGAACGACAACACCAGTCGTCGTCGTCGCTCTTCCCACCGTCCACGGAAAACTTCCTCCGCCACTCCTTCTTCCTCTCTTCGTACGCGTACTTTTCCTACCGCGTCGTCTTTCAAACCTTGCACTCCAGCCGGATTGATGCGGAAACTTTGACATCATCATCTCACGTCGACATCTTCCGGGGAAGCGCGCTTTTCTTGCACTCGGTTTTGGAAACGTGCGCGTTCGCATTGATGGTGCTTCCGTTTTGGAGGAAACTGTTCGACAGAGCGATGTTCTTACCGATGAGCAGCGGATCGTTCTTTTTGCGGAGGTTCTCGATGAAGACGACGACTTTGACGACGACGACGAGCGGAGGAAGAGGAAGGCGGAGGAGGAAGAACGCGTTCGTCGTGTTCAAGGAAGATTCGAAAAATTTTAGTGCGACGACGACGACGACTGGGACGATGAAATCGATCGAGTCGAACGTTTCGAAGCTGGAACGAATGACGCCGGTGTTTAGTCGAGAGTTGATGGCGTTCGTGAGTGGGAATAAGAGCGAGTTGTACGAGAAGACGTCGATTAGAAAGACGAACGCGCCGGGGGCCGGGAAGAAGGAGGCTCTCGTCGTCGTCGCGAAGAGGCGAAAAAGAGGGAACGGGGAAGATTTTCGGCAGCCGACGAGTCAGTTTTTATCGATTTTTAGCGTCGGTTCGAAGAGTAGCGGTGGGAGCGAGAGCTCGGTGTTATCGCTGACGGACGAAAGTTGCATTCGGCCGAGCGAATTGGCGAAGAAACATTTTCCGGCGATCATGAATGCCGTGCGGGAGGTAAACGGGATGAACGTGAGAGTGGTTGCGTTGAGGCCGAGCTATAGGTACGAGGAGAAGAAGAAGATAGAGAAGAAGAAGAAAAAGAAAAAGAATGGCGCGAAAAACAATAATAGCGAAGAGGACGAGGACGGACGCAGAAATGCTGAGAACAATAACACGAGAAGGAACTATTACTTGGAAGAAATCATAGCGAAAAGCAATCGACTGAACCGTCGGCTAAAACCGAAACGGTTCCCGATTTCGGATTGTTTATACACCGTGTACGCGTGTTTAGCGAAAGACTCAGATTGCGACGTTTCCGATGTTGGCGTGGAGGCGGAATTTTTAGGACACCCGGTACAGAAAATGCCGTTAGAAGTAGGTGATATCGTTTGCGTGGACCCTCTGGCGAGAAGTCGAATGTTCAACGCGGGAGAGGCTGTTTTAGAGTACGACGAAGACGACGAAGAAGAAGAAGAACAAGACGAGGATAACGAAGAGCACCGTCTGCTCCAGAAGAATATCTTCGCCAAAGCTGGCAAAGGATGCGTCGTCTTGGTCTTTGACATGCTCGATCCGAAATACGAACGAAACGGAACGGCCAAGGGCATCGCCAAGTGCGTAGAAGAAATGACCAGAGTTTTCGGCGACGAAAAGAGCAGCGCGTTTGAAAAACTCGCCGTAAGCATCAAGTGTAATCTATCGTAAAAGCATGGCATATTATTTCATCGTTCTTCTTCTTCTTCTTCGTTTTCAACTACTCCTAACCAATCATCGTACCCGATCCATCCGTCGTCTCTATAATACATACCCGGTCTGACCGGAACTCGCCCCGGCGTCGTTCGACTATCTACCGCTGCCCACCACTCCGCTTGCGTGCGAATCCTCCTCTCTTTCGCGAACTTTCTCGCTTTCTCTCGCGCTTCTTCGAACGGTAACGGTCTCCCCAACCAGTCGTCCATGTCCACCCACCCTCTGTCTTTATACGCGTTCCACGGATCTCTCGGTATAAACACGCATCCGCGTCGGCGGTCTTTCGCCCAATCGTGCCAATCGTTCGCGTCGTACAATCCCAGCGTCCAAACGAACTGACGCGCGACTTCGTACTCCAAAATCAATCGCGAGCGGTGCTCCAACTTCTTTCCGAGCTTATTTTTCCCCCACTTACGCCCGTCGCCCCACTTTGGGTCTATTTTTTGACACACCACCAGCGCGAACATCTCTCCGAAGGAAGGTTTACGAAAGGTCGTTACGACGAAAGAGGTCGTTATGAGGAGGTCACGGAAAAAAAAATTTCTCTACGTACTGTATTATTCTCTCATCATTGACAAAAAACAAAGCGCTCTCTTTCTCTCTCTCTCTCTTCGCGCAGGAAATGCTAGATACGTGTTTATGTATGCGTATGAATTAACCAGCTCTGGCGTCGTTCGGGCCCGGGCCTCCGGCTTGTTTGCTCATGATGATTTGGTCTACGCGCAAGACGGTTCTGGCGGCGTCGACGGCGAGCTTGAGCGCCCAGTGTTTGACTTCCAACAAATCGACGATACCGGAGGATTCGAAGAGATCGACCGTTTCCTGGTCGCCGGAAACGTCCACGCCCATTCTACTGTTATTTTTGTTACTACTACTGTGCGCGGCGTATAAAGAAGCGATGACGCTGGTGGCGTCCAAGCCGGCGTTTTCGGCTAAGGTTCTCGGGACGAGTTCTAAAGCTTGCGCGAATTTTTGGATCGCGTATTGGTCCAAACCGGTTTGGGTCTTCGCGTAGTCGCTGAGGCGCTTGGCGAGAGCGATTTCAGTCGCGCCTCCCGCTGGCACCGCGCGGGAGTCTCTCGTTAACGCTTTGTACGCGTTGACGCCGTCGTCCATGGCGCGTTCTAAATCGTCCATCGCGTTCGCCGTGGCGCCTCGCAAGATGATGGTGCTCACGCGAGAGGCGTCGTCTTGTTTTAAAACCAACACTTTCGCGTCGCCAATTTCCACGACATCGATATTGGATGCGTATCCTAATTCATCCGGTTTCGGTTTGCCTAGTTTAATCAACGTCGTCGCGTTGGTCGCTTTACAGATTCTTCGTAATTCAAATTTGGATGGGATTTTGACCGCCATAATTTTCTTGCGTTCTAAAAAGTGCAACGCCAAATCGCCGAACGATTGACCGGTGAACACGACTTTACAGCCACTATCGCTGATTTCGTCGATGTACTTCTCCACTTGCAGCTCTTCTCCTTTTGAATATTCCTCCAACTCTTTACCGCTTTGAATCAAAACCGTGCCTTTCGTCTCCGTGGCTTGCGTGTCCACCGCGCACCCAAACACCGCCACTTTGGCGTTTTCTACGTGTCGGACGGATCCTTCCACGTTTCTCCGTATGACCATTCCGTGGATCGTCTTCACGTCGTTAATGTTCCCGCCGACGATTTTTGCCGTTCTCACGTCTTCGACGTTAAAATTTTTCGCGTTCTTCTTCGGGCACACGTCCACGCACGCCTCGGCGACGATGCTCGCCAACTGCTCCTCGTACCCGCTCTGTTTCGAACTCAACGTACCTTTCAACCGTTTCGCCACCGCCACTTTATCTCTCAAGTCCATAGTTCCCGTCCCTTCAATGGCTAACTCTTCGTTCAACCACTCCAAACACTTCTCCAACGCCTTCTGATACCCGTCTCTGATTTCGCTCGGGTGCAACCCGTCCCGAATCAACTCCTCCGCCAAACCTAACAACTCCCCGGCGAACGACACCACAAAGTTCGTCCCGTCCCCAACTTCCCTCTCCTGCGCCTCCGCGGCCATCACCACCACTCTCGCCGCCGGGTGTGCCACTTCCAACTCCCTCACGATCACCGCCGTATCCGACGTCACGAATAATTTTTCCAAGTGGTTGATGACCATCTTATTCATCCCGTTCGGGCCTAAACTCGTCCTCGCGATTTTCGAGAGCTCTCGACAGGCTTCGATGTTTTTGATCACCGCTTCGTCCAGGCCGGATAAGTGCTTGTGCCCGTCCTAAATATTAAGAGAGAGAGAAGAGAGACCATTTCGTCAGAATCGTCGTCAGAATTTCATTCACCGAACAACAACAGAAGAAGAAGAACAAAAAGAGATCATCATCGCGGTGGGCGTTGACTCTCGACATCATCGACGACGGCGGGGAAAAAAACAAACAACGACAACAACAAAAAGGAGACGAAGCGCTCGAAAAAGAGAGAGAGAGAGAACGAAAGAGAGAGCACCTTGAGCATGGCTTGGAGCCCGTACGGCATTCCGGCCGACATGTTGTTTTTTGCTGCGCTTTAAGTGTTTGTGTTACACGTGCAACAATGAATAGCGCGTGTGTAATGAGTGGCAACAACAGCAGAAAAAATTTCGTCCAGTTTTTCTTTTTTCTTTTTTTTTTTCTTTTTTTAAAAAAGTGTGCACCCTTTGCGAACGAAAAACACAAACGCGTGGCTTGAAAAGGATAAAGGCGTCTCTCTCTCTCTCTCTCTGTGTGTGTGTGTGTTTCACAATCTAATTATCTTCACGCTCGCTGCTTCGCTATACCTCGTTCGCACTGTAATAGTTAGTCAGTTTAGTGTACTGCGCGTCTGTTGGTTCCGGGCACCCTTTTTCTCGCAAGTAGTGTAAGCACTCGGTGTGCTCGAAATATCGCGCCAAAGCTATGTGTCGCCAGTCGTCGTCAAGAGGTGCTTTCGCCTCTTCGACCATGTATTTGACGCAATCAAGATGACCTTTGCGCACAGATCGTAACACGCATCCTGTCTTTGCATCATCAGGTACCTTTCTTTCTTCGACGAAATATTTCAAGATGTCTAATTGACCATATTCTGCCGCCGCTTCTGCAGCTTCCTTTTCCGTTTCTCGCGAAGGTTTCACCTTGGCGAAAAGAAAGCGAAGACAGTCGAGGTGCCCTTC
>JACLAB010000429.1_pt1 | contig 25184 bp, 19 predicted proteins | sample 8027921 | NCBI WGS metagenome assembly JACLAB01 (sample SAMN15725117, study PRJNA655200) | protist metagenome | isolation source: fluorescence activated cell sorting (FACS) single amplified genomes of... | place: USA: West Boothbay Harbor, Gulf of Maine | collected 2000-07-19
CAGATGGACGACTTCAATCTGACAACACCCTAAACGTGAAGGGGTATACAACATCCGTTATCTTTGAATGTGCGCCGTTTTCAATCGAATCAAAGCATAAGTGACATCAATAACATCCATACCGATCGAGTGATAGAGTCGTTTGATCGAAGAAATCCAAACATCGATAAAAAAACGAAGTGTGTAAATTTGTATTAGGTGTTCAGTTTGTGAGCAGAAACACAATTACAAGTTCGTCTTCTCTTCCTTTGGAAGGAATACGAACTCCTGATCCAATTCCAGTTGGCATGCGTTTGTGGACGAATGTTTGACCGAAGTTCCGGTTACGGGGGAGTGTACCAATTGGGCGTTTGACAATAATTACGGGACGATACCAAACTGGAATACGAGTTTGGTGACGGTTATGAGCGGTACGTTTGAAGGTTACAGTCAATTCGACGGCGACAGATCAAAATGGGACACGTCCTCGGCGGCTACTATGGCTTCCATGTTTGAAGGCGCTTCTTCGTTTAATCAAGACATCGGAAGTTGGGACACGTCGCAAGTGATTGATATGAAGCACATGTTTCATTCTGCTTCTCCTTTTAATCAAGACATTGGGAGTTGGGATACATCGCGAGTGACGAATATGGTATATATGTTTGATTCTGCTTCGGCGTTCAACCAAGACATTTCTTCGTGGACTGGAACAGCGGCATGGACATGCGAGTTGATTGGGATGGCAGCATCACGTTCACCATCGAAGACCCTCCTTTTTTCTTTGTCTCTCTTTTTTCGCGGTTTAACACTACTTTTGTTCGTCAATTTTTATTTTTATTTGCACTTGCTATTTGAATTGGTACTCTTTGACGATACCATCGTAATCTAGCGCCTGTCCGACACTTTTTACTCTTAGATATGCATCGAGGGCAGCTGTAGGTCTCGGTGGCCATCTCCCTGCAACCGTATCTGTAGTTTTGTAGAGCTGACACGGCGTATCGTTGCCGAGTTCGTCTTCCGTTTTTCCCGCAGCGATGTCTAATTGTTGCTTGAATTGTTGCTCCAAAAGTTTACTCGCGTACGCGACATCACCGAAACTGCGCACGGATTCAGCCGATTCGCTTTGTCCGAAACCTCTTCCTGAGGTGCACAAAGTCTGCCACTCGTATTCTGCTTTATCCAAGTCTCCGGCTCCCCAATGGAAAGCGGTGAGAGCTGCGCGCATATCCCAAAACTCTGGGTCTTTTCGAAGTATCGTTTGAGCGGTCTTCACGGCTAACTCCTCTTTTCCCGTTTCAAACGCAGCCAGCGCATAGTTGGCTAGAGCTATTTCTCTCATGGAATCATCCTTCGACGCTTTGAGAAAATCGTCCATCGCTGATTCCCATTCTCCGATCGCCCCTTTGGCGTTTCCAAGGTTATTCAACACCGAAGCATCGGCACTTCTGCCTTCATTAGCGTCTATTTCAATCGATCGCTGTAAATCTTCAATCGCGGCTTGCCATTGTCCCGCTTGTAAACGAAGGGTTCCTCGATTGGAAAACGCTGCCGAGTTGCTTGGCGCTAACTCGATGGCTTTTGTCCACGCATTTTCTGCGTCTTCGTACGACTTCGCATTCATCGCGTGGTTAAACAATTGAGAAAGTTCCACAGAGCTTCCGGTGCTTGCAGCGAACGCCTCGTTTGGCGTAGAGAAGGAGAACGCGAGAAGGAACGCAGATATTGCTCCCATCGTCATCGCGCGTCTTCTGCCTTTCAGCGACGTCGTGGGAAGCTCGCTGGATGACGCCACGAATGGATGCATCAAATCTTCCGGAACTTCGTCTCGAAATGGTAAACCCGCACGGGCACCAACCTGCAAGCATTTTTGCGCGGCAACGAAAGTCGCCAAGCGTAGCGTTTTCAAAATGTCCGCACTGCACGATAAACCTTTCGCCATGGTGCCAATGAACGCATCTCCCGCGCCAGTGGTATCAACCATGTCCGCGCTACTAATACGTGAAGCTGGCTGAAAGACAACTCTAGCGCATTTACCGGAGCCGTTCAAGTTGTATATTTTGTCACTCACGAGCGCATGCTCAGGAATATAATTGGATGACGGCGAGGAAGAGGAATGTGGTGTACCAGATTCGTCGCTATGCTTGCCCGATTGGAACGTACTTTCCATCTCTTCGATGATTTCGTCCACATCACGGACAAGGGCAGTAGCGTTTTGAATGTCATCATTGTTGTCAAAAAGCAAAGCAACGCTGCCCCTGGAACCAAGCGTCGCAATTAAAAGTTGACACCGTTCTGAAAGTGTAGAGTTTGCCATCTCCGTTAACGCCGTTCCGAACGAAGCGTTTGGGTGTTTAGCTTGTGGATAACTTTTCGAACACACACAAAAGTCAGCAAGCTTCAACAACGCGTCTAAATCGTCGCCACGAAGCCTCTCAGCTTCAACAAGTATTTTAATTCCCAAAGCGTGTGCTTTTTTCGCGATTCGGAGCGCGACATCAGTTAACCTTCCATCAAAGTACGCGAGACCAATCTGTCGTGAAGACGATGCGAATAAAGCGTCGATATCTGCATCACTTACTTCACTACTTATCAAAGGTTGATTGCTTGGTGTGTGTATGCATGTGCGCGTCGGATCGTCGTTCGTTTCATCTTTGACGCAAATGATATACGTCGATGGCGATGTTCCGCCTCGCAAGACTTTAGTCGTATCAAACGTGCATCCTTCTTTCGACAAGATAGAGATGATGTCGTCTCCAGCCGCATCATCACCTATTTTCGTGAACAATATTGACGACGACGATGCTTCCGAAAGCCGGGATACCGCCGTCAATGCGTTTGCACAATTACCACCAACTTCATGAATGAGCGTTTCGCTTCTTGTCTTCTCATCCGGTTGAGGAAACCTTTCAAGTCGAGCCATGATGTCCAATCCACAGCTTCCAACCCCTAACACCGCTTTTTGTTCGTCACCTTTCAAAGCTTGCTTCTCTGCGGTAGCGCGAAAAATGATCGCCGACTGCCGTTTTTTTTTCGTCGTCTCTTTTGCTGGTGGTACCTTTCGTCGTCGTCGTTGCGTGATGTCATCTCGCCGAGACGATGAAGACGAAGACGACGTCGTTATGGACGAGTTCGTTATCATGGTATAGGGAAAATGGTGCCGATGATTTTTGTGTTAAAGTCACAAAACACACGAATCGCCACATTTTTTTCAATGTTTTACAGAAGACAGATGTTGTTGTTATTGAAGTTGTTGCAAAGAAATAGATGCGCGCGTACGGTACACGACGCATCGAGCGCTTCTTTCAGAAGTAGCAGCGCTTTGGTATGGCGTCATTCCAACGAATATTCATCGGAGGCATCATCGATGACGACGACGACAGTAGAAGAAGAAGAAGAAGAAGAAGAATTTACTCGCAAAGAAAAAGCGACGACGAAGAAGAAGAAGAAGAAACAATTCCAACGACGGAAACTCAAAGAAGCGTCGACGGCGACGAGTACGAAAGCGAAAACAAAGTATGAAATAGAACAAGAGAGGCGAATGGAGGTGGTCGATTTGAATTTAGATTGGGGCGATAAGGTGTACAGAGGCAACGCGACGGAATACGCTGGAGTGAAAGTGACGAGTAAATTGACTTGGCCGATGCCGCTGCACGCGCTGGTTCAGTTGAACCCCGAACTCAGAGGCGTGCTTAACTTATCTCCACCGACGGAAGAAGAAGAAGCCGAAGCGGATAAATTCTTATCAGTCTTGAGGAAATTTCCAACCGACGACGAAGATTTGACGCTCACAGAGTTGGAGGAAGGAGAAGGAGAGGATGAAGGAGAAGTTTCGACGTCGTCGACGACGAAGAAGACGAAAGCAAAGAAAACGAAAGCAACGAAGAAGACGAAACGAAAAGAAGAAGAAGGAGATGCAAATAGAGAAAATATAAACGCGCTGTTCCCTGCATCAATGCCATACGCGCACATATTCGAAGCAATTTTATTGGAAGCAAGAGAGCATTTCCCGGGTGGCGCAAGACCCGAATCGACAAGGCGACAAATAACAAAGTCGCTGCTCCAGCTAGTGCCGCGAGAGCTTCTCGAGGACGCCGCAGAAGAGATGAAAATTTGGATTCGGCCTGCACCAAAACAGCCAAAACGGAGCGTCGACAGTTTCCGTAAAGCGCAGAAGCGACTCAATTTTTTGTATTGGCTGACAGAACATTGGAGGAAACCCGCGGTAAATGGGAAGGATCTCGCGATTACGAAGGGAGAATTAGGCGCTTTAATTTGGAGCCAATACCTAGAAGCTTTAAAAGCCGTCAGAGGCACGAACGACGCGAAATTTTTAGCCGATATGATTAGCAAAGATAGTAGTGATACCGACGAAATAGAGTTAAAACATGTTCGCACGGGTGGTTGGGCATCTGGATCGCAACACAGAGCGAAGGAGTATGTAGACAGACTGACAGGGAAAGTTTCGACACCTTCTCCTTCTTCTTCTTCTTCTTCTTCTTCTTCTTCTCCTTCATCGGAGGTAAAAGAAGATGACGACGATGTGAGCAGCAGTACTATTGAACGTATGGACTACCCGGAGTTATTCACGCCCAACGAAATAGTCGATATATTAGTAAAAGCGCGGGGAAAGGATGTTATGGCCATCCGTATTCGCGAAAAGTGCTCCTGGGCGGATTGGCTGATTCTATGTACTGGGAAATCGCCTCGGCACATATCTGATTTGTCACACGCGGTTATGTTTGAATTTAAAAAACGCGTCGCGGAAAATCCAACTAAATCGTCAGGCAAAGTAAAACCGTACATCGAAGGTGCGCAAGCAGATATGAGTGGCAGTGGTGACGAGGAATGGAACGCCGTCGATTGCGGGAGCTGCGTCATTCACGTTCTTAGCGATCGCGCGCGCAGATACTACGACATCGAAGAGCTGTGGGCAAATGGGGACGAAATCCTTCATAACGGAGAAGAGATTCTGACGATAGATAACATAAAGATAGACTGAATACGTGTGATTGATATTGCAATATAAGTAAGCTGCCTTTAAACATGGAAGCCATAGTAGCCACCGAGGACGTGTCCCATTTTGATCCGTCGCCGTCGAATTGACTGTAACCTTCAAACGTACCGCTCATAACCGTCACCAAACTCGTATTCCAGTTTGGTATCGTCCCGTAATTATTGTCAGATGCCCAATTGGTACACTCCCCCGTAACCGGAGCTTCGGTCAAACATTAGTCCACAAACGCATGCCAACTCCCATCTGGAATTCGGTCAGGAGTTCGTGGTATGCGGTAAAAAGTAGCAGTACCAACTAAAGCGCAGTAGAGCTTGCCGACTCCATTTATCGCGCAAGCGCCGTGATTTGCTCCTGCTATTTCGGTAATTCCTGTGAGAATGTTATTGGAGACGTCCTTATGGAGTTCATTCGGGTGCCCGCCATTCGCGGTGTACCTTCCGTATTTTGTGACGGTGCCTTCGGGACCGAGCAGAAGCCACATGCTGTCCTGAGAGCCTGACGCTTGCGTTACGTTTTGAATGGAGTAATAGGCAAGCCAGATAGACGGTCAGACTGTCACCAAAACGAATTGAATCTTAATAAAACACAATTACTGACTTTATTTTACACGCGAGCGCTGCTATTTGCTATATGAATCAGTGTAATTCTGGAAAGCGCTTGTAGAAATTGGATTTCGGCCGCACGACGTTCTTCTTCTTTTTCTTCGTGGTATATATCAACGATCCATCACGATGGTTTACGGCAATCTCTACCGCCTCATCTGTTGTCATTACTACATCATCGTGAACCACGCTCTCCTTCTTTTTGTTCGCGAACACGTCGTCGTCCTCAACGTCGTACTTCTCTCCGTGATCTCGCTCGATGCCATGGTCAGACGAAGAATACGACATCGCCGGTGAAGTATCCGTCGCGGGAGTTTTATATAACTTTGGCACCATGGCTTTCTTCGCCGCTTGCGATTCGCCAACGAGCATTACATTTCTCGCTGTTTTCGCAGAGGAGGATTTTTGAGCAGCTTTCGATAACTTTGCGCTCGTGGTAACTGTGATGGTTCTCGATTTGCTGGTTTGGACGTCGTTTACTCGATTTGAGTCCGCCTTGGGCAAACCTACCAAATCGTTCCTCCCAATCATCGCGAAGAACTTTTCGCGGAGCGTACCGAGGAATTGACGCGTTCCGTTCTGATCTTTGTATTGTACACCTCCAGGATGAGTCCATGGGTTCGAAAATTTCATTTCTGGACTCGCCAATCGCTTCACTGCCAAACTGAATGAGGCCGGTTCGTTGTAACTCTTGCCTTGAAAAGCAATCTGTCGATTCTTCGTGATATTCGCTTTATACTCCTTACCGCGATACTCCATCGAGAGCACGTTCAATCCAGCGCCGATGAATTTTGCATCCATCAGTTCTGCGAGAGTCACTCTGCGAATATACTTTGGTTTGGCGTGTGTTCCTTGAGACGAGCGAATTTTGTGGATTTCGGGCAGTCCTTTTTTCTTTTTGTCTGTGCGTGTTGGTGGCGGAGGTCTGTCGTTTGCGAAATTGGTTTGCTTGGGAAGCGCACCGACGCAAATGAATCTTGGATTCTTCGAAGAAGCATCGATATTAGCCTCCAAACCTTCCAGGTAATCCATAGAAAGCTTCGGCTTTTTATCGGGATTGAACAACTCTTCGTACGTGTAGACTTTGAACTTCTTTTTATCCCCGCGTCCCCACCATTCTTCGCTATACCAGTCTATCAGCCATTGCGGCTTCCTTTTGCTCTTGTTTGGTTTCACAGTCGTCAGTTGTTGTTTCTGAGGCGGGTTTTTTGGCACGATATACTTTGCTAACTCGCTCAGAGGAACGTTGTCTTCCGACTCCTCAGTATTTTCCTCCTCCGTCTCTTTCTCGTCGTCTTCCGCGTTTACCTTTTTGTCGTGTTTATTCTTCTTATGACCTTCGTGTTTCTCTGATGAAAGAAGAGACGGGAGCGGTAGCGGACGCTTTAGCGTTGAATTGCCGCGAGTCGTCGGTACCGAAGCCTCCGCTTGCTTCTTTTCTTTCTCGATTTTCTTCTCTTCGGCCACCTGCCGTTTCTCCACGATTGAACACTTCACGCACAACACTTCGCCGGGATACTTCTTACTGTTTTGCCAGTCGTCTTTCTTCACGGGATCGGCTTCTAATGCTAAACAGTTCGCGTTGTAACAGTTGTAAATTTGCATCAGCTCTTTGTGGAGCTTCGACCTTGGCAGTTCTTCTTCTTCTTCTTCTTCTTCTTCTTCTTCTTCTTCTAATACTATTACTTCGTTGTCGTCCTTCTTATTTGTCGCCGACGGAGACGAAGAAGAGGAAATCGTTTTCGACGTGTTGTTGTTGTTGTTGTTCATCGGAGCTGGTATTATAACTGGGTCGTTCGTTGCTTTTCCTCTTCCACCTTCCGGAGGAGAGGAATTTGGCATAGCAGGTGTTTCCTCTTCCCTCTTCTTCATCGGAACAATCACAGGAGAATTCGAAGCTCTGAAGTTGTTGTTATTACTATTATTGTTATTGTTATTAGTCGGAGTTATGTTAAGAGGAGCGCGGAGAGAATGAGGAGGAGGAGGAGGAGGAGGAGGAGAAGGAGAAGTCTTCTTCGCAGTCATCTTCTTCTACTATCTGTTTTGTATCTGTTCTCCAATTCGTCGTCCCGTTTTTTATTTACTTCTTCAACTTCTCTCTCGTTCAGTCTCAATCACGCGCAAAAGCACACACACGAGCACACTTTCGACTACGCCGAGTCTATCAATGTGTTCTCCCCTTCCCACTTAAGTTACCCGTTGTGTTACGCGGCGTAATACTGTAACGAATTTTGAGTAACAAAGAGAGTAGAAAACTTGTGAAAAAACTTGCGCAACGTCCTGTCAAAAAAAATCAAACTTATACCGCGTGTTGTAGTTTGTACAGAATGTATCGATTAAAAAGAATGCTGCTACTAATGATGATTTTTAAAGATGATGCCATTGCGCGTGTGCGTGTGTGTATTCCTCTAGTATTTATGCGTATCCTCTTCGCGCTCTTCCTTTCTCTCTCTCTCTCTCTCTCTCTCTTTCGCTTTTACGCTTTTCTCTCGTATTTCTATTTGAAGTCTCTACTTTCTTCTTCTTCTTCTTCTTCTTGAATTTACACTCTCACCCAACACCTGTTGCAATCGCCAACGCACGTTCCTTCGCAATCGATCGTGTTGCCTAACGCCTGCGGGACGCGAATGACGTATTTAGCAAACGCTGGCGTTCCTCGCTTCATGAAGAAATTTTTTTCGACGTGTTCGACGGCGGGCTTCATCACGCCTTCGATATCCATCGCTAATATTTCCGGAAGCTTACCGACAATGACGTCTATTTTATCTCGCGCTACGCCGAGTGATTCGATGAACTGGATTCGCTTTTCAATTTCGTCCATGTCTGGAATTTCTCTCACTTTCTCGTTTCTCCAATAATCTTGTTTGCCCCATCCGAAACCTTTCTGCATGAGCTTGTCCGCCTCGTCGTCGTCGAAGCCAAGCTCCATGACTAAAGCTTTAGCGGATGCCCATTTGATGGACTCGTCGTCAGTTAACAAATCACACATCATTGATTTTGTACTTGTAGAAGAAGACGCCGTGGATGAAACGTATCTTCGTTCGAACGCCGACGCTGAAGTCTGTTGGAGACGATGATTAGTCTGGCGTCGTGGATGACGTTTGCTGTTTTGGGAAAACGATGAAAGTGCGCTTTTGTTTTGTGGCCTTCTCGTCGTTGAAGAGGAAAACGAAAGATGCTTCCTCCTCGCAGAATGGTGAATCGGTGACAGCGAAGCTGTTGTTGTTGTTGATGATGTTGATGTTGTCGTCATCGCGCAAAGTTCTTTTGCTTTTAACCGGAGAGAATATAAAAGTTTGTATGACGTTCTTCTTACGAAAAAAAGTTCACTCACATGTGAGAGCAGGTGGGCGAAAAATAAGAAAAACTGAAAAAAAAAGAAGAAAGTTCACATTTTTTTTGCCAAAAAAACACACTCTCTGTCTCTCTCTCCTCCCTCAAAACTTCTATTCTTATTTGACAGAAAAGAGTCACGAAACAAACGCGCGCGTGTTCGTCTTTTCTTCTGTCTGTCCTTCTTTCCGTCTGTCTGCGTGATTCCATTCCATTGGTATTGATATAGTCGTCATGGCAAAGTCAGTTCCTCTCGGAAGTCGTTGGGGAAAACCCGTCGAGGAAGAGGAAGAGAAGAAAGAAAAATCGCCGCCGGCGATCGAAAACGAAAACGAAAACAAGAAGAGCGAGAATATCAGCGCCGCTGAGGCGGCGGCGGCAACGACGGCAGAGGCGAAAGAAGACGCGAACGAAAACAAAGAGACGTTAAGTTCGGAGAAGAAGCGCAGAAAACGTAAAAGCCGTTGGGAAACCGCCGCAAACGAGGAGGGAGAGAAGGCGACGACGACAACACCTAACAGCGCTAATAATGTCTCGGTGAAACGCAACGCACCCTTACCGGGAACGATTGTTATATCCGGAGGCTTGCGCGTACAGATTCCGGCGGCGTTACTTGGCGTGCGATCTATGCCGAAGGATGCTCGAGATGATCCGGAGTTGGAAGTCATGTTCAAAGACTTAGAAACTTGCAATCGAAACTGCTTGATTGGAGCACCGTTTTCCGAAGAGATATTTCTCGACAAGCGAGAGGTGTTAAAAACGAAAAACAGTAAATACTTTCCGAAAGAAGTCGAAGAGAACATGAAGAAACCGAAAGACGACGCACCGCCGGTGTATGACGCGCAAGGTCACAGAGTTAGTTCGAAATCTGAATTGCATCGAGACAAGTACGATGAAAAACGCGGACGTTTAATCGAAGAAATCGCTCGCAGGTGTCCTCAGTTCACGCCGCCGGCGGATTATCTTCCCTCTAGGAAACGACGAAAGATTTACATCCCAGTCGAAGAACACCCCGGTTATAACTTTTTCGGTTTGATCATCGGTCCTCGTGGCAACACACAGAAAAAAATGCAAATGGAAACCAATACAAAAATCGTTGTTCGAGGGAGAGGCGCCGCGAAAGAAGGGTCGGGGAAGCAAGACGTATCCATCGACGAACCTTTACACGTTTTAGTCGAAGGTGATAGTATGGTTGATATCGATCGAGCTTGCGAAATGATTGAAAAGTTGCTTATCCCAGTCGATGAAAACATGAATGAACACAAACGAGAGCAGCTGAGACAACTGGCAATTATGAACGGCACGCTGAGAGAAGTCGACGAACAAGAGTTGAGATTGCAACAAGAAGAAGAGAACGCACTTTTGTATCAACTGCCAGACCACATTAAAGCCCAAACAGACGAAGTATATAGAAAAGATATGGAAAGATTACACGGCTCTGGAAACGGTTTAGAAGACAAATACTCCGATTTCTTATCTGAAATTGGCGTCGATCCAAACTCGCTCGGCGCAAGACCAGGCGGCGTAACTTATGCGGGTGGAGAGGGAGATCAATTCAACCCTGTAAACGCCAAAATTTCCGGCTTAGGTGCCGGTGCTAGAGCTGCACCGGCGTCGTCCGTCGGTATAGGCGGAAGCGCACCGCAAACTGGCGCGTTCAGTGGGAACACGAACCCAGACGATAAAAGCAAATTATACGTGGCGAATTTACCGCCGCACGTGACGAATGAGCAGTTGCGTCCGATTTTTGAAAAGTTTGGCCGCGTCACAGCGTGCGACGTCGTTCCAGACCGTGAAAAACAGTTATCCTGCAGAGGTTTTGCATTCATAACGTTCGCTACCGAGGTGGAGGCGCGATCGGCGATTCCTCATACGAACGGTATGACCATCGAAGGTCGAGTAGTAGAAACGCGCATCAAGAACGAACCGAAAGTCCCGATTTACAACGCTTCCGGAGGCGGCGATGCTGCGCAAGAGGACGTAAATGAAGACGCAAAACTCTACGTGGCGAACTTGCCGCAACATTACGAAGAGGAAGACTTGAAAACTTTGTTTAGCCCCTACGGTTTAGTTCAAAGCGTGAAAATAGTCTCCGATCACTCGACGGGACTCTCAAAAGGGTACGGTTTCGTCCAAATGATGGACCAAGAGCAAGCGTTGTCGGCAATTGCAGCCGTGAACGGCAACATGGTCGAAGGGTGCACGAAGCCTCTTGTCGTAAACATCGCTTCGGATAAAAAACGAGGTCTCGTCGGAAACGGATTCGGCGGCGCGCCAATGATGCCGATGATGGACGCTGCCACTGCTGCGTATTATTATCAACAACAGCAAATGGCAATGTATGGATATCAGCAGTACGAGCAGCAATACGTTGTTCCAGAGGGCATAGAAGTAGGCGATATGAATGGTGCGCCAGCACCTCCGCCTCCGCCTGAGATGGATGCAGGCGTTCCGGTTCCTCCTCCGCCAGACCATGGCGTCATCTTAGATGACTTGCCTCCACCTCCTCCTCCTCCACCCTAAAGTTTTGAAGTTTAATTTACTCAGCATGCGATTTTAGATAGAATAGAATAAGATATATAAGTAGTATATTCATTCGTGATGTACCCTGGTCCTATCGATTTTGTCTTTATAAGTTGTTTGCTTGTCTTGTTAGTTGTTACGTGTTTGAAGAAGAAAAGTAAAAACTCACGACCACACAAAAAAAACAGAATAACAGAAAAAACAAAAGAAAGCACGCATGGGTGGCGGTGGAGAGATTGCGCTTCACGGCAAGATCGCGAAGAGCAACGCGAAATACTCGGCGCTGCTGTCTTCTTCGTTACCTCTCGGCGATGATCTGATTTCTGCCGCCGTTGCGGCAGAAAAAAAGAGCGCGCAAAAATCTGCTTTTGCGCCGACGGTTCAAATAATTCGAAAAACGGAAACGACGAAAGAAGAAAAAGAAGAAAAAGAAGAAGAAGAAACAGGAAAGCAACACCGAAAGAAACAAAAGAAACAGACTGCGAATACTAATACTAATCGCCGCATGCGTTTGAATGGGTTGCAAAACTACGGCACGGAGTATTGTTGGGCGTTGGATAAAACTGGCACGCCGTGTGAGAAAAAGACACAAAAAAAGTGTCCCGTGCCGTATTGCTCGAAACACTTGCGCATCGGAGATGACGCGTTTTCCACGAGAGAGCATCCTCTCGGAATCGGTAAAATCTTAATCGCCAATTATGATTTGCCGAAGAATTATAAGATGGTGTATTTTGGAACCCGTAAACCGGTCAGAAAGTTGAATAAATTGAGAAAGGATTACATGTTGTCGTTTTGGAAAGGCGGCGGCGTCATCGACCCGCAAGACTGTCCGAAATCGTCGAAACTTCAGTACATGTCTAATCCTGGTCCGGCAGAACGATCGAACGTAACGTGCACGGATCGCATGTTTGGTGATACCAGAGACGAAGGAATCGTCGGAAGAGAGTATAAGACGACCGAATTTATTCCGAAAGGCACGCAAATGCTTCAGTTTTACGGCCCGCAGTGGTTCGCTTCGCGCGACATGGAGAAAATCAACGTCGGAACGAAGAAGTATCCCGCGCCGTTGAAAAGAAAGCGAGGAGAAGGAGAAAAATAGAAATGAGAGGGAGAGAGAATGAGAACCAGATGAGAAGTTGAAGAGATAGACACGAAAAAGCTCATTAGCAGCAGTGAAATTTAATTGAGAGAGATACGCGCCGCGGCATAGTATTGTTTAAAACCTTTGTTTTTTGTCCAGGAGATGGATGTTTTCCCTTTTTTCCGTCTGAACAGCTGAAGATCCGTTTTGTTGTTGTTCGAAAAACCCAAAAAAATAATAATAGAAGTCTCTCTCTCTCTCTCTCTCTCTTCGATCTCCGGTCTTTTGACAACATATTTCCTCACAACACACATAGTTTGCTTCATATAACAAAGTAAGTATGTTACGAACGGTCACCTCACGCATCGCTCGACGCGCTGCCGCGGCTGCGTCTTCCTCCTCTGCCTCTTCTTCGCGTTGCTTCGCTGCCGCCGCGCAAGGTAAGGGCGATTTGGTGAAGGATTTCTTCGCCGATTCCCAAAGAAAGTTTCGCGCTTACGCAGAAAAGTCAAAGACCAACCCGTTACCGTTAGACGGCGACGACGCAAAGATTAAAGCGTACGTCGAAAAGAACAAACAGATCATGGCAGAGGTAATATTTCGCTGTCTTTTTTCTCTTCTCGCTTCCTCTTCTTCGTGTTCTTCTTCTTTCGAACGTCGTCATTTCATCGTCATTTCAGCCTTTTTTTCCTCTATCTCGCCACGCCCACACGCACGCGCGCGCGAGAAAACTTTTACTAACTCTTTTACTCTCTCTCTCGCACTCACGACAAATATCAGATTGGCATTCCGTCTGCGACTGAACGCATCGACGATACCATCGACGCGGCTTTCGAGGAAGCGACTTCGGTGAGACAATATTTGGAATACACGAACGAAGTTCGACAATCGATGGGCTTGGAAGATCCCACCGGGGTGTACAAGACGCTCTTCCAAACCTTGGACGACGTGGAGAAAAAAATAGGCAAACCGCTCACCTCGAGCGACCCACAATTCGCTCAATTCGAGGATGCGATTGAAAAGGGTATGGGTGAACTTCTCGGGAAGAGCTTGGATGAATTGGCCGATGCGGCTGATTTGGCGGATGCGAAGGAAGAAGCGTCTCGCTTGAAAGCTGAAATGGAAGCTACGAAAGCGAGAGCGGGTTAATACCTTTGATAAAAAAGCACTTTACGTATACTTGTACTAATTATTCTTACATAAAAATTTACACATAATAATGAATAAAGTGTCACCACCATGGCGTTGTGTTTCTTCTAAAGCTGCCGCTGCTGATTCAATGCGTTTTACCCATCTGTCTCTTTTTTTTACATCATCGTCATGTTTTGTTTCAACGCCTCCATCCAAACGACCGTGTTTGGAACAAATTCGTCGCTGATTTTATATTGCTCGAGGACTAAAGACAAACGCTTTGTCGCTGAATCTGCCGTGTGATAGGCTTTGACTTGATGGAAGGAATCACCCCGAAACATCACCAGTTTATTCTTTTCGGGCTTGATGGACATGTGCGGCGTTAGCAAGTCTGACCTTTTCAAGTCGCCTTTCCCGTACCTCCAGCCTTCTAACTCGCCCCCTTTCATATCCGGGGCGACGTCTACGTAGAAAACGTTCACTTGATGCGCCAAGAATTGATGATCGGCTTTCAGTCCCTGTAAACCAACCGTCTGATCTAAGTGTAATCCTACGCTCGTTTTATTGTTCTTCCACTCGTCGTAATCCGACAACTCGCATAACAGAGCGTTGAATACGTACGCGTTCGTTTCCGGCAACTGCATCTTTTTAAACAGGTCCCCAAAGCAATCACCGTAATCGGGATGATTCAAGAACGAGTCCACGCCTTCCTTGTTGAACTTGACCACAAATCCTCTGGTTTTCGAAAACGACGCTCTCGACAAAGTGGACGGTACTTGTAACCTCGGATGGTTTAAAGTGCACTTTCGTATCTTTTCGTAGTCGAGAAAGTTGAGAAAATTTTCTTTAATCTCCACCAGAGGTTGGTCTTCCGTGCACGTGATGAACGTGCTCGGACGGAAGTGATACCTCACAAACAGTCGCACGAGAGTGAAAAATACGATTATCAACGCCACGTGCTGCTCGGAGAGAAACCCAAAGTACACTTTTTGTCGTTGTTGTTGTTGACTTTTATTATTCTTTTCGACGGCGACTCCACTCTTCTTATTTGTTGCGCCTCCATTTCCTTCATTTCCTTCGACAGCAAAAGAAGAGGAGTTATCTTTTTCTTCAATCGCGGAGACCTTCTTGGGATGAATGTCTCGAGCGTTTTTTCTGTTGACGGTGGTGTTTTCCTCTTCCATGATGATCGCGTTTTCGTCGCGTAAACAAAAACTGAGTCGCGTAAACAAAAACTGAGAGAGCGCAGAGTGCTCACTCAAAGTTATATTCCTTTTTTTTTATATTTTTGTTGCGTTCGTTCGCCCGTGCGAGTGAGTGATGTGTTTGTTGTTTTTGTTTTGTGATTTTTTATACGAGTTATACGAGTAGGCGCTTTTTTTCTGATTTTCTGCACATCAAAGAAAAACAGACTTTGCAATAGGACAAAAACGAGGACGACGATGAGTGTCGACGTCGTCTCGACGACGACGAGACATCATCATCATCATCATCATCATCATCATCATCGTGCTAAAAGTCCATCCTCGTCCTCTTCCTCGTTCGTGGCACCCGTGTGCGTCTTTTCTACGTGTTCTTTGTGCGCGTTTCTCGGATTGGTTATTTTAGATTTGATGCGAGACGCTTCAACTACTTTGTTGCACGCTGTCGTGGCGTGTTTGTGTCTATCGACGTGCGCGTTGACGATCGTGACTGATCCTGGAATCGTTCTGCCATCGAAGAATAACGCGATGATGGAAGAAGGAAACGTAGAAGAAGAAGAAGATGTGAAAGAGGAAGAAGAAGAAAGCGCAAATAATAGCACGAATAAGAGGAGATATTGCGAGACGTGCAAGATATTCAAGCCGAAGAGAAGTTCGCACTGTCGCACGTGTAACGTTTGCGTGCGAGGATTTGACCACCACTGCGGCGCTTTGAACAATTGCATCGGCGAGAAAAACATGCTGTTTTTCGTGGTATTTATAGTTACGGAGGCGTATCTAGCCGTGACGTTCTTTTGGAAGGCGTACGAGAGATTACATCTTCTCGGATTTCCGTTCGATTATCATCCTTCGTTGAACAGCAACACTGGTGGCGTTCTCGCGACGCTTTTCATGATGTTCATATGCGTCCACGGGTCGTGCATGTCCTTGTTTTCGTGTTTTCACGTCGTCATGTACGCGCATGATCTCACTACGAAAGAGTTGAGCGATTACGTCAAATCGAGAGGAGGATATCGCGAAATCATCGCTTCGTCATCCGCACCCGTATCTTCTTCTTCCTCCTCCTTCTCTTCCCACAAAACTGTGTGGAGGTTAAATTTTCTGGGAGTTTTGAAAAGAGTTCGGAAAGCGTGTGATTTTTCGGATTTCCGTTTGAGGTCGCAAACTATGATGGAAGTGAATAAAATTCGTTCGTTGGTCGCGCTTGAAGATGAGTAGATATTCGTAAAAGTACGTAGATAAATTTTTACTGTAAAACAAAGTAGAATGTAATATATCTGGCAGCTGTAAAATGTAACTCATATGTGCGTGTGTACGTGTGTACGGTATATCGTTGTCTTTCAAATATATTAATAACAAAGTATTACGGAGACTAACAAAAAGATGATGATGATGATGGTAATGACATTTCGTTCTAAAAACAAAGATCGATTTATCGTCGCTCGAGCGACGGCATTGCTCGATTCACAGCGGCTTGCGCTTCCGTCGTGACTCGTTGAGCAAACGCTATCGGGCGTCGTAACTGCCTTCTCAAACCTCTAAACGCGTTTTGTTGCATTGCAGTCATCAACGATACCGTCAATGACGCCGTTTTACCACCTTTTCTACCTGCTTTTTGATTTTTCTTTTGTTGCTTTGGTTTTTTCATTCTACCTCTTCTCGAGCCGTCCTCGTTGTACACGTCCGCGTATTCATCCTCCATGTCTTCCTCAGTTCGCATTTCAGATAAAGCCATAGCCTCCTTCTTTTTTCGGGCTTGAGGCGCTATAGTTTTTCGCTCTTCGGAACACTTGACGTTGTAGTACGTCCAAATTCGTTCCCAGAGATGGTTCGCCGTGCGCACCGCGCCGGCGATTTCGGGTCCCATCTCTTCCTCCGTCGGCGGCGTGTACAATTCCGCAGCTGGACCAGGCATCATCCACTCCGTGCCTTTTTTGTACACGACTGGATCGTGATGTCCCAAATATTCTGGTTTACCTTCGACTATTCTCAAGTATACTTCCGAGTTTGGTTTCCTCTCAAACATTTTCGCTCTCGCCGCGCTGTCGATGGCGCTTTCCATCGACGCGATTGACTTGTCCAGAGGGCACTTACGCGTGTATTGACCTAAATATTGATCGTATTTCCACTCGCCGTATTCGACTGCGCCGTTCAAGTACGCCGCTACCCCGCACCCAGACTTTTGGTTATCTTCCCACTCGCCCATAAACATGAAGCCGTCGCCGAGATAGATGCCCGGTCCGGACATCGTGCCTTGGTAGAAACCACCTTCGTATCTATCCCCATCCTCGAAAGTCATCACGCCTAAGTGTTCGCACTGACCGTAAATATCAACTAAGCCTTCGTAACTGTGACGAGAGAAGAACGAGGAGAAATAGCAGCGGAGAATCAGTATTTTTCGTGTCAACAAGAAGAAGGAGAAGAAGAAGAAGAAAAGTTTTTTGGTGCGGGAGAGAGAAGAGAAAATTAAAAAAAGGAAGAAGAAGAAAGAGCAGAGAGGGTCTTCTCTCTCTCTCTCTTCTCTCTCTTTTACTCTCTCTTCTCCTCCTTTTATCCTTTCATCGAAAACGAAACACGCACTCGATTGCCGAGAGGAAAGTAGTCTCGCGCGCGAACGACGTTTAGAGCGAAAAATTTACGAGGGATGAGCCCGCCGCGCGCGGAACAAATTCTGACGCGTGAGAAGGAGACGAGGAGAGCGAGCCGCCACGGAGAGAAGCAACGCGCAACGCGAGACTTCTCTCTCTCTCTCTCGCCCCATTTCTCATCAACCTTCCTCCGCCGGAAAAAAAAAGCCGAGAGACGATTGCTCTCAGAGAAGAGAAATAATAGAGAAAACGTACTATGAACCATCGCCAAAAATCACGCAATCCCAGGTGTAATCCTTTTGCATGTCCCCATCTTCGTCCATGCCTACTAAGGCGTCCATTTTACCCGCGGCTAGCTTGACCGTATCATCGATCCCGCCCGTATTCGTTGGTCTTTTATCACCGTCGACGAAATTCATTTATTTTTTTTTTTAGTTTGTGTGCGCGCGCGCAGGTTTTTTGAGGTTTTCTTTCTTCTTCCGTTTTGGAGGCTTTGTTTTTGAGACGACGAGGAAGAACGCGAAGAAGTCAAAAAGTTTGTCACTCAAGAAGATGAAAAATTGCCTTGTGGATCCGGACCCCCAATTCTCTCGTCCCTCACTTAATTACACATCAATCCACATAAACTTGTTGTGTTTTAAAACGTCACGTTTATTCATCATCGCAATCGCATCGTCTGTTCTGAAACCGCGAAAGCATTATTCGCCGCGATGCTCCTCTCTGGTGGTGGTGGTGGTGGGAGAAACACCCTCTTCTCGGGAGGCGGGATGAAATCTTTGTCCTCGTCCTATTTACAGTACTCGATAGCCTTAGTTATAATAATCTTCTTCGTTTTAGCTGGGAACTACGAGAGCATAATGAAGACAAAGATGAACGGGAAAGGACCACGAAACGCGCTGGTTGAGAATTCTTTCACGGGTGGTGACGAGTCCGTGACCGTGCATTCTTCTTCTTCGTCGTCCTCGTTGGTGAAGGAAGAAGAGATATTCATCGACGACGACGACGACGAAAACAGTGGTGATGCAGAGGAAGGCATCGCAGAAGAAGAAGAAGAAGAGAAAGAAGAAGAAGGTGTAATAGATGAAGTCAGTAGCAGCATTAATATAAATAGTAACGACGGTGGTAACGAGAATGATAACAACAAACAGATGTCTGCCATCGCCATAGGTAACGGCGCGAGCTTGAGAAACTCTCGGTTCGGACGACAAGTGGACGCGAACGACGTCGTATTGCGTTTCAATCTTTTTAAAACCGTCGGATTCGAATCAGACGTTGGGACGAAAACTACGCACTGGGTAATGTCGACAATCAAAGATCCGAACGATTTCGACGACGAGGAAATTCCAAACCTGAAGAAATCGTTGCAGCACGTGTACATCCCTTTTGTTTTTCGAGACTGCAAGCCGCAACAATATCGCTGCCCGAGACGAAAAGATAAAATTGCCAAACAGAATGAAAATATGCACAAGATGGAAACGATAGCGAAGAAGTGGTTAGCGCATCATGGTATGAGTGATGTAAAAGTACACGCGGTAGAGGCACCGCAAGTGGAGACTCTGTACGACGAGTACAACTTGAAAGAAAAGTTCCCGTCCATGGGACTCATGTTTCTGAACTACGCGTGGCGAAAGTTCAAACAGCCAGTACAGTTTGCCGGTTTTGACTTTTACAGCGGCTCGCACGATCACTATTGGGAGAAGAAATTGAAAAACGAAACGTGTCACAACATGAACGACGAATCGAGAGTTTTGAGCGAGTTTGTCAAGGAGAATAAATTGAAAGCGCTCGATCGAAAAGCGCACGAAGTTTTGATGAACTATAAATCGCCGACCGATGCCGAGTATGATCCGAGGTGTAAGATTGTATGCAACACGGACGTGTCAAATTTGTTTTGCTTAACGTTGCGCGGTCATGAAGTGGATATATACAACAAGTCTCCCGAGATATGGGAAAAACGTCACGGTATCCACAGCAGTAAGTACAGTGGGAAGAAGAAAGGGAAGAAAGGTTAGCTTGTAACAACGATATGATTTTGTTTTCTGTATTTGGGAAACTACTACTAGTAAGTATGTTTGCATAATTTTACATGCGTCTAGACATTCTGCGCGTTCTATCTACGTTCAAACCGAGCTCACGAGGCGCTTTTTTCTCTTTCTCGCGCTCAGCAACGAGTTTTGATAAGAGTTCCCAATTCGCCTCCGAGGCGACTTCGGTGACTTGACTAGCGATTTCCGAAACTACAGATTTTGTCGTGGGTTTTCCCGTCGGATTGGCTACGCTTTTCTTCGCCTTCTTTGGCGATTTTTTCACCGCCTCTCGTTTCACTTCTTCTTCTTCTTCTACGTTTTCATCATCATCATCATCATCACCACCATCGCCATCACCATCGTCTAATACTAACCTTTTTCGCGCTGCTCTTTTCTTTTTTAGTTCTCCTTCGTCCTCTTCTTTTTGCTGCCACGTTTCGCCGCCTTTTGCGCCCCACTCCATCTTTGCAACGTTCGCGTTGTTTTCGCCAGCTGCGGCTCCCGTGGCATCTATAACTTTCGCTAATGATTTTGGCGTCATTGCGATGCCTTTGGCGAACGGTGACCCACCAAAGCCAAAAATTCCAGGCGACGGCGGCGGCGTATCGCCGTTAGTATCTATTCGAGCGCGTTTGTTTGGAGATTTGAACGGCGAGCGGACAATGTTTACGACCGTTTCAATCATACCCACCGCTGCGTTCAAAGTTCGTTTCATGATTCCGACGTCACCGTCTCTCGTTTCCTCTTCTCTAAGCGCATCTTCATCATCTTCGCTCTCATTCGGCGAAGGTCGCTGAGTGGGAATAATTTCCTCGTCTTCCTCCGTTTCTTCTTCCGTGTCTTTTTCTTGATGTTGCGCTTCTTCTTCTTCCTCTTCTGATGACTCTTCCTCAAACTCTACACGAACGCGTTTCTTTTGTCCTTGCAGCCATTCCGTGCTCGTTCTCGGTTTCAACTCCATGCGCACGTCTCCGTTGTGATTCATTACCGCCTCTTTGCGTTCGCGTTCCTCTTCCTCTTTTTTCTTCTGTTCCGGACTGACGTAGTCGCCGTCCAACTCTTCTTCTTCTTCTTGCTCCTGAGAAAAGTCATCCCCGAACCTTTTCTTCTTTGCCGCGTTGTTCTCCTTATCGTTGTTGTTCATCGCCGCATTTTTGTTTTTCTTGGACGGAGATGACATCGCGTGCGGTTGCGAGGCGTCCAATAAAACCGAACTCGGTTGTTGCGTCAAGCTTTTCGGTAGTTTTTGTATGTACTCGAATTCAGGCGTTTCCGAAAGCGGTGGTGCGTCCTGTTTTATCGCGCGTTTAAAGTGAATGAAAAAGCGGCGAGCGTTATTAGTCAGAAGAAGAAGATCGTCGCGTAATCGCGGCAACCACCAGAACGCGAACGCAAGGAACGAAAGAGAGAGAGAGAGATCGACAGAAGAGAGAAAGACACGCTGCCGCGATGTCTCTCTTTCAAAAATTCGTCTTCGTCGTTTTAAAAAAATGTACACAACACGAATAAAAATACCAAAGAAACTTTGAGGGACCACGCGTACCTTTAAATCTTTCGCCCATCCTTGCAAGTTATCCAGTCTCTTCTTCGTCTCGTTCGTCATCTCTAGACTCGCGAGAATGTCCTGAATGGGTTCAGGGTCCATCTTGCGACCGGAAATGATCATTTTTGTTTATTTTTCTGCCGTGTGTGCTGATTGATGAGTGTGAATAAGTAGTTAGTATTTTGTGGGAACCCACCCGCGAGAATAAAAATGAAAAATGAAGATTTTTGAAGAAGGCGTCTCAGTTCTTTTTTTTTCCCTCAAAAAAGGGAGCCGCGTGTTCGTTTCGCGTGCTCAATTTAATATCGCGTTTTACTACTACTACTAATAATATAAAATAAAAACGAGAGATGTCGCGGCCAATATCGAGCGCGATGGCCTCCTCCTCCTCCTCCTCCTCGTCGCTGCTATCATCGTCTCGACGTCATCAACAACGACAACTCGACGAACAAGAAACGTTGCTGAAAAAGAAACCCATCGTCGCGACGACGATGAGCGAAGCCGAAAAGAGAGAGAGAAACGAGAAGCGATTGCTCCTGTTTCTCTCCGCTCTCATCGTCGCGTGTTTTTGCTTATACGCGACACCTGAACGATACAGAGATTCTGTGAAAGCGTTTGGAGTGGAGAGAATAGACGCCGGGATGTCTCGTTTGCGCTCCATGTCCTCGTTCTTTGAAAACGTGTTTTCTTTGCAGTTCATTCACGCCGCTGCATTTAGTGGGAGAAACGCAATGACCAAGAAAACGGACAAGACGGACCACATTGAGATTTTCGTCATCGTGCAACCGGGGAACAAACGAGATAAGGAAGGCTTTGAACGCATTCAAAATAAGTTCCCAGCCGCGCAAACAACGTTAGGGGTTACCGCGGCAGAGTGGCCGAAGAATATTAAAGAAGCCGAGTGGGCGGTGGCGCCTATTCGAGAACTGAACAAAGAGTTTTTCGATACGAAGAAGTATCATTACAGCTCAAAGTTTATGAAAGAATTAGACAGAACACCAGATAGTTTAGCAAACATGCCGTGGATTGGATTAATCGACGAGCGGGACCCGAAAACCGGGAAATTAACGGAAGATAGAATGGGCATAGCGCACCACGTCGGGTGTTTGTTCGCTCATTTACACGCGTGGAGAGACGTCCACGAACAGTTAGGCCATACGAGAGCGTGGATCATGGAATCCGATGGAAACGAGATTCCAGACAGAACACTGGAGATGCGCCAGTTGTTGCGCAACGTTCCGGATGATTTCGATTTCATCTCGTTGGGACCGCATTATGACGAAGTGTGCGTCAGAACGGAACACACGGTGGGTTTCTTCCCGCAGAATAATTGCGAGAAATCCAGGTTTGAATTCGAAGTCGAGAAAGACCCGAACGATAAGTACTCCAGAGCTGGAACAAAAACGTTTTATTACTGGCCGAAAATGGGCACCTCTGCGGGATTTCAAAGCTATTTAATCGGGCCAAACTTTTACGAGAAAGTCACGAGGTACATGGCGCGACACGGCGCGGATATGATTGACGCTTACATGTTTGGCCACATATGTCAAAACAATTACGTCTCAGAAGAAGCGCGGGATGGGGGTTTAGAACCACCGAAAGGTTTTGATGACTTATCTACGAAACGATTAACGTCTCGCGACGAAAGCGGTTTGAAAATCCTCAATTGTTACGTCATCGGACCGGTTGAAGAGAAAGTAGTGGTAGAATCTGACGAAGGTGATGAACAAACAGACGCGGATTCCACCGTCGTCAGCGAGGATAACGCAGAAGGTTCCTTAGGTGAAGACGAATCGTCACCGAAGAAAGTGCAAGGCGATGCGAACGAATCGTTCGACGATTTACTTTCTCGTTTTTCAGCGAAGCACCCGATGACGGAAAAGAAGAGTATGAAGCATTCTCGGAAGAAAAGTGCCCATAGCAGTACCAAAGCCCGATAATATTTAAAAAGAAGAGAGTTAATTGTAGCCTGGTTGATTGATCGATCGATACGTGTGCAGTAGACGTGTAAAATTTGTTTGTATGTATATATATTTAGTAGTACCGTTGAATGTATTATTTTTAGAGAAGCTCTCGTGTAAAGAAAACTCTTATTAAGCGTCGTCGTCGCCTTCAGGCGTGTCCGCGTAGATATTCTCCGACATTTGCCAGATTTGCAAGATGTTGTCCTCTGCGACGGAGGCGATGACCCAATCGTCGTTTTGGTTCCAAGCGAAATCGGAAATCTTTTGCGTGTGCCCGCCGTGGATGAACAACAATTCCGGCGGTCCGTCCTCCGCGTCTTCTGGCGTTTGTTCCTCGCCAATCATGTTCAAATCCCAGACAGCCACACGTCGGTCCGCACCACACGAAGCCAACACCGTTTCGGACTTCGGCGACCATCCAATTTGAAACACCTCCTCCGTGTGATTCTCAAACGTGTGTAACCGCGAGGTCAATTTACGAATATCAAACAAAGCCACGGTTTTATCCGCCGAGCCAGTCGCTAACAAATGTTCGTTGAATGGGTTGAACGCCAAGCAGTTCACTTCCGCATCGTGCGCGTCGACGGTGTTTGTCGCCGCATCCGCCGGCGCCGCTCTCGTATCCCACAAAATCATCTTTTTATCGTCACCGACGGAACCGAAAATGTGTTCGTGTTTTCCATGCCACGCGACGTCTTCAATCACCCCGCCGTGTCCTTTGAACACTCTGTTCGCTTCTAACGATCGCGATTGTCTATTCGTACTCGCAGCGTTGTTCGAAGTGTTCGAAGGACCATCCACTCCGGCAGATTCCAAATCCCACATGCAAATTTGCGCGTCGTCGGACCCGGACAACAGAGTGTACTTTTTAAACGGCGACCACGACAAACCGTACCCTTCGCTCTTATGCCCGGTTAAACGCAAATCTGGCGAGCACGCGCTATCCGCAGGAGGTTTCGACGGGTGCTTCGAGTAATCAAAGACGTAAACTTCCGCCGAGACTGTTTTCGTGGCAATCATGAACGGATTGTGCGGGCAATACCTCGCTCTATTCACTTCGCCGTCGTGATTCATGAGTTGCACCACGTGCACTTTCCCAGCGTTTTGTCCGTACGACCCTTGATCGTTGTTCTGTTTCGACGCGTTTTCGTACTCCGTCGCGTCTACCGTCGCGTCCTCTAACGGCAGTTGCACCTCCGCGATCATCAGGTGGTTTTGTTCGTTCTCCGACGTGTGCGTTCCTAAAATCAATTTTTGCGTGGAACACTCCGAGTCTGGGTGTTCTACTCTTTCGGGAAGCCATTGCACGGTTAAACTTGGCCACTCTAACGCGTGCGTGACGACTAAGTCGTACAAAAACGGCGTGTTCTTCTTCCATATTTTATATTCCTCCGCGATTAAGCGCTCTTCGACCTCATCCGGGAAGAAATCTTCGTCTTTCTGCCCCATCTTTGTGTGTGCGTTTTCCCTTTCCTGCGTGTTGTTCGACTAATTTGAATTTTCTCTCTGCTCTAATTTTTTTTTGTGTTTAGTCTTTTTCGGCTACGCACGCACGCACGCTCTTTCCCTTTCGCTTTTTTTATCGACACTCAGTCGAGGAAGCAAAGATCTCGAAAGGTCGCGCGTGTGCGTTTCAGCGTGTTCTCGCGTTTATTACGAATGCTGGGGCGCGACGTGCGACACAGTTTCGTCTTCTATTATGGAGGAAAGACCAAAAAAGCAAGTTCGAAAAAAAAAAAGTAGATCGGTGGGGAGAAGAGCACAGGAGAGAACGCAGCAAGAGGGTCTGCGGCACAGCAGAAAGAGAGAGAGAGAGAGAGAGAGACGAGAGAGGAAAAAAAGGTCACCTTTGGTCTTCGAGAGACGACGACAAGCAAAAGAAAATTTTCAAAATCAAAAACTATAAGCAGTTCATCGCACCACCACACATTGACCTCTTTCTCTCTCTCTCTCTCACACACACACACACATAAATAACGCTCAAAGAAACGCAGCGCGAGATGGGAGGTGAAGGCGAACACGATGGAGAAGACGCGGATCTCGCCTTAGCCAGAGCCTTGCAGGCGCAATACAATTTAGAAGAAGAAGAAGAGTTTGAATTCGGATACGGGACGTCTGATTCCGAGGGAGATTTCCGCCCGGGCGGAGCAAAGAGAAAGAAAAAGAAAAAGAAGAAGAAAGCGGCACCTGCTCCTCC
>JACLAB010011580.1_pt1 | contig 25147 bp, 24 predicted proteins | sample 8027921 | NCBI WGS metagenome assembly JACLAB01 (sample SAMN15725117, study PRJNA655200) | protist metagenome | isolation source: fluorescence activated cell sorting (FACS) single amplified genomes of... | place: USA: West Boothbay Harbor, Gulf of Maine | collected 2000-07-19
CATCAAAATTAATCTTTGATGCATCCTCTCTACTGTTTCCATAATAAATTTTATCAATATGGGCCCAATACATTGCGCTTAAGCACATAGGACAAGGTTCGCAACTCGTATACAATTCATAACCACTTAGGTTAAAAGTATTCTGCGACTTACAGGCATCTCTAATAGCTACAATTTCTGCATGAGCAGTTGGGTCATTATTAAGAGTTACCTTGTTTACTCCTTCAGCTATAATTTCATTATTTTTGACAATTACACATCCAAAGGGACCCCCTTGTTTTTTTATATTATTTATTGATAGATCTATTGCTCTATTCATAAATTTTTTATTATTCATAGAGCTATACCGAATTGAACATTATTATTGATAGCCGATTTGTTTTTTATTGAAATTAATCTTGTAATTATGGAAAAAGCAATTTCTTCTGGATCTTTTGAATCTCCTATTTCCATTCCAACAGGACATTCAATTTTGTTTATTAGTTTTTTATTGTGTCCCAAATCTTCAAGTCTTTTTATAAATCTTCTTTTTTTGGTATTTGAGCCAATTAAACCTGCAAAGTTAAAATCTAATTTTAAAATTTCATTAAGTATTTTTAAGTCATAGTCATGACTATGAGTAAGTACAACAAAAAGTGAATTTTTTTCTAAACGATTAATAATTGTCCATGGTTCTTTTGATAAAAGATAATTAATATTTTTATAATTATTCATGCCTAAAAAATCTTCTCTAGAGTCTATTAGAAAAGTATTAAAATCTAAATCTTTTATATGTGATGCAATAGCTTGACCAATATGCCCAGCACCAAAAATATATAAATGTTTATTATCTGCTATTATTGTTTTTTCATTTTCAATTGCTGAAATAGCATTTTTGTGCAAAGTTAATAACAATTCAACATACCCCCCACAGCATTGACCTATACCTGGGCCTAATGGAACATTTAAATTTTTCTTACTAATATTTTTGCTTAGTAAATTTTTAGCTTCATTTATTACAAGATATTCCAAATTTCCCCCACCGATAGTTCCATAAATATTACCTAATGAGACAAGCATAATATCATTAATTTTAGTAGGAGCTGATCCTTTCGTATTAGTAATTTTAACTTTTACAATTTCTTTATTATAGTTAGTTGCTTTATTGAGTTTATTTAATTTCATTTAATTAATGCTATTTAAAATATTTTCTGGCGTAGCAGGTGCAATTAACATTGAAGAATCTTTATTTTCATTTGCATTATAGACTGCGTCTTTTATGGCTATAAAGCTTGAAATAGCTAACATAAATGGCGGCTCTCCAACAGCTTTAGATCGATTTATCACATCTTCCTTATTGAACCCACGGTTATAAATTTCAACATTTAATTTAAATGGTGCCTCTCCTGAGGTGGGAATTTTATAAGTTGAAGGGCTGTGAGTTTGAAGTTTACCATCCAAGTTCCATGATATTTCTTCTGTAGTTAGCCAGCCAAGTCCTTGTATAAAGCCACCCTCAATTTGTCCCTTATCTATTCTTTTATTAATAGAATTACCTACATCATGAATTATATCAACCTGAAGTAATTTGTTTTCACCGGTTAATGTATCGACAATAACTTCACTAATTGAGGCACCATAAGCAAAATATAAAAAAGGACGACCTTTTAAAGTTTTTGTATTTATATTAATTTTTGATGTTTTAAAAAAACCTGATGAAGATAAAGGTACTCTATTTAAATAAGCTTTATTAATTAATTCTTTAAATGAAATTTTTCTTCTATCAAAATATACGTTTTCATTTTCATATTTAATAATACTATTTGTATTAAAATAATCATAAATAAAGGTATTTAAATTTGATTTAATTTTACTGATTGCATTTATAATTGCTCCACCATTTAAATCTGTAGTTGCAGAAGCAGCGCTTGCGGAAGTATTTGGAACTTTTTCAGTATCAGTTGAAGTAATTTTTATTGAATTATGATTTAAGCCAAATTCATGTGAAGTTATTTGCGCCAGTTTAGTCATTAGACCTTGACCCATTTCTATTCCACCATGATTTAAATGAATAGAACCATCGGTATATATATGAACTAATGCACCTGCTTGATTTAAATGAGTTGTTGTAAATGATATACCAAATTTGACAGGTGTAATTGAAATTCCTTTTTTTAATATTTTATTCTTACTATTAAATTTTTCTATATCTTTTTTTCTTTTATAATATTGTGATTTATTTATAAGTTGATCAAAAATATCACTAATAACGTTATCTGTTATTTTCATTCCATAGTGAGTTTCATTTTTTGTTTTATTTTTATAAAAGTTTATTTTTCTAATTTCACATGAATCTTTATTAAGTTTTTGTGATATATTTTCTAAAATATTTTCAATACAAAGCATGCCCTGCGGGCCACCAAAACCTCTAAAAGCAGTGTTGGAGACAGTATTAGTTTTGCAGCGATAAGATTCAATTTCTATATTTGGTATGAAATAGGCATTATCTATATGATATATAGCTCTGTCATTTATAGCTCCAGAAAGATCTGCTGAAATACCGCATCTAGAAGCCATCAAAATTTTAAGCGCATTAATTTCTCCGTTATTTGTGAAACCTACTTCATATTTAAAATAAAAGTCATGTCTTTTACCAGTCATTATCATGTCATCATCTCTATCAAGTCTTAATTTTACTGGCTTATTAAGTTTTTTTGATGCTATGCTTGCTATTGCAGCAAAAAGAAAAGATTGAGTTTCTTTTCCTCCAAATCCTCCACCAATTCTTCTGACTACCACATGAATACTATTAAAATCTTGATTTAAAACTTTTGCAATTATTTGTTGAGTTTCAGAAGGGTGTTGTGTTGAAGAGTAAACAAGAAAATTATCATCTTCTTGTGGAATAGACATAGCAATCTGACCTTCTAAATAAAAATGATCTTGCCCTCCTGAATAAACTTCACCTGATAAAATATTCTTAGATTTCTTTAAATTATTTTTAGTATCACCTTTACTTAAAAATCTTGGTTTAAGTACATAGGATTTTTTTTTCATAGCATCTTTTATTGTGAGGATAGGTTTAAGTTCTTCAACAATAATTTTCGCTTTTAAAGATGCTTTTTTTGCTAAGATATTTGATGTCGCAATAACAGCAAAAATAGGTTGACCATAATATTCAATTTTTTTTGTGGTAAATATTTTATCTCCTTTAAATATTGGGCCAACATCATTAATGCCGTTTATATCTTTTTCACTGATAACATCCACCACACCTTCCGAATTAAAAACATCTTTTAGATCAATTTTTTTAATAATACCTTTACTGCAGTTGCTATAACCAATAGCAGCATGCAGTAAGTTTCTTGGTTCTGAAATGTCGTCAGTATAAATTGCTTTTCCAGTAACATGTTTTTTTGCACTCTCATGCTCAATATTTTTTGTAAAATTTTTTTCCATTAATAAACAGTTGATTTAATATTATTTTGTTCACTATAAAATCTTTCAAGTAAGTTCTGGCTAATTTTTTTTCTATATTCTTTTGACGCTCTCACATCGTCGATAGGATCAAAATCTTTAGTAATTAATTTTTTTGCTTCATTTATATTAGCATTTGTAAGTTCTTTATTAATTAAATAACTTTGAGTAAGTTTAGCTATTTTAGGGACACTGGCCATTCCTCCACAAACAATTTTTATATGTTTAAATTTATTATGCTCTAATTTTGCATTTATAGCCATGAATATAGAGCTAATATCATCATCAATTCTTTTTGAGATTTTATAACATTTTAAAATATGCTTCTTATGTAATGGTATAATTATTTCTTTTACGATTTCCTTCTTACCTAGTTTTGTTTTTCTATAATCAATAAAGAAATTGTCAAAAGATATTAATTTTTTAACTCTACCTTCAGTAATTAATTTACCATCTAAGCTCATTAAAACAGGTAAGCTATCTCCAATAGGAGAGGCGCTCCCAATATTTCCCCCTAATGATGCTGTATTCCGTATTTGTTCAGATCCATATCTTTCAAACATTTTAGAAAAATTTGGATAGTACTTTTCTAAAATGGGAATTATATCATTAATAGGTGTTGCGGCACCAATATGAATATTGTTATTTTTAATATTTATATAGTTTAGTTCATCATTTGATCCTAAGTAAAAAATATTCTTAAGATTTTTTCTTTTTTTTGTTACCTCTAAGGCTAAATCAGTACCACCAGTTAGCAAATATGAACCAGGAGTTTTGTTTAAATCTTTAAGAAGATTTTTTATTTTATAGTGAATGAAAAATTTTGAATTATTATTTTCAATTAAAATATCATTTTTTTTTATTTTTTTTAATTGTTTTAAATTTCCTTTATCTTCTTTTTTATTTTTTTTGTATTTATACATATTTTTAATTGAATTTTTTATTGGTATATAGCCCGTGCATCTGCATAAATTTCCAGATAGATACTTGTCTATATTGTGATTTGTTGGCTTTACATCATTGATATACATTCCATACATCGACATAATAATACCTGGTGTACAAAATCCACACTGCGAACCATCTTTATCAATCATACTATTTTGGACAGCGTGTAAATTTTGTTTTTCTAAATTTTCAACAGTAATCAAATGTTTGGCATTCAGTGTATATAGAAAGGTTATACAAGTGTTTATACTTTTATATTTAATTTTATTATTTGTAATTTCTCCAACAACGGCAGTACAGGCACCACAATCTCCTGAAGCACAACCTTCTTTTGTCCCTGTTAATTTTTTAACATTTCTTAAGTAATTAAGAACTGTAGTATTGGTATCTAAATCTCTAACCGATACTAAATCATCATTTAATAAAAAATTAATATTAGATGCAACCATTAACTACCTCGGTAAGTTGTATAGCTCCAAGGACTTATAAGTAATGGCACGTGATAATGCTGACTTATGTCATTAATACCAAATCTTATTACAACATCGTCTAAAAAATATGGTTTATATAAATCTGTAAAATTTTTAAAATAATCGCCGCAGTAAAAAACTAATTCATATTTTCCAATAATAAAATTTTCATTTGCTAAAATAGGTTTATTTGTTCTACCTTCAGTATTTAATTCAAAATCTAAAATTTTTGTCTTATTTTGATCTTCTAACTTATAAAGACACCCATTTATTCCTGAGCCAGGACACCCATTAAATGTATCTAATACATGTGTTGTTAAATATCCTTTAGACATAATAAGTTTTTATTTATACAGTATTTTAATAAATATTAAATTATAGTTTAAATGTTAGAAAATAGAAATTTTATAGGATATGGCAAGGAGCCACCAAAATTTAATTGGGTTAATAATTCAAAATTAGCTATCCAATTTGTTTTAAATTACGAAGAGGGGGGAGAAAACACGGTTCTTAATGGAGATAAACAATCTGAAATTTTCTTATCTGAAATAATTGGAGCACAACCCGTTATAGGTAATAGGCACATGAATATGGAGTCCGTTTATGAATACGGTTCAAGAAGAGGTTTTTGGAGAATTTATGATGAATTTATTAATAGAGATCTTCCTTTAACTATTTTTGGAGTTGGACTTGCTCTCGAACAAAATAATGAAGTTTGTTCAGCTATAAAAGGATCAAATTTTGAAGTTGCAAGTCATGGGTATAGATGGATAGATTATCAGTATATTGATCAAAAGACTGAAGAAGATCATATTATTAAATGTAATGAAACTATAAAAAATATTTTTGGCTATTATCCATCGGGTTGGTACACAGGCAGAACTAGCCCCAATACTAGAAATCTAGTTTTAAAAAACACTCAAATTATTTATGACAGTGACTCTTATTCTGATGATTTACCTTATTGGATAAATAATAATAATAAAAGACATTTAGTTATACCCTATACCTTAGATAATAATGATATGCGTTTTACTACCGCCCAAGGTTTTAACACAGGTGATGATTTTTATACTTATTTAAAAGACTCTTTTGACACATTATATCGAGAAGCTAATAAAACTGGATCATCTAGAATGATGTCAATTGGTTTACATTGTAGAATTATAGGAAGGCCTGGAAGATTTAAGTCTTTAGTAAGATTTTTAAATTATATAGATCAGTTTAAAGATATATGGGTCTGTAAAAGAAAAGATATCGCTGATTTTTGGTATGATAAATTTTAATGAATATAAATGAGGTAAATAATTTAGACCAATACAAATTTTTTGAAATATTTGATAATATATTTGAGCACTCAGATTTTATTACGAAGATAGTTGAAAAAACCAGACCTTTTAAAAGTAAAGAAGAAGTAATTGATTATTTTATAAAAACTTTTGAATCTTTAGATGAGGACATTAAGATAAATATTATTAAATCGCATCCTGATTTAGGTGATAAGATAAAAATAAAAAAAGGTTTAACTAATTTTTCTCAAGATGAGCAAGCAAAAGCAGGTCTAGCTGAATGTACTGATGATGAGTTTAGTGAATTTCACAAACTAAATAATAGTTTTAAGATCAAATTTAATATACCATTTATATTTGCTATAAGAGATAAAACTAAAACTGAAATATTTGAAGAGTTTAAAAGTAGGTTAAAGTCAGATAATATACAACAAGAACTTGACAAATCCTTGAATCAAGTAAAAAAAATTGCAAGTTTAAGAATTAATGAAATAATAACTGATGAATAAATATAAAATTAAAAATTATATCAATTTAGCAAGTCCAGTACTAGGTTCCAAAATTTATAAGTTTAGTGATCAATTCTTCGGTAATGCATCCCGTTTAATAAAAGATGAAAGTCCAATTTTTAAAGAAGGTGTTTATGATAAAAATGGAAAATGGATGGATGGATGGGAAACTAGAAGAAAAAGAGATGAGGGTAATGATTATGTTATTTTAAAGTTAGGAATACCTGGTAAAATTTCTGAAATTCAAATTGATACAGCTTTTTTTAATGGCAATCAACCTGAGTACGCATCTATTGATGTTTGTTTTTCTAATAATTCTAATTTTAAATGGAAAAGAATCCTAAGTAAAAAAAAACTAAAGCCTAGTAGTCTTCATAAGTTCAAAATTAATAATAATATAATCATAAACTATGTAAGATTAAATATTTTTCCAGATGGTGGTGTCGCCAGATTGAGACTTTTAGGTGATTTGATAGTTGATCATAAAAATAATAGCAAAAAAATTGATTTATCAAGTGTTCTTAATGGCGCAAAAATTGTGGCATGTAGTGACGAGCACTTTGGCGTTGCTCAAAATATTATTTCACCAGGAAAATCAATTAATATGGGAAATGGCTGGGAGACAAAAAGAAGAAGGGGAAAGGGATATGATTGGGTTGTAATAAAATTAGCAGAAATAGGTGTGATTGAAGACATAAATATTCAAACACATTATTTTAAAGGTAATTATCCTGCATATTTTACAATTCAAGGTGCTATGATTACTTCTAAAAGTAAAATTCATAAATTAATCAAAGATAGTGAAAAGTGGCATTCATTAATTTCCAAAACAAAACTTAAATCTCATAATGAATTAAAAATTAGTTTGTTAAAAACTCAAAGTAAAAAAATTAATTATATTAAGTTGAGTATATTCCCTGATGGAGGAATATCTAGACTTAGAGTTTACGGAAAGATTTTATGAGTTATGAAATTAATAAAATAACTAAAGATAACTTTTCAGAATTTGGTGATTTTATTAGTCCATATGATAATTTAGGAGAGGATATAAACTTAAACACAACAAAAAGTTATTTTGATTTAGCAAATATAGAGATTATTGGTGAAGATAAACGTGTTAGGTTAAATTTATTTGATGCAAAAAAAAGATTATTCCCACTTAAGATAGATATGTTAGAAAATCATCCATTTAGTTCACAAATTTTCTTACCTTTAGGGTCCCATGACTTTATTGTAATTGCTTGCCCAGTAAGTATAAAACCTGATTTAAATAAATTAAAAATTTTTAAAGTAAATCAAGGTAATGGTATTAATTTTAAACCTAAAGTTTGGCATTTTCCTCTTATCTCAATTGACGATGCTAAATTTATTACTGTTGATAAAAAAAATGATTTAAATAACTTAGAAATTTATAATTTTACAGAAGAGGAGATCTTTAATATTAATGAATAATACAATTTTAAAAATTGATAATATTTCAAAATCTTTTCCTAGAGTCAAGGCTAATAAAAATATTTCTTTTAATATCGAGCGTAATACTGTCCACGCATTGCTTGGTGAAAATGGTGCTGGCAAGTCGACATTTGTAAAAATTTTGTACGGTTTATTAAAACCTGATGAGGGTGTTATTTATTTTAATGGAAATCTGTTAAGTATTAATTCCCCTTCTGAGGCAAGACAAAAAAAAATAGGGATGGTATTTCAACATTTCTCCTTATTTGATTCTCTGACTGTTAGAGAGAATTTAATACTTGGTATTGATCAGAATATGTTATTTGCTGATTTACAAAAAAAAGTTAATAATATTTCTAAAAAATACGAATTACCCCTTGATCTTGATGCGCCTATTAACTCTCTATCAGCCGGTCAAAAACAAAGAGTAGAAATTGTTAGAATACTTTTACAAGATCCTGAATTACTAATTATGGATGAGCCAACATCTGTATTGACACCACAAGAAGTTCAGAGTCTTTTTAAGACTTTAAACACATTATTAAAAGAGGGCAGGACAATATTATATATTACTCATAAGTTAGAAGAGGTCATTAATCTATGTGATCAAGTTACCATTTTAAGAGACGGTGCGGTTATTGAATCTGGTAAATTAGAAAATGAAACAGCTGAGAGTTTAGCCACTAAAATGTTAGGTAAGAAATTAAGTGAAATAAAAACTAACTATGGTCATGTTAAAAAAACTATAAATTTAAAAGCAGAAAATTTATCTCAAAATTTTAACAACCCTTTTAATACGGATTTAAAAAATATATCTTTTGAAGTCAAGGAAGGTGAAATATTTGGTATTGCAGGTGTGGCTGGTAATGGTCAATCAGAATTAATGAATCTACTTACTGGTGAAAGTATAGAGGAGGTTGATGGCTCAATAATTTTTAATAATATTGAAATAATAAATTTTAACCCAAAAAAAAGAAGAGATTTATCTATAGCTTTTGTGCCTGAAAATAGATTAGGTCATAGTGCCGTGCCAGAATTAACTTTAACAGAAAATGTTTTACTAAGTCAATTTCCTAATAATAATTTTATAAAAAATGGAATGGTTAATTATAAAAATATTGAAATTCAGGCTAAAAAAATTGTAGATGAGTTTAATGTAGTTACGCCTGGCGTTGACGCTAAAGCATCAAGTTTGTCGGGAGGTAATTTACAAAAGTTTGTAATTGGAAGGGAAATACTATCTCAACCCAAATTATTAATTATTTCTCACCCTACTTGGGGCATTGATGCAGGAGCTGAAAATTCAATCAGGAAATCTTTAATTGAGTTAGCAAACAATGGAACTTCCATAATAGTTATTTCTCAAGACTTAGATGAGTTAATAGAAATTTCTCATCGCATATCAGTAATATTTAATGGAAACTTATCAAAAAGTTTTGATACTAGAAAAATATCAATCTCAGAAATAGGTCTGTTGATGGGAGGAAATGGTTTTGTTTAACATTCTGCCAGAATTAAAAGCAAGAGGCAATCCTTCCTCTTTAATGAATATCTCTGTTCCTATTATTGCTGTTATACTAACAATTATTACTGGTTCATTAATTTTTGCTATGATGGGTTTTGATCCAATTTTTTCACTACATACTTTTTTTATATCACCGATTTCAAATTCTTATGGTATTTCTGAACTTTTAGTTAAGGCTACACCTCTTGCTCTTATTGCCGTAGGCTTATCTTTTTGTTTTAAAAATAATTTATATAATATCGGTGCTGAAGGGCAATTAACTATGGGCGCAGTAGTTGGTGGAGGTATAGGAATTTACTTTCATGATACTCAAGGTTTTTGGGTATTGCCATTAATGATATGTGGAGGAGCAATAGGTGGAGCATTATGGGGAATGATCCCAGCATTTTTAAAAATTAAATTTAATACCAATGAAATTTTAACTAGTTTAATGCTTGTTTACATAGCACTGTTAATTCTTGATTACTTGGTAGTAGGGCCCTGGAAAGATCCTAATGGTTTTAGTTTTCCCAAAACACGTAAATTTGGCGACTCAGGAAGGATGCCATTGTTATTTAGTGGCTTACGCGTTCATTTTGGAATTATTATAACTTTAATTGGGTTATTTGCTTCATGGTTTATTTTTTCAAAAACCATGCTTGGTTATCAATTGAAAGTTACTGGTTTTAGTCATGTTGCATCTAGGTATGCTGGCTTTAGTCAGGATAAACTGGTTTATATCGCTTTTATTATTGCGGGAGCATTTGCTGGAATAGCTGGACTTGGAGAAGTCTCAGGACCTATAGGATTATTATACAGAGATATATCTCCAAACTATGGATTTACAGCAATAATTGTTGCCTTCTTAGGAAGATTACATCCTATTGGAATTATTTTTGCCTCCTTAATAATAGCTTTAACTTATTTAGGGGCAGAAGATGCTCAATTATTTATGCAAATTCCAGCAGCTGTCGGGTTTGTTTTTCAAGGATTGGTTTTATTTTATCTTTTAGGAACAGAACTTTTAGTAAATTATAAAATTGTGTTTAGGAAGAGCATATGAGTTTAGAAATTCTAATAGGAATTATTCAAATTATACTTATTGCAACAACACCTTTGGTTTTTGCAGGAATAGGGGAGTTGGTAACAGAAAAAACTGGTGTTCTTAATCTAGGAGTTGAAGGAATGATGCTTGTTGGAGCAGTTACAGCATTCGTAACTTTAGTGATTACTGGTAGTTATTTTTTAGCATTCTTATCTTCTATTTTAGCTGGTGCGCTTATGTCAGGACTATTTGCTTATCTAGTTTTAATATTAATGTCGAATCAAGTCGCTACCGGTCTGGCTTTGACAATCTTTGGCATAGGCTTAAGCTCAATGATTGGTAAGCAATATATAGGAACTCCTATAAAAGGTTTTAATCCATATTTTTTTGTAATCCTTTCTTTTCTAATAGTTTTTTTTGTACATTATTTTTTTTATAAAACTAAATTAGGTTTAATTTTCAGAGCTGTTGGTGAATCCCATCATTCATCACATGCATTAGGGTATAGTGTTATAAAAATAAGATTAATGGGAATTATTTTTGGTGGGTGCATGTGTGGACTGGCAGGATCATATATGTCTATTTGTTATGCTCCTATGTGGCAAGAAAATATGATAGCAGGAAGAGGCTGGATTGCTCTTGCTTTAGTAGTGTTTGCAACTTGGAAACCTAGGCGAATTTTGGTTGGTGCTTATATTTTTGGTGGAGTTTCAATTCTACAAATGAACTTACAAGCTTGGGGAGTTAACTTTCCTGGTCAATTCTTTAATATGGCCCCATATTTAGCTACTATGATCGTTTTAGTAATTATATCAAGTAATCGCCTTAGAATTAGATTAAGCGCTCCAGCGTCTCTAACTATTCCTTTTTTTAAAGGAAGATAGATATCCACTTTTTTCTAAATATTTGTATTAAGAATCGTTGAGTCATCTTTATTAAAGATATTGAATAAACAATTATTTTTAGCAGGTGAGGTTAAAATGATTAAATTAATTACAACGACTATTATTTTTTTAGGTCTTATGCTTGGATCAGCCAATGCAGACCCAAAAAAAATTGGCTTTATTTACATAGGCCCTCCAGGTGATCATGGCTGGACTTACATGCATGATCAAGGAAGACAATATATGGAAAGTCAGCTAGGTGATGCTGTATCTTCTACTTATATTGAAAATGTTCCTGAAAATGCAGATGCTGTTAGAGCAATTCGTAAACTTGCTGCATCAGGACATGATTTAATTTTTACAACTTCTTTTAATTACATGGATCAAACACTGGAAGTGGCAAAAGAATTTCCAGATGTAAAATTTGAACATGCAACTGGATATATGCGTGATGATAATGTTGCCACTTATGGAGCTAGATTCTATGAAGGAAGAACTATCAGTGGTCATATAGCAGGACATATGACTAAGACTAATACCATTGGTTATATTGCATCATTTCCAATACCAGAGGTTGTTAGAGGCATTAACGCTTTTTACTTAGCGGCAGCTAAAGTAAATCCCGATATCAAAATTAAAATAATATGGGCCTTTACTTGGTATGATCCAGGTAAAGAAGCAGATGCTGCAAAAACTTTGATTAATCAAGGTGCTGATATATTAGTGCAACACACTGATACTTTTGCCCCTTGTCAAGAAGCTGAGAAAGCAGGAGTTCTTGCTTTTGGTCAAGCTTCTAATCAAGAAGAATTTTGCCCTAATTCACATCTAACAGCTATTGAAGATGTTTGGGGACCATACTATGCAGAAAGAGCAAAAGCAGTAGTTGATGGTACCTGGTCATCTTCTGATACTTGGGACGGAATGGATAAAGGTATGGTTGTAATGTCTCCATACAATGCAAAACTAATGTCTTCTGACTTAATTCAAGAAGCAGTTGCAATGGAAATAGCAATTAAAGATGGAAGTATGCATTCTTTTGAAGGTCCAATTTATAATCAAGCTGGAGAATTAATGGTTCCAGAAGGTCAAGTTGCTGACGATGGAATGCTACTTGGAATGAATTGGTATGTTCAAGGTATAGACGGCGAATTACCTCAATAATAATTTAAAATATTAATACCTCTCTTTTTTTAAAAAGAGAGGTGTTTTTAATTTTTAATAATAGAAAGAATAGCAATGGCGGAATTACATATCACATGGGAAGAATATAATAGAAAAACAGAGCAATTAGCTGCTATGGTTTACAAGGATAAATGGGAATTTAATCAAGTAGTTTGTATAGCTAAAGGAGGGATGAGAGTAGGGGATATTATGGCAAGAATATTCAATGTGCCTTTAGCAGTTTTATCTGTTGAATCTTATAGAGGTGATGGAGTAAAAAATAAAAGAGGATCAATAACATTTTCTAGAGATCTTGCTAAAACAAGTCCTAATATTGGTTCTAAGGTACTTATAGTTGATGATTTAGCTGACTCTGGAATAACATTGAAAAAGAGTATTGAATGGATGGAGCATTTTTATGGTTTTTATTTAGACGAACCGATCAGAACAGGCGTTCTTTTTTACAAGTCTGTTTCAAACTTTAAACCAAATTATTATGTAGATTACTTGGAAGATTCTCCTTGGATTCATATGCCTTATGAAAAGTATGAGACAATGAAACCTGAGGAAATTATTTAAAAAATTGTTGATATTTTACTGAAACTTTTTTTCTTTTCAGCAAAAACAGGGATAACACAATTATCTTTAGGTTTTCCAACTACTAATAAGACAAATGGCTTTTCATTATTTGGTCTTTTAAGTATTTTATTTAAGAAAATCATTGGACTTGGTGTATGAGTTAACATTGATAACCCTGAAAAATGCAAACATGATATTAAAATACCAGTAGCAATACCTACTGATTCTTTCACATAATAGTTTTTTATTTTAGTTTTATTTTTTAAAGAAAATTTTTTTTCAAAAATTGCAATTAAATAAGGAGCATCTTCTAAAAAGGATTTATTTTTATCTGTACCTAATGGCCTTAGCGCATCAAGCCATTCTTTTGGTGCTTTATTTTCATAAAACTCTTCTTCCTCTTCTTCAGCTGCAATTCTTATTTTTTTCTTTATTAATTTATTTTTAATAATTACAAAATGCCAAGGTTGGAGATTTGCACCATTAGGTGCTGTTCCTGCAGCCAAAATTGCATTTTTAATTAAATCAAATTCAATAGTGTCTTTTTTAAAATCACGAACACTTCTTCTCTTTTTAATCAAATTATAAAAATGTTTAGAATTAATTTTCATTTCTTTGATAGTTTGATTTGAAAAATCTAATTTTTTAGTTATGAACTCCATAGTAATGCATTGGTTAATAATTATTTTTGGTACTTTTATACTTTCTATATCGGTTAGTAACCCATTTTATCGATTACTAATTGAGAAAAAAATTAAGTTAAATTTGTTAATGAAATTTATGTTTAGGTTATTTTTATTTATATTTGGATTGATTATAATTTTTATTGGTCTTTATTTTGAGAGTATTTAACTAGTATCTTCTGATGTTTCTGTCAATTAAAGCTGCCCAAGCATCAATACCACCAAGAACATTTACACAATTCATAAAACCTTTAGATTTCAGCCATTTGCAAACAGCCTGGCTTCTTGTACCTGTGTGACACATAACGAAAATATTTTTTTCTCCATCTAGCTCAGTATATCTATTAGCTATTTCAGATAATTTTATATGTAATGTGCCCTTTACATGAGCATGATCTCTTTCAGTATCTTCTCTCACGTCCAATATCTGTATTTTTTTATCTTCATCTCTTAGCTCATTTAGTTTGTGAACTGTGATTTCACTGCTTTTGTACATATTCATTTATTTCATTTTATATAAATACTCTAAAATATCTAGTGTTTTATATTTAAATCCAAAATATAATTTGTTAAATCTGGAAAAATAAGTATAAAGATTTTTTTCAAGGAAATTTATATATGTCTAAAAAAATTACCTTTTCTGCCTTTGGTAGAGACTCTTATTACCATAGAGAATGGTTTAAAAAAAATGGTTTTAAATTTGATCGAAGTTCAAGAAGATGGGTAGTTGAAAACCTCCCTATAGAGCATGCTGAAGATTTTGCTAGCTACTGTAGAAAATACGGATTAACATTTGAAAGATCTGATAGAGTAATTACTGAATTTGATTATGCAGATTATTTGTGGGATGGTCAGAGAGAGGATTATATGAAACCTATTGAGACTGTTGTGATCCCAACTCCAAAAAATAAGATATAGTTTCTGTCTAAATTTTGGCCTGTAAATAACATAGTATTACTTTTTATTTTATCGGCAATTTGGGGTTCTGCGTTTATTGCAATAAAAATTAGTCTTGTAAATTTTGCTCCAGCAAGTGTAGCTTCTTATAGACTTATTTCTGCTTCATTATTTTTATTAGTTTTTTACTTTATTGGTAAATACAAAATTTCTTTAAGTAAATATGATTTAGCTATGTTGGTTTTTGTTGGCATTGTTGGAAATTTTTTACCTTTTTATTTAATTAGTTGGTCTGAGCAACATATACAATCCTCAACTGCTGGAATATTGATGGGGGTTGGGCCGATACTCACTTTAATATTATCTCATTTTTTTACAAAAGATGATAAATTTACTGTATCTAAATTAACTTCTATTTGCATTGGTTTTATTGGAGTTTTATTTATTTTTGAAATAGATACTTTTTTTAATATTAATTCATCTAATTTTATACAATTGCTATCTAAGTTTCTAATAATTCTAGCAGCTTTAGGTTATATGATATCGAATATAGTTGCTTATAATACAATGAAGCACATTGATTCATTTTCTATTACTTTTTTTGCAACATTTTTTGGAGCCTTAGCATCAATCCCTTTTTTAGTTATCAGTGAATTTAGTCAACCTTCATATTTCACTTTTAACTCTATTATGCCTATTCTATACTTAGGTTTGTTCCCAACTGCACTTGCCTTTCAGTTAAGGTACTATATTACTAAAACTTCAGGTCCAGTTTTCTTATCTTATGTTGCTTACCTAATTCCTATTTTTGCATTAATTTGGGGATTTATACTATTATCTGAAGATATAAGAACATCATCATTTATAGGTATAAGTCTAATTTTATTAGGTGTTTTTGTTGGTCGTAAATATCAGTGAGAAAAATAACTATAAAAAGCATAGGCTATCATTAAAAAACCTATTAAAATTGTTATATTTCCTGCATTAAAAAATTTCATTATTATACATCTATTATATTTTAAATATTTTTTTTCTATTGATTTTTTGATTATTTAACGACAAAATAATTTGTATTATGACAAACTCTATAAAATATATTCTAGAAGAATCAAAAGCTCCAAAATTTTGGTACAATATAAACGCTGATTTACCAAGCCCACCTCCACCACCTTTACATCCTGGCACTAAACAGCCTGCTGGGCCTGATGACTTTGCCCCTTTATTTCCAATGGGATTAATAATGCAAGAGGTCTCTACTGAAAGAGAAATTGAAATACCTGAACCTGTCAGAGAGATATATAAACAATGGAGACCTTCACCTTTATATAGAGCCAGAAGACTTGAAAAATATTTAGATACACCCGCTAAGATATATTACAAATACGAAGGGGTGAGCCCTACAGGAAGCCACAAACCAAACACAGCTGTTCCTCAAGCTTTTTTTAATAAACAGGAAGGTGTTAAGAAAATTTTCACTGAAACTGGTGCTGGTCAATGGGGAAGCTCTCTTGCTTTTGCAGGTCAAATGTTTGGAATAGATATTGAGGTGTTTATGGTAAAAGTTAGCTATGATCAAAAACCTTACAGAAAGTTAATGATGCAAACCTTTGGAAGTACTTGTCATGCAAGTCCCTCACAACTAACAGACTTTGGAAAAGAACTTTTAACTAAAGATCCAAATAACCCAGGAAGTTTAGGTATAGCTATTTCGGAAGCTATTGAATCAGTTGTAAAAAGTGAGGGGAAAGCTAAATATGCTCTTGGAAGTGTTTTAGGTCATGTTTTGCTTCATCAAACAGTTAATGGCAATGAAGCAATTTTACAAATGGAAAAGGCCGGAGATTATCCTGATATAATTGTTGGTTGTACTGGAGGAGGGAGTAATCTTGCTGGCTTAATGTTTCCATTTCTTGGTCAACAACTAAGAGGTGGTCAAAAAATTGATATTATTGGTTGTGAGCCACTTTCTTGTCCTTCTTTTACAAAGGGTAAGTATGCTTATGATCATGGAGATATGGCAAGAATGACTCCTCTTATAAAAATGCATACACTCGGATCAGATTTTTTACCACCTGCAAATCATTCTGGAGGATTAAGATATCATGGGATGTCTTATCACTTAAGTCATTTGTATGATCTTGGACTAATGAGAGCTAAGGCTTATGGTCAAAAAGATTGTTTTGAAGCAGGTGTAATATTTGGAAAGGAGGAAGGTATAATTCCTGCTCCTGAAGGTAATCATGCGGTTAAAGGAGCAATAGATGCCGCTCTTGAGTGTAAGGTAAAAGGTGAGTCTAAGACAATTCTATTTAACTTATGTGGTCATGGTCACTTTGATATGACTGCTTATGATGATTATTTTAGTGGAAAGTTGGCTGATGATTTCTATGATGAGAAATCGGCTAATCAATCACTATCCAAACTGCCTGAAATTGGATAAAAATGTTTTATTATTAGAAATTAATAATTCTTTTTAATTGAAAATAACATAATAAAACCAATACAAAGGGAGAGATTAATTTTATTAACGCCGAAGGAGCAACGTCCCGGAAACTCTCAGGTAAAAAGGACCTTTGTGATCAATATCTGAAGATTTTTTAATCAACAGAAGGGCTCGAAGAAATAACATGGTAGATATTTGGCCTTTCTGCGGTACCCGTCCATATAATCAGGATGCGAAAACATTAATTGCACCTTCTACAGATCACCTGAGCATAGAAAATATTGAAATATTTAGAAAAAATAATTATTGGAATTACCTAAAAATATTAAATCCTGTGGGTCAATTAAAAGAAAAAAATTCATTATTAGAAGCTAGAACTCATTTTAATGAGATGAAAGATAATAATGTAATAAAAAAAGATAATGAACCAAACTTTTATGTTTATCAAATTCAACTAGGCGATCATAATCAGGTAGGTTTTTTATCCCTTGCCTCTATTAGTGATTTTCAAAAAAATATTATTAAGCCGCATGAAAAGATTTATGAAAGTAGAAAGAAAGAAAGAGCGGAACAAATGATGAATCTAAATACGCAGATAGGCCCAATCTACGTTGCTTATAAATCAGATGAACATTTAAGAGATTTATTATTAACGCAAACAAATACTCCGCCATCTTATGACTTTGAAAGTTTTGATAATTCTGTTCATAAATTATGGTGTATAATTGATAAAAATTTTATTAAAAACCTTAAGACTTTAGTAAAAAATATTCCATATTTATACATTGCAGATGGTCATCATAGAATGGGAGCTATGGAACATATAAAAACTATTGATCTAACAAATGATAAATTTATGATTGCTGCGTTTCCATCTAACGAGTCTAAAATATTTGATTACAATAGAGTTATAAAAGACTTAAATGGCCTTTCAAAAAATCAATTTATTAAAATATTATCTTATAATTTTAATATAACTAAAAAAAACAAAGCTCACAGACCAACTAAAAAAAATGAATTTGGAATGTATCATGAGAAACAATGGTACTCACTTGAATTTAAAAGTTCTCTAAAATCTTTTAATTTTATTGATCAGCTAGATATCAATATATTAAATAAATTTTGCCTTGTTAAGATTCTTAATATTAAAGATGTTAATAATGACGAAAGAATTCGTTTTATAGCGGGTTGTCATGGCTTAGGTGCTTTAGAAGAAAAAGTAGATGAAAATCTTGACAGTGTTGCATTTTCAATCTTCCCATCTGATATTACAGATGTTATTAAAGTAGCTGATAACAACTTAACGATGCCACCTAAATCTACATGGTTTGACCCTAAGCCTCTTGATGGTTTGGTTGTATATGAGTTTAAATAATTTATGGAAAAACCTGTCTCAAAACCTAATAATCCTAATTTTTCAAGTGGGCCTTGTGCGAAAAGACCAGGATGGAAGTTTGAAAGTCTAATTAATGCAAATTTAGGAAGATCTCACAGATCAGGTGAAGCTAAGGCAAAATTAAAACTTGTTATTGATAAATCTAAAGAATTATTAAATCTACCAAGTGATTATGTAGTGGGTATTATGCCTGCTTCAAATACCGGATCTTTAGAAGCTGCGTTATGGTCTTTATTAGGTTTAAGAGGAGTTGATATATTAGCATGGGAAAATTTTGGTAAAGATTGGGTTATAGATGTAGTCAAACAACTCAAATTAACAAATATTAATGTTCATGATGTTGGCTATGGTGAGTTTCCTGATACATCAAAAGTTAACTTTGAAAATGATGTTATTTTTACCTGGAACGGAACTACATCTGGAGTAAAGGTTCCCAATGCAGATTGGATACGAGATGACAGAGAGGGTTTAACTATTTGTGATGCAACATCAGCTATCTTTGCAATGCCTATAAATTATAATAAATGCGATGTAATAACTTGGTCTTGGCAAAAAGTTTTAGGAGGTGAAGCTGCGCATGGTATGATCGCTCTTTCACCAAGAGCATTAAGAAGACTAGAGGTTTATACCCCTGAATGGCCAATACCTAAAATCTTCAGAATTGCTAATAACAAAAAAATAATTAAGGGAATTTTTGAAGGTAGTACTATTAATACACCTTCTATGCTGTGTGTAGAGGATGCTCTAGACGGACTTATTTGGGCAGAAAAAAATGGTGGTCTTGAATTTTTAATAGAAACTTCAACAACCTCATTCAATAAAGTTTATAATTGGGTGGAAGAAAATGATTGGGTAGCTTTTTTATCAAACAATCTAAATAGAGAATATCTCTCAAATACAGGAATAACATTTAAAATATGTGAGAAGTGGTACCTATCGAGGAGTGAAGATGATCAAAGAATGATTGTAAAGCAAATTTGTAATATTTTATCAGATGAAAATGTAGCTTACGACATAAGTGGTTATCCAAAAGCACCTCCTTCTTTTAGGGTATGGGCTGGCGGTACTGTTAAACCTGATAATATCGAGTTACTGTTACCTTGGTTAAAATATGCATATTATAAAGTAAAGGAGTCTAATGCCTAAAGTTCTTATTTCAGATACAATGGATGCCATTGCTGAGAAAATATTATTAGATAATAATATAGAGGTTGATGTTAAGACTGATTTGACGCTGGATGAGCTAATTGAAAAAATACCATCTTATGATGGTTTAATAGTAAGATCTGCTTCAAAAGTTACCAAAGAAATAATTGAAAAAGCTATAAATTTAAAACTTATTGGTAGAGCAGGTGCTGGGGTTGATAATATTGATTTAGCATCTGCAAGAGAGAATAATATTATAGTAATGAATACTCCGGGTGGAAATACTAATGCAACAGCTGAGCATACTCTTGCTTTGTTGCTATCTTTATCTAGAAAAATTCCCAATGCTAATGCAACTACACATAAGGGGGAGTGGGCTAAAAAAAAATTAAAAGGAAATGAAATTAAAGGGAAGACAGTTGGAATAATAGGTTTTGGAAATGTTGGAAAAAGATTTGCAGAAATGTGTAGTGCTCTCGGACTTAAAGTTATTATTTTATCAAAATCATTCGAAAGTGTTAAAAATGATTATCCTAATTATGACTCTGCAAATCTTAATCAATTATTAGAATCAGCTGATATTATTAGTTTTCACTGCAAACCTTCTTTTGATGGATCTCCTATTATCTCTACTAAGGAAATTATTAAAATGAAAAAAAACGCTATAATAATAAATACAGCAAGAGGCAATCTGGTTTCAGAAGCTGATTTAAGTAAAGCTATTAAAAATGAAACTATTAAAGGAGCAGCAATAGATGTTTTCGCTGATGAGCCAGCTAAAGATAACAGTCTTTTTGGTTTGGATAATGTAATTTTAACACCTCATATAGCAGCTTCAACAAGTGAAGCGCAAATTATTGTAGCAGAAATGGTTGCTAATCAATTTGTTGATTATTTTCTAAGAGATAAAGTAAGTAATACTGTTACTTAATAAATAAATCAGTTAAACTTTCCATATATGCTGTGGGATTAGATAAAATGTTACCATCGAGTATATTGGCTTGATCTAGGATAACCTGTGACACTTTTTTGTGGTTAAATTGATTTAAATTTTCAGAAATTTTAACAATCATAGGATGGTCAGAGTTAATTTCTAATATTTTTTTAGAATCTGGAGTTTTTTGATTATGCATTTTCATTAGTTTTTCCATGTTTATGTCCATACCAGTCTCTTCAGCTACTAAAAGCACGGGGCTTTTTGTTAATCTGTCCGAAACAACTACATCAGAAATTGTATCCTTAAGTTCATTCTTTAATAAAACAACTAAATCATTGATTTTATTATTTTCTTTTTTATCTTTATTACCTTTTCTTTCTTTAGTTTTTTCACCAATTTTTGATAAATCAACCTTGCCTTTTGTGATCGATTTAAAATCAAAATCTTTGTATTTACCAATATTTTGTAACCAGAACTCATCAACTGCATCTGTCATAAACAAAACTGGTATTTTCTTATCTATAAAAACTTCTAGTTGAGGAGAATTCTTTATGTGATCTTTATCTGTATTTGCAAAATAATATATTTCTTTTTGGTCCTTAGCCATTTTTTCAACATATGCATCAAGAGAAACTGTTTCATTATTTCCTGAGTTTTGAAACCTAAGTAAAGTTAAGATTTTATCATGATGATCATTAAATTCATACAAACCTTCTTTTATTACTGCACCAAAATTCTTCCAAAAATCTAGATATTTTACATTATCTTTTTTTGCTATTAAAATTATTTCATTTAAAATTTTATTTGTTATACCTTTTTTAATTTTTTCAATAACAGGGTTGTTTTGAAGCATTTCACGACTTATGTTTAGTGAAATATCTTGAGAATCTACAACACCAGGAACAAAACGCAGCCAATTAGGCATAATTTCATCACATTCATCAGTAATAAATACTTTTTGAACATATAATTTTATTTTATTTTTTTTATCTGAATTGAACAAATCCATTGGTTGATTTGTTGGGAGATATAGAAGCGCCTTATAGTTAATTACTCCTTCAGCATTATAATGAACTGTTTTTAAAGGTTCATCAAAATTAAATGAAATATTATTATAAAACTGTTTATAGTCTTCTTCTTTGATATCTTTTTTATCTTTTAACCACAGCGGATCACCTTCATTGATTTTTTCTTGTTTTTCTTTACTATTATCAATGTCATCCAATAAAATGGGAAAAGGTATATAATTAGAATATTTTGTAATTATTGATCTTAATCTCATTGGATCTAAAAATTCTTCTGCATCTTTTTTAATATGAAGTATTATTTTGGTACCACGATCTGCTTCATTTACTTTATCTATCGTATAATTTTCTTTACCATTTGATTTCCATATATGCGCTTCTTGATTGTTAGCACTTTTACTAGTAACCTCAACTGTATCGGACACCATGTATGAAGAATAAAAACCCACACCAAACTGACCAATAGCAGAAACATCAGATTCCTTTTTATTTTTCATTGCTTCCATAAACTTGCTTGTTCCAGATCTGGCAATAGTTCCAAGGTTATCAATTAATTCTTCATTTGACATACCAATTCCGTTATCTTGAATTTCAATAGTTTTTTTCTTTTTAGAAACTTTTACAATAATTTTTAAATCTTTATTTTCACCTAAAATATTTTTTTTAGATAGAGACTCGTATCTTAATTTTTCACATGCATCCGCTGAATTTGAAATTAATTCTCTTAAGAAAATTTCTCTCTCACTATAAAGAGAGTTTGCTACTAGGTCTAAAAGCTTACTTACTTCAGCCTGAAAACTATGATTTTTTGATGTTTTTTCTGTCATTTGAATGATTTAAGCACTCATAATTAATATTTAATAAGTTGCAATAAAATTTTGACATAATTAACATCAATAGAGTTATTATTATGCTAATATGGAGAATAATGTCATTTGATAGACTTCTTAAACTTGTATCGATACTTTTTATTTTTGTAATTGCATGCACTTCAAATCAACAAATCAATACAGCAGATTCGTGTATAATTTTTGATCAAAAGAAAAATTGGTATAAAGCTACTAAAAAATCTTATGATAAATGGGGGACACCTATAGCTTTACAATTAGCAATTATTAATCAAGAATCTTCATTTAATCAATTCGCTAAACCAGAAAGAAAAAAAATCCTTGGTATTTTTCCTGGCTCTAGACCATCTACAGCATTTGGTTATGCTCAAGTCACAAATCCTACATGGGATTGGTACAAAACAAAAACTGGTAATAGTAATGCTTCCAGAGCAAATTTTTCTGATGTAACTGATTTTATTGGTTGGTACACAACACAAAGTGAAAATATAGTTGGTATTTATAAAAATGATTTTTATAATCAATATCTTGCTTATCATGAAGGGCAGGGTGGTTGGAAAAAAGAGTCTTATTTAGAAAAGCTATGGTTAATTGAAGTCGCCAAAATTGTTGAAAGAAACGCAAAAATGTATAACAATCAATTACAGGAATGTGAAAGTAGTTTAAATAAGAAAGGATTTTTTGGTATTTTTTAATGGTAACATCAAATAGAATTAATCAAATGTATGAAGAGATGAAGTCTTGGAGACAGGATTTGCACAGAATACCAGAAATTGGATTAGAAGAATATGAGACATCAAAATATATAAAGTCAAAGCTATCTGAGTTTAATATAGAATTTAAAGATGGTTATGCAAATACAGGTATAATTGCACATATAAAGGGCTCCAAAGGTAATAGTGATAAATCTATAGGACTAAGAGCTGATTTTGACGCATTACCAATGCCTGAAAAAAATGATTTTGATCATAAATCACAAAATGAAGGCATGATGCATGCTTGTGGTCATGATGGACACACATCAATGTTGTTGGGCGCAGCTAAATACCTAAGTGAAAATAATGATTTTGATGGGAATGTATATTTCATATTTCAGCCTGGGGAAGAAGGATTTGCTGGTGGTCAAAAAATGATTCAAGATGGCATGTTTGATGATTTTAAAATTGACCAAGTATATGCTCTCCATAACTGGCCTGAATTACCTATTGGGTCAATAGGTGTTAATGATGGACCAATGATGGCAGCAGTTGATGAGTTTGATATAAATGTTATAGGACGTGGTGGCCACGCAGCTATCCCTCAACTTGCTATAGATCCAGTTGTGATAGCTTCTCAAATTGTTTTAGCTGTTCAAACAATTATAAGCCGATCTACAGACCCCGTTGATAAAGCACTAATAAGCATTACAAAAATACATGGTGGAACAGCTTATAATGTTATTGATGATAGCGTTAAATTAGGAGGAACAATTAGAACATTCAAACCTGAAACAAGGTCATTTTTTGAAAAAAAAATTCATGAAGTAGCATCTGGAATTGCTAAGGCAAATGGTGCAGAAGCAGAAGTTGAATTTCATTTAACTAATAAATATCCTCCAACAATTAATACTAAAAAAGAGAGTGAGTTTGCCGCTAATGTAGCAAAAAAAATATTTGGTGAAAAAAATGTTAATACGAATATTAATCCTTCTATGGGCGGTGAAGATTTTTCTTATTTATTAGAAAAAAAACCTGGTTCATATCTGTATATAGGGCAGGGTGATGAAAACCATAAAGCTCATCTTCATACAACTAAATATGATTTTAATGATAACCTTTTACCAATAGGTGTTAATTATTGGGCTGAGCTTGTAAAAGAATATTTCTCTAAATAAATATTTTTGTATGATCAATATATCCGCTATTATAACAATAGTTAGATTTAGAATACGTGAATTTATTTTAGAATATCACTACTCAATACTAGGTCCACTAATATCAAACTTACTATTTGTTATTATATTTTCTACAATCGATAGATTTTACGCATTATCAAATGGAGATATATCTTTTATACAATTTCTTATTCCTGGTTTAGTTGTTATGGTAGTTGCTCAAGAGAGTTTTGATAATCCATCTACATCAATTATTAACAGTAAGCAAATAGGCTCTTTTGACGATTTTTTAATAGCTCCCTTGTCAAGAATTGAAATATTTATTTCATATATTATATCTCAAATATTTATTGGTTTGTTATTAGCTATTATAAATATAGTAATTCTTTCTTTTTTTATAACATTTAATTTTTTTTCAATTTTTATTTTTATTTATTATCTTACTTTAGTTATAATTTTTTTTTCTTCACTAGGATCAGTAGTTGGTTTTCTTGCATATAGATGGGATACTCAAAGTACTGTGTCAAATTTTTTTATCAGTCCGATTAATTTTATGTCTGGAACATTTTTTTCAATTAATTCTTTGCCAGAAAACTTAA
>JACLAB010003408.1_pt1 | contig 25142 bp, 13 predicted proteins | sample 8027921 | NCBI WGS metagenome assembly JACLAB01 (sample SAMN15725117, study PRJNA655200) | protist metagenome | isolation source: fluorescence activated cell sorting (FACS) single amplified genomes of... | place: USA: West Boothbay Harbor, Gulf of Maine | collected 2000-07-19
CATACGCATGGGAAACGGTTTCGAGCGAGACGCTGTGCGCGCTCTCCAACGCGCTGTACTCGGTGGCCATTTCAAGCGGTGAGAATTTACTCAGACTTGATGAATCATTTGCGTTACTTTCGAACGATGAAGTGTCGAAATGTATTCTTACTTTGTTGTGCAGTCATGATTTAGACCTCCGAGACGCTGTGGTAAAATTTTTGGAAGCGGCAATAAGTAACGACGATGTCAACGTCGAGAATTATGGATGCGTCCCAAAACTGCTCAAAGCTGTTTTAGAACATTTCTCTGATGCTTTTATTTTGGACGAGCGACTTTCCAACAACGCTCGAACGAACAAGATCACTTTAGATTCAGCTCCTATGACACTCATCAGATTGGCTCTTGGCTGTCCGACCGACGGAGCTAAAACCGCCGCAAAGTGCCTGCTCAGTACTTTGGCGTGCGCCAAGCTTGCACAAAATGAGGATCAAATGTCGCACTTCATCCCGGCGATTCGCATCGTGAGCTTCATTTTACACAAAGTCGATGAACCTGTTCGACGTGATTCTGCGGAATCTACGATGTCGAATGCTCTTTCGCGTTTACTCGAATCACCGGTGACTGAAGAACATCCCGAGCCGATTGATGCGGAAGCAAACCACGAGCGCGAAATCAACATCATAAATCTTCAAGATGAATTCGGGCGTCTTTTCGCGATTCCTCCCGAGAATTTGACGGACGATGATCCATCCGAGGATGTTTTGAACACGAGACTTGCGCGTTTGGATGCCGTACTCGATGCCGCGGCAGCCTCACTCACGGGTGGTGGGCGCACGGGTGAAGAGCGCGTTAGAAATACGCTACCAGAGCTTTGGGGCAGGATCATCGCAGCTGATGCAGAGCACTTGTCTTTGAGAGAACGGTTGGTTTCATCCGATGGTGATAGCGAACGCGAAGAGGCGACGACGAGCAGCGACCGTCGAGGATCGCTAGATATGTCTTCTGGGTTGTGTACCTTTATCACGAGTGGCGAGTCTTTCCAAGAACAGCACTGGTACTTTTGCTACGACTGCAATCTCGTAGCTTCACGTGGATGCTGCAGTAATTGTGCAAAGACTTGCCACGCAGGTCATCGCATTGTTTACTCGAGAAAGTCTAGATTTTTCTGTGATTGTGGGGCCGACGGAGCCATGCAGTCGCCGCGACACAAATGCTTCTGTTTGGATGAACAAGACTTTGAAAAGATTCATTCGAGACCGGCAGAGATTGCAATTTCGGACAAAGCGTTAGAAATAGATCCGGATAGTGATTCTGAGGCTGAAAATGATGTGGACGAATTGCATGAACCCAATCTTGCACGGCGTTTGTGCTCAGTCAACGCTCTCGAATCTTTGCGAATGGCGCTTAAAAACGGTAACGTTGTTGAAGCTTTGGAGGCTGTGCTCATTTCTTGGTTTAAGCCACTACACGATGATGAACCGATGTCTTTAGATCTAAAGATTACAGATCGAGAACTCGCTACTATTACTACCACTGAAACAAGTGCTATGCGTGTGGCAAGAAATTTTAAAGCTGGTTCGTTTGAGTTGCGCGCACTCGAAGCCAAGCCGCACGTCCAAGCGCTCATGTTGAGCGGTATCATTGTACGCAATGTCGTCGCGTGTTCAAATGGTGGTCATCTCGCTATTGGTGAAGGGGATAATATTTCGATTTTGGACGCGAATATTGTCATCGGAGCGCAAGCTACTTCATCCGATCGCGAGAGTTCTGCGGTCAAGCTCGGCGACAAGGTTGGGATTCGCCCTCTCTCGCGAAACGTGTTTTGTTTCGACGTGGTGAATATCAAATTCAATCACAGCAATGTTGATACTTTTTCTGTCGTTGGCCTGTACGAAGTACAAATTTGTACGCTTAACAAAAGTGGAGACATTACTGATCGTCTTAGACTTGCTGATACTTCTGGTGGATATGAATTCGACTTGATTATCGATTCAGCGTGGGTGCCGAATTCGACGTGCCTGTTCGCCTTGACTGGAAGGAATTCCAGCGTCCTGTACGACTTGAGCCAAAGTGCCACTCAGCCAGCATGCACAATAATTGCATCTCCTCTGTACATTACTTCTTCAGTCTGGATTGACGCTAAACGACGGAATTATGCGCGCAACATCACGTTGACAAACGATGGCAGCGTGTACGCGTTGGATGTGCCTAGCAATAAATCGAATGAGTTCATTCACTTAAACGCTCAAGCAAAGCTGGAACTCAATGAAGACTTGTCTGATATATACGCACTGGCATATTCAGAAGCTTATGATGTGCTTTTTGTCAACACTGCAGATGGCGGTATGACTTTGGCACGTGTAGCTACGAGCGATGGCGGCGAGTTTAAACTGTCTTCGCTGTTGAAGATCAGGACAAATGATATCGGTCACTCAACATTTGCAGACTTTTGTTTGCCTAACAAATGTGGTCCTTCGGCACGACTTCAGCTTGCGTCTAAGAAAGTGTTTATTCGCCAATCATCAGATTCAGAAAGTGTTTCTCTCATATCAGTAGATGGCGAACACGTCGAGTCCATCCCTCTTGCCGCGGCGCCGGCGAATGTGATTGGTTTCGCCGGTTACCAGAAGGCTGGATCTGGCGACTTTCCCTCCGCACTCATTACTTTACGAGACGATGGTTCAATGCAAATCAGCGCATACGACGAAGTGCGATCGTCGCCGACGCCAAGTAGTTTGTTTGAAGACTCAAAGAAACAAGGAGGATTAGCGAGCGTCGTCACCTTTGATTACAATTTCTTTGAGAAGTTAGCAAAGGTGACGCCTACCGTCGATTTTGGTGGATCTTTCAACCGTGGCGCGCTTCCTTCTGCCTTGCGTTCTATTCTTCAGTCCGAGGATGGATTCATTGAAGCCCAAAATTCTGATGACGTACATTTGACGATGCAACTCTCGAATGGCGACTCTCGCGTCATTCGTGGTGTACGTATTCATATCGGTGGCATGACGATGACCTCATATGCGCCTTCCAAGATGATTCTGCCCAGCGGTCGAGTAGTCAAATTTGAACGAGAGTCCAGGAGGTGGTACGATATTCCATTTACGTGCTCGGAGTCTGCCGCGCTTAAGGACAGCGTATCGCCAATGAAGCTAAAATTTGTCGTCGACTCCGCCAACCAAGTAAGAATCCGCATCGATCGATTGGAAGTTTACGCGAGCACTTTGATGGATTTGGATAAAGATGTTGAAATTGAACTCGAAAGAGAAGCTCAAAGCGTCCATGACGCGCTAAATTCTTCTTCAAGTCGATCCAGACAACATTTAATGCGCGACGTTGGTGACGCAACCGTTCCTTCTGCGTGGTTGCAGGGGACGATTTCCATCATCCATAGTCTACGATATTGTGACTTGGACTTGAAATCGAGCAAGTTACGTGTCGTTTACGAAGCCATGTTGCGCAAGCCGCAATTTAACGCTTTGGAAACGCAGCACCATCGTTCGGCAAAGTTTTTAGCTTGGGCGGTGTTGAGCGCATCCGCGCACGACGCCGACTCGCTCTCTGCGATCAACATTAAGGATAATTCAACTTTACTGATTGGACATAAAGTTGCGGAAAACATCTGCTCGCGCGTCATTCAGAAGCCGCTCAGCGTGAAGCACGAAGATTTGGTAGAGTATCACTTTGCAATTCGGAAACTTGGTCGCCTCGCGATCAGGCGTCCGCGGGCACTCCTGGACTCGTCGCCATACTTGAAACAACTCTGCGAAAGTTTGCCAGCGATGATCGATGCAGGTTCAGGTTCATGGAACGCCGATGAAGTTGTACCTTACGCTGTACACGCGATTACAGCCGTATTGAGGCATGAACGCGATGCTCAACTTGTGCGTTGCATGTTTCACTTGATAACGTGCGAACACGAAGATGTTCGAATGGTCGCTGCAGAAACATTACTGTCGCATCTCATAGTTCCTATTGGCAACCAGGGCATCAACTTGAATCAAGCGCGAAGAAATATTTCAGCCAAGCCAGAATTTAGGCGGGAAAAATATTCAAGTTCGAATGGTATACGTGATTTGGTCTGTGTCATCATGCAAGTCAACGATCGAGTGATGTACAAGTCGCAAGCGCTGCTCATCAGGGCGCTCATCGAGGTTTACCCTGAGTGCTTAAATCCTGAGCTGTGCAGACTTCCACCATTGCGTGGGAACATTATCGAATATGATGCACTCACATGGCGACTCGCAATTTCGGCAGAATGTCTACAACTGCATGGCGCGCCAAAGAAGGATGCGCGTGAAGCGCTGTTGCATGCGTACGCTTTAGCGTGTGAGCTGTTACGCAGATCAACAACTCATGATCTGGGTAGGCAGCTTGAGCAGTCTGAGCGCGGTTATGGTGCACTACTGGAGTGTGGCACGAGTGGATCCAATCGTTCATCGTCCGAAATAGCGTCCTTCAGTTTGGAGTCCACTATAATTCACGCAACGTCGTATTTGCAAGCTCTGGAGCTTGACGCCTTACCAGAACGCGAGAAGAGTGACTGGTTGCACGTACTTTCGCAAGCTTCGGCATTGAGGTCGCCGAGTGAAATTTCAAAGAGTGCGAATAAGATGATTACTCTTCTTAACGTCGACATGGATGCGGAAGTTCTCAACAAGGCGGGTGTCTTGCTGAATTTGGTGCCGTCTCTGCGCAAGATTACAGATGCTCGTTTTAGTTCTCCATGGTGTGCAGACGAGGTCGCTTACGCCGATTTACTCGAACTAAAAAGTGCGATACAAACTACTGTGGATATTTCGAGAGCTAGTGTCGCAAGTTTGCGGTACTTTATGGAAAACATTGACTTCGAAGCTGCGTTCGTTATTGGGCTGACGCACGCCACCATGCAACTACCCTCTTCTCTCGGCGCAAACGCGTGTCACATCATTTCTTGCATCATCCAGACATGCAAAGTGCAAAGCAATGAAAACTGCACGGAAGTGAGAGGCGCGATTTTGATTCGAGAGATTGTCGAGCGCCTGGATCTTGTCGTGGCGTGTGCGCTTCAATCAAGAGATGACGACGTCAGGCGTGCCGCGACTGGCGTTTTGAGTTCGATTTGGGAATCATACCCATCGTACAGAGATGATTTGTTGGATGTTTTGATGGAATCCATGCAGGATGCGCAATCAAAAGGACATCGTGCCAACGAGGTTTTAGATTTCATGCAGCGGGCCATCGTTAATGACGACGTTGTGTCAAAATTTGAGCACAAAATTAATCACTTTTGCATCGGAATGAAAGATGCTTTGTTGCAAGTCAGTGATCATGTCAGGGCCGATCTGTATCGTGAGTTAGAGCAGCGTCGCGTGTTTTCAACGGAAGACGTTGACAAATATTGGTTAGAAACAGATTGTGGTATGAGAGATGCGCAGTCGTTTCTCGCTGCACACAAGTTTGAAGATCAGCACTTGGATACGTTGAAGAAGCAACAAATGTTTACGAAGAATAGCGCGATGACAAAGTTTCGCGAATTGATGACTGTCGACTCGATTACGGTCAGAGTGACAGAGGTCAAAACATACTTGCGAGTGAAAGAGATTGAGATATGGAGAATGACAGCCGACAAGGATGCCAACACGATGCGCACTTTCAATTCTCAGCACTGGCAACTTCTGGGCAAACTGTATTTTTCCGCGAGTGACACCGAGAAGACATTGAAATTGGATCTTCCTGTTGATGTGTGGGCGCTCAACTTGGTCTTTAAGTCATTTCATGAAAACGTGCAAGCGAAGAGCTTGATGACGTTGCACTGTCCCAGATGCGCTCGTCACGTGACAGATGTCAAGCACGGAATCTGCTCCAACTGCCGCGAAAACGCGTATCAATGCCGTTATTGCCGTAATATCAATTACGAAAAACTTGATGCGTTCATATGCAACGAGTGTGGGCATTGTCGGTATGCGAAAATTCAGACAACATTGCATACGCATAGGGCGTTGTGCGAGCGTTACCCAAAATTACACAACAGCGACGAACTTTCATCAGCCATTCAAGAGCTCAAGCATCAAGCAGATGCTGTGAAAGTTGCCGTTGAGGCGATTGAGTCCACCGAAGCTTCTGTGAGAACAGCATTGTTTGGAAAAGGCGAAACTATGATGGATGTTGGACACCTCTACAAGGTGACGAGTAAGAATCACAGAATGGAACTGATTGCGGCCAATTTCAAGCGACGCGCAATCCATAACGCAATTCTTCATTATTTGTCTCAACGCGACTCATCGATTAAATCGCATGCTCAAATATCTTGGAACTTTGGCACGTGCTGTGATCATTTGCACTGCGTGATAAAATTGTGCACATCTCTCTCGCTCACAAAGTCTGGTGTCGAAGCGTTGAGCAGAAACAAAATTCATGAGTACATATACAGTCGCATGCTGAACCCACAAATGCTCGGGTCGTCAATGTGTAATGTTGCGCGAACAGTCTTGTCGAATATGGCAGTGCGAGATGAGAACGTGCGTCAATTTTTGTGCAAGGCCGCCTTTGAGCGCGCAAACGATAACCTGTCGCATTTCAAGGCTTGGAGCGGGCCAATGGTGTCGCAAAACAACCAAGACATGCTTTTGCTACAAGACTTGATTCACGCGAATGCGCATAGAGGTAATGCAAACGGCGCAGTAACAACTTACGGTGATGAACGATCAACGTTGATGGCACTCGCGTGCAAAGCGTTGAGCTCACCGCAGCTGATTTCAAACCCCGTTATTGCCGATAACGTCATATTACCAGCGCTTGAGGTCATTCACGAAGCTTTGGCCAATCGTAGTGAGCATAATGAATTGATTTTGACGGCTCATACGTTAATCACTGCAGATGCGTTTCAACATTTGGGCAGATCGTTCTCACGGTATTTGAGTGAAAACCGTGTTGATGAACCAACACTGGTTGATTTGATGCCATGGTTCGTTTCAGCTCTCTTCTGCGCGTCAAAGCATGTTAGACTGGAAGTCATTCAAATCATTTCGTTATTAACGCGTCAAGGTGAGTGCGTCAATATAAAGGTTGCGAAATATTTGCTGCACGCGGTTCCCAAAGATTTGGCGCACGGCGCATGCATGGATTACCTCAACACGCTCAACAGTGCGTTACGTGGCGAGTCAGTGTTGATCGAGCTCAATCAGTCGAATAAATTGGTTGATATTTTGATTTCCATGTTGCGCACAGAACTCGATGCGTGCTCCAAGTACATCAAATCCGAAGCGGCACTCTTCGATGCGAATTCCGTTGATGTTGGATTTGGATTGCAATGCGTCTCGTCGCTTCTAAACGATGTTTTGAAAGGTTCTACGCAATTGATGACGTCTTTCATGGACTCTGGAATTGATGTTCTCGTTCGCGCAACTCTGTGTTCGAGAGCTCTTAAGGTTTGTCAAGCACCGAGTGCGATGCGTGCGTCAGAAACGTTTGACGCGCTGCTTCAACTTTGCGTAGAGTCTTCAGAAGATATGAAGGCAAAAGTTGCAAAAATTTGCGTCGCTCTCGCTCGCTCTTATGAAGTTGACAGTGGTACGCGTGTGCCGATTCATGTCATTTTAGACGAACTCGCTGTTTTAGTGCTTCCTCACGCACCACCGCAAAAGGTGCATCTCTTACGGCTTTTAAAGAGTGCCACGCAGGAGGAATTCATCCCGGGAACGATGGCGAGGAATCCGTACTCGAGCAGTCAACTCGATTCCAAAGAACCTCTCATGCGCGATGTCAAGAATCTGATTTGTCGCGAACTCGACATGGTTGGTCTTGTAGATGATGATTTTGGCATGGAGTTACTCGTCGCAAATCAAATCATCAGTCTTGATTTGGCTGTCGCCGACGTGTTTGAGCGCGTTTGGATGCCGTCGTTATTTGATGGCGTCCAGCGGCGTCAGAGTCAAACCTCAGGCGCGAACGAGCCGATCGGCCCGCCGATGGCGATAACGTTCCGTCTTTCTGGGTTAGATGGTGAAGCCACGGAGGAGAGAATCGATAGACTCGCGCCGTCGCAAGAAGAAGATGAAGACTTGGAAGCCAAGTACGCGGCGACGGGAATCTTCCAACAAGATTTCGGATTCAAAACATTGATTCAGCTGTTGCCAAACATTCGGGCGCATTCCTCTACCTTGTACACTGGTGCTGAGGATGATTCAGTCATTTTACTCCGAATCTTACGCGCTGCGAGTCAATTGAAGAAAAATAGACAATCCATGCTCATGAGCGGCGCGCTCGCGAGTTTGTTGGATGAAGCCGCGTTGGCATTCAAGCAGAACTCTACATCAGGAAATGAGCTATTGCTCGTGATTGAAATGCTTTTACAAGAAGAACAAGAAGCAAACGAGAAAGATGACTTGAAAGCAGCATCGCGAACTGCGTCTAGTGGCTTACTTGCGCAGACTTTTGACGAAGACGCATCGAGCATTCAACGCGTCACTTCGCCGAGACTGAAAAAGAGTGGTTCATCGCTGCAAACTATCGCACTTTCGATGCAAGCACAAGAAATGAATCACGTGGAAATTTTCTCAGCTCAACTCAAGCAACTTATTCGAAGTCAAGAACGTCACGAAGCGGATATCCTCGCGCGCATTATTCCGCGACTCGCTGGATCAGTCGTCGAGTCAAAGAACATTCTCGCCAAGAATTTCGACTCGTCGGTGCGCAAACTTGTATCTTTTGATGACATGCAGGATGGCGATGCCGAAAAGGGCGCACTGCAGCTCGAACTTGAATGTTCGGCACGACTTGCTGATGCCATTCCACGCGATCTCTCGGGTCAACGCGTACTCGAAGCCATTTGGTCCGCTGGTACGGTGACGTATCTCTCTGACTACGTCGTCAACGTCGCGTTTGGCGCACCGAGTGCCCGTGAGCGCGGATCACCCGCTTGGGATGCCGCCATCGAGCGCAGTGGCTTACCTCTTGCATTGGAATTTTTGAACGGGGTCGCCAGAGGTTACAAAATTGACGTCAACGCCAACGCGATTCTATTTGTGCTGTTGCATAAACTCGAGTCGGTCACCGAACGCGACATCGGCTCTCTCGCTGAAAACTGCTTGGAAACATTGGCAACGGCGTCAGAAGAAGTCGCAGACCACCTTGATGAACTGAGAGCGGCAACGCGAGATGAAAATCGTCGCAAAGCTTTAGCCAAGCGAGAACAAATGCTCGCCGAAATGGGTATGAAAGTTGTCGCCAGTCCCTCGAGTCCCGGAGCGCCGCTCACCATCGGACTCGCGCACTCTCCTCGATCTTTACAGGGATACGAATCCATGATGACGGAGAACGATAAGGATTCAATAGTGTGTCGAGTGTGCTTTGAAGGCTACGCCTTGAAGCCACGGGAGCTTCTCGGAGTGTACTGCTATAATAAGCTTGCGCTGACGCTCGCGGCGAATGGTGACGCGTCGCAGACGGTGTGCACCGTGTCGCATTTCAACGCCATTCACTTCTCATGCCACGCATCCGCAAAGCGCGCAGACGTTGCATTGCGCACCCCCAAACGCGAGTGGGAGGGCGCAGCGTTGAGAAACAGTGAGACTCTGTGCAACAACTTGCTCCCAGTGTCGAGTTCGACAATTTCAGAGTCGACGTACGCCGCCGCCGTAGACGCGTGGTGGCAAAACGCCTTCGCCATCGGCGCACTCATCGTCCCGACAACACGCGCGCGACAATCCATTTGGGACGTGGCACTGCTTCTCGGCAGATTCGCCATGGATACATCATTCAGCACGGATTGCCGAGGCGGTGGAAAGCAAAGCAACATGCACCTCTTGCCTCAGCTCGTACGTTTAGCCGTGCATCAAGTCGCGCTCGCGCCCGAGAAAGGATTAGAGGAGTTCCACGCCCTTCTCGACCGCTTGTGCTCGCCAGAAGAGACCTGGAACGACGATATCGCGAGCGGGCACGTCCTTCCAGCGGCTCTCGTTCTTACCGTGATTACGTGGACGAGCGAGAAATGGAGCGCGGCGAGACGCAACGCGTTGATTTCAATCCTTCGTCACGCCAAGACGCACGGATGCGCTCGAATTTCGTCATATCCGAGCGATAACGACCCCGCACTTGTTTCAAGCGGCGATACATTCGCCATGGTTCGACCGTTGCTCATTTACTTTGGATTGATTAACAAGTTACATGAATGGTTCAAGCCGAGACGTCGTCCCGAGCGCGGCACTGCAGTCTCCATCGCGTCAGACGCGCGCGTCGCTCTGAGCGAATCTAACGACGCAAAAGAACGCGCGCGTTTAATTGATAGACTCGGTGACGTCGCAGGCATGCTTGCGGGCGCCGAAGACGCGCTCGAATGGCTCCAAGATGCTCGAGACGCCGAAGATGCGCAAGAACTTTTAGACGCGTGCGACGTTTTACCAGACGCGCTCAACGCCTCCACGGCGACGTGCGACGCATTTTTCGCGCGCGCGCTGGACGATTAAGACATTGTGTAAAATATGCATGTTTCATAATACTGACAAAATACGAAACGCATCATGTGTGACGAAGGTCCACACGTTATATGTAAATTTTAAGCCGTCTTCTTGCGCGAACTCGCCGTCCGCCTCGTCGATTTCTTCGCCGCCGGCGCCGGCGACGGCTTGCTCAACAGCATAATCGCCACCGATGCCGCGAGTAACGCAAACTGAAGCATAAGCTTGTCCACACTGTCCCCAAGCTGCGTCATATGGAAGTGAATCGCACCAACCATTATCACAGTCAGCATAAACGCGCCCTCAGCCGGCTTGGCCCACAGCGCGGCGTACCCCGCCACCTCCAACGCGCCGATAACCTTGGCGAATTCATACCCATTCGCCTTTGAGCACTTCACCTTGATCGGCACGTGCGCCTTTTGCAACAAATTGTTCGCCCAAGGCGTCCACGCGTGCTCGCACCAGGCGTACTGTTCCGCGGTATTCGCGCTCGGGACGCACTTTCCTGGCTTCCCGACGGCGACGGGGCAGAGCGGACCGTCGCACCCAAACGCAGGAATAGCAAACTTACACGCCGCGCTGCGCAAGTACAGCGCCAACGGCACGATGCGTAAGATTTTCACGAGCAAGTTTTTACTCGGCATGACGTGTGCTGTGCGCGATGCGCGGCGAAAACGACGCGAGAGCTCAGTCTTTTGGTGCGAATGCGAATGCGCACTCATTCCCCTCTGCACGCATTCGCGCGATATTCGATGCGCGGGCGCGACGGCGCGACGCGGGCGCGGGCGTGAATGATTGAAAATACGTCACTGCGCGTGCGCATCGCGCGCGCGGCGCGAACGGCGCGCGGCGTCGCGATGTGCGAGTCGTACCTCGTGGTTGCGTCAAAAAGTGGCGCACGAGGGTGTGTGCGCGCGCCGCCTTCATGTCGTCGTCGCGCCGCGCGCGCGCGTTCGCGCACGTGGATGGGAACTTTGCCACGCACGTTCGCGCGCCCGTACCGCGGCCGAGCGACGCGCGAGGGGTGATGGAGACGTTGCGGCGCATGACGGTTGAGGTGCCACAGCTCGAGGCGTGTGGAGTGGCTGACGATGATGCGGTATTGCGCGGCATCGAGGCGGTGTCGACGTCAGCACACGCGCACGTGTCGCTGTCGAGGGTGTTCCCGATCACGTACGAGCGCGTGGAGGCGATGCGGGCGGCGTTGAAGATTGGTTTACTCGAGTGCGAGGCGACGACGGCGACGTTTAACGCCACGCGCGTGTTCCTTAACGACGACGAGACGCGGGTATTCGTCGCGGTAGGGTTTCGAGAGCACGCGAGTGATGCAGAGAATGTTGGGAAAGCGGATTTAGTGAAGATTATAGCGCGCGTGAACGAGGTGTGTGCGTCGATGGGATTACCAGAGTATTACGAGGACCCGGAGCCGCACGCGTCGCTCGCGTGGACGGCGCCGGCGGATGAAGAGACGGTGGGTATTTTAAGGCGATTGGCGCGCGAAGCGGACGTGGAGTGGACGGTTGATATACGTAGGATCGTACTCGACGTTTCGGGTTTACCGGAGAAGACTGTGTGGGCGCGAGAAGCGGCGCTGCCGCCGCCAGAGTTGTGACATGTAAAAGTAAAAGGATAAAGGATTGGACTTAAACTCGAAATACTCATCACCAAGCTCGTCATCCCACGTCGGCGAGCGCGAAAATTGCAACGTCACGCACGTATCCACGCGCGGCGTTGACGGCAATCCGCGCCTTGCGATCCTCTTCTCTTTAAAAAACGCGCGCGTGTATTGCTGTTGTCCCCAACTCGTAATCATGTACGCTATGGCGTCGAGTTGCTCTAAATACGTCTCCTCCGTCGCCGGATACGATCGTTGCCCTAAATGACCGACGTATAAATTTAAGGACACCCACCGACGCATGCCGCTGCCCATTTTTACGTGCTTAATCGCCATGTCGTGGAACTTGTCGTATTTTCCATAGCACAGCAACGCGAGCTCTCGACCCGTCAGCGGCTCATCCGACTCATTCGAGAACGCGTACCCATACTCGTCCTCCTCGTCATCGTCGATATCGGGAATGACACATTCTAATTCGCTGTCATCGCGATCGATCACGACGGCGTTGAGCGCCGCCTTGAGCGATGCCTGGCGCGCTTCTTTGACGTCGTCCTCCTGCTCCAACATTTGTCGCTCTAACGCCTCCTTGAACAACTTCACGTCAAACCCTTCAGACGTGGCGTTCATCGCCGCATCTGCGTCCGGATCGGCTTCACTCGGACGTGTTTGAGTATCGGGACATCTTCCAGCAATCTTCGCACCCGCCGTGCGCGGGTTGAACGTCAAGTCGACTTCGTAGCGTAATCGCTCCATGAATGTCATGGATTCTTTATCCACTTTCGACGCGCGCGCAGTGATCGCACGACGCGCGGTTGAGGCGCCAGCGCGTGTGTGTGTTGAACATCTATGCGTGCAGCTCGCGTGCGCGGTGCGCGCAGCGGTAGACATGACGGGTGTGCGCGTCGAACTGTGATGCGACGCTGGCGCGGGACGCGGCTGCGCAAACCGTCGACGTCATCGATCGGCAAATGGCGAGTTCTCGACGCCCAGACGCGCGCACGAGGCGTTAAAAATCAAACAATAATCATTCGCTATCGATTAGTCGCCTACGTGATGATTACTACACAAAGAATGAATAATGAGCGTATCGCTAGAGTTTTGGCGGAATGAAGCCGTGCGCGGTGAAGCCGCCGTCGATGGGCACGACGACGCCCGACACGTACGAGCTCGCCGGCATGCACAAGAACGCCACGACGGAACCTACTTCGTGAGGTTCACCTACGCGACCCATTGGCGTGCGCGACGTCACGGCGTCGGAATACACTTTATTCTTGAGCACTTGTTTGGCCAACGGAGTATTGGTATACCACGGTGCCACGGCGTTGACTCGGATGTTATCCTGCGCCCATTCGCACGCCAAGCTTCGCGTGAGCTGATTCATCGCGCCTTTACTCATGGCATACAACGTGCCTGTTTGAATCGACGTCAAACCGGCGACGGAGGAATTAAAAACCACGCAACCGCGCCCGCTCGCCTTCAAATACGGATGAAACAACTTGCACATCTCAAACGTCGCCTCTAAATTCGTCCCCATCAAACGCGCGTACTCCTCCTTCGTAAACTCCACCGTAGGCTTACGTATGTTGAACCCGACGTTGTTGACTAATATATTCAATGTCCCACCGAACGCGCGCGCCACGGCGAGCGCGAGCGCCTCGCGAGCCGCCGGCTCGCTCACGTCGCACGCGCACCCGACGACATCCAACCCGCGCGCGCGCCACTCCGCCGTCGCTGCGTCCACATCTGCCGCCGTGCGCGCGCACGTGAACACGCGGCATCCAGCGTGCGCTAACGCCTCGACGATGGCGCGTCCCAAGCCTTGCGTGCCACCCGTCACCAGCGCCGTCTGCCCGGCGAGACTGAAGCGCCGCGCGTGGTCCGCGGCGGACATCGATCGATGCGAATGCGTTTCACGCGCGCGATGTGCGACGCGCGGCGGCGAAGGCGCTCTGACGACGCGCGTCGCGGATTGAGCACGCGACGCACAAGATGTTACAGATGATTCCATAGTCCCGGCACACGGCGACGCCGACGCCGACGGACGAGGCGCCGCGAGAGCCATGCGCGCGGCGAGCGAGACATTGCATTCGTGCGGCGCCCGCGATGCGCGAGACGGGCGACGCGCGCGCACCGCGCGCGGGCGATGCGCGACTCTGAGAGCAGCACTCGCGACTGCGTCATCATCAGCGATAGCTCCTCCGCCGCTGACGTGCGCCGCAGCCGCCGCTGAGGCGCGCGCGGTGTTGCGAACGATACGGGAATCATCGGTGGAGTCGTCCGTGCCTCGCCGCGTGCGCGTCGAGCTCCCGCTGCCTCGCGCGGACGCGCAAGATGGCGATGAGGATGCCATCGTCTATCTCGGTTTGCACGGCCAAGCCGCGGATTGGAGCGGCGGCATGGCGCAGCGCCTGCGCGTGACCAAGCGATTGATCGAGAACGACATGCTCGATGGGTACAATGATTCCACGGAGTATCTCGGGTTGCTCGACCGCGATGCGGATGGTATGGGCGTGTGGAAGGTTGGTTCGTCGATGACGTGCGTGACGCATCCGAGCGATACCACGATGGAATACCTCGTAAAGCTCGCGAGAGGTGACTATGGGAAGACGGTGACGGAGAAATCGCACATTTTAGTTGTCGTGAATGCGTTTTGGAGCGGGAACGGCGAGAGCGTGGGACAACCTTGGGAATTTCAACTCAAGCGGGACGCAAAGGCGTTGCTGAGCGAATGGTCTTGGGAAAAGGTGTACGCGTGCCGACGAACGCGCTCGGCGGCGGGCGTTGAGGGCACGCTCGTGCGACGATACCCGGGGCGATGGATCCTGTTTAACGCCAATGGGTCGTCTGTCGTGCGCGAATGGGATGATGAGCCAAGTAATCGCGAAATCGCTGAGTCTTTGAACGAAGACGCCGGTCGCCCGGAAGCCGTCGGATGGAATAAGGATGCCGCGAACACGAGCAGAGACGACGACGTGATCACGTAATGCCTGTACAATTGTTGCCGCGTTGTTGTTCTCTTTAATTGTTGTTTTTAATTGTGTAATACTCAAATAGATGACGAAAACTTAAAGTGAGCGAATAGAGTGACGATGACGTTACAACAAGGCGCTGTGGATATTTAAAGGGCGCGACGAAGCCGTCGCGCGCGTGGAAGTGTTCACAAAACAACGAGACTTGGATATGCAAATTATTTACATACCAGCCTTCTTGCGTTCTTCAGCCATCTTCTTGGCGGAAGCGGCGCGGCGCGCGGCGGCGGCTTCGTCCTCAGCCTTGTTCTTGGCGGCGAGCTCCTCCTTGGTGAGCACCTTTTCGGACGAACCTTCGTAGGCGTTCCAGTTGGACTTACCCGCGACGGAATCTTCGAAACCACTGTGGATGTGAAAACACATGAAAACGTCAGCAAAAGCAATTTACATGTGTCACTCAGGCAAAAATACAACCTCGCGCGGCGAAATACCGAGAAAATACCGGAACTCGCGCGGAGCCGCGCGCGACGCCGCGCGCGCGCGCGCGCGCCCTCTGACACAAACCAAAAATCCAAAAATTTCCGAAACTCCCTCTCGAACGACACCGCGTCGCGTGAGATTTTGCAAAACTCGCGCCTCGCGCGCGCGCGCATCACGCGCACGACGCTCCACACGCCCTTCCTGGCGCCAGAAACGCGCCACGAGAGATAAAACAAATCACCCACATGAGGGGGGCTTCGAAAACGCGCGTTCGAACGCATCGACGACGACGTACCGCACGGCGACGTTGCGCTTGGACGTGGTAAACTTGGTGGTGGTGATCACACGCGCGCACGCGGCGTTGGAAACGATAGAGAACATGTTCAAGTGTGGTGGGTTTGCGTGGCAAGACAAATTGTGACGCCTCGGTGACGTGTACGTCGCGTTATCCACGCGAACCGTCGGGGGTGGAGGCCCCGTATTTTCCCGCGAAAATCCAAAATCGGGTGTCTAAAAAAACTCAAAATCGGGTGTTTGCCAATTGTTGGTGTTTTACATGGATGTATGTACCACTCGAGTATGAGTACTGGAATTTTTGTGTGTTCCGTCGCGAAACATAAAAGTTTTGGATTTTAAATTAGGGGGCACCCCTCTCGGTGGCGTTGATAAAAAAACGGTTCATATCGCGTCCGACCGACGCGACGGATCGAGCGGGCCGGGTAGGGGTCGCCTTCGACGTCGTCGACGGCGAGGCGAGGGACGCCACGACACGGACGCGTGGGCGCGAATGCGCACGCTTTGCCAAAGCGCTGTACTATAATATTACTCTATCATCTAATGGCCCTAAACAATGGTGTTATCGAGCGCCCAAGGTCACTCTTAAAAACGTCCCCATGGCTGGGTACGCGGTTTTTAAATACGCTTCGAGTTCATCTGCGGCGGCGGACGATTTACACACGAACTGCACGCATCCGTCGCCTTGTGATCCGACACCTTTGCCGCCATGAGATAACGCTCGGCACTTCTCGTCTTCGAGCACGGCGTGCAGCGCCGGCGCGTCGAGCTCCGACGGGCATAGCTCTCGACCGACCGAATCAAACACGCGCTGTGCGTCCGTGTACACAACTCCAAGTGCCTGTGCGTCGCCTTTTTTGATCGCATCGAGCGCACGCGTTATCAACGCTTCATTTTTAGGCCCGAACGCTTCGAGCGCGCCTTCGTGCCCAGCCTTAAACGCCGACTGCAGGCTCGCTAAAATCGTCACCGTATCCTTCGCCCGCCCCAAATCACCCACGAGCACGCATATATCTCCCGCGCACTCAACCTCACGCACATCCATCGATCCTCCTTTATCAAACGTCAACACCACCGCGCGACCTCCGCCGAAAGCGCACGCCTGGTCCATAGCGCCGCACGCGCTGGGGGTTCGCGCGCTCTCTCCACGGTACGCCAACGCCATCTCATCCGTCGTCGACATACCGAGCGAATACAGCTCATTGAAACACCTCGCAATCAGAACGCAGACCGCGGCTGAAGAAGACAGTCCTTTCTTCGTCGGTAACGTCGTCGAATAGTTGCGCACGGCGACGCCGCGTCTAAAATAATCACACCCCTCACCATCCCCGTACGCATCCAACACCTCCAACACCGTACCACACACGTAGCTCCAGAACCCACCAGCGCGCGCTTCGTCGCTCAATCGCTCGCGATCGCGCAAATCACACGCGAACGTCGCTCGACGCCCCGAGCTGTCGATCGCTGACATGGTGAACGCGTACGCATCGGCGCCGTAATCGCACTTTGCATGCAATCCTTCGCGCGTGCCGACGACGAGACACCGTCCCGGCGACCGCGCGTTCGCCAACGTCCCCGCCCAGTCAGAATGCTCGCCCAGCAAGCACACGCGACCGCTCACGAAGACGTCGCGCGGCGAGACGTCGCGCGGCATCGAAATGAAGTCCTCGTTTGAGCTTCAGTCCGCACTGTACGCCTCGCGACCGCGACGCGACGACCGCCGCGCGCATCGAACGCGAGCGCAAATCAACGCACGTCGTCACTAGACGCCGCCGACGCGAGCGACTCACCGCGTCGCGCGCGCGTTGACACTCGGACGCGTCTCGCGCGATGACTACCACGGACGGCACGGACGCTGAGATGACCACCCCGACGCCAGCGCCGCCGGATCCCAAGCGCGAGGCGTTGAGAAAGTACTCTGGGCTGTTGTTGCAGCATAAGGTAGGGCGTGATGTCGCGCGCGATCGTTGATGGCGTCGTAGCGTGCGCGGGGAAGATTTGTGTGCGTGATCTCAACTGCCGGGAACGATCGATCGTTCAGTCGCGACGCGTGCGCGTTGTCGTACTCACCAATCCATTCGCGTGTGTGTGCGTGTTATCATTTGCAGGAACTCGATGGTCGCGTTCGCGCCGCGAGAGATGAGTTGCGTAACGTGCGAAAGGCGTTTGACAAGACGGAGGATGATTTGAAGGCGCTGCAGTCGATGGGGCAGATTATCGGGGAAGTTTTGCGACAATTAGACGAGGATCGGTTCATTGTCAAGGCGAGCAGTGGTCCGCGATATGTTGTTGGATGTAGGACTAAGCTTGATAAGTCAAAATTGGTGAATGGAACGCGGGTGACGTTGGACATGACGACGCTGACGATCATGCGCGCGTTGCCTCGCGAGGTTGACCCGTTGGTGTTTAACATGTTGAGTGAGAGCTCTGGGCACGTGGATTATAGCTCAATTGGTGGTCTTGGAGAGCAAATTCGTGCGTTGAGAGAATCGATCGAGTTGCCATTGATGAACCCGGAGTTATTCATACGTGTGGGTATCGCGCCGCCAAAGGGGGTGCTGCTGTACGGTCCGCCGGGAACGGGAAAGACGCTGCTCGCAAAAGCAATTGCGAGTAATATTGACGCCAACTTTTTGAAGATTGTTTCTAGCGCTATAGTTGATAAGTACATTGGTGAATCGGCGAGATTGATTCGGGAAATGTTCGGGTACGCGCGAGACCACGAACCGTGCATCATCTTCATGGATGAAATCGACGCCATCGGTGGTAAGCGTTTCTCTGAAGGTACATCCGCCGATCGTGAGATTCAACGTACGCTCATGGAGTTACTCAATCAACTCGATGGTTTCGACGTTTTGGGCAAGGTGAAGATGATTATGGCGACGAATAGACCGGATGTGCTTGATCCCGCGCTCATGCGTCCGGGGCGTTTGGACCGCAAGATTGAAATCCCCTTGCCAAACGAACAGGGCCGGGTCGAAGTCTTGAAGATTCACGCCCAGAAAATAAACAAAGAGGGTGATATTGATTACGAGTCTATTTCCAAAATCGCCGAAGAGTTCAACGCGGCGGATATGCGCAACGTGTGCACAGAGGCGGGCATGTTTGCGATTCGAGACGACCGCGATTATTGCATCCAGGATGACTTCATGAAGGCGGTTCGCAAACTCGTCGAGGCCAAGAAGCTCGAGCCCGCGGCGTCGTACGACTCATCGTTTAAGAATACTGATTAGGTGCGATTGATCAATCGCCACTCTTGCGTTAGCATTTCAATACTTTACACAGTAACAATAGTCAAAACGCCTCGCCATCTCTAACCGCCACCGCACAACTCACACGCTCGCCTAGCGCACGTCCCGCCCGCCGCTCGCCGCACAGATGCCATCCACGAATGAAATAAATGCCAGGAAAACCGCCGAAAAGGCTGACGCGTTCATGAAACCCTCGTTGACGCGATGGAAGCCAGATTACGATCGCGCTGTGGACCTCTACGCTGAAGCCGCGAGGCTATACCGCGCCTCTGGCGACTACGCCGCCGCCACAATCGTCGAAGAGAAATCCGCCGAAGCGTCGCTGTTATTGACAAACTACTGGGACGCCGGTAAGACCTTCGAACGCGCGTGTGAGAGCGCGGTGAAAAAGATTCCCATGGATGGCGCCGCGGTGCTCGCGCTCGCCGAACGCGCGGCGGAAGCCTACGCGAGCGCCAATCGCGTGCAAGTCGGCGCCGAAGCGATGAGTCGAGCGAGTCGATTAGTCGAGGATAGTGATTTATTCACGTCCACGGCGTTGTTGCGAAGATCGTTGGAGATTTTTGAGGAGGATGAAAAGGATTTGTACGCGGGCGAGCATCACCGACGACTGTGCGCGCAGCTGACGCGCACGGGCGAGTACGCGGATGCCGCAGAAGCGTGCTTGAAATACGCTGAATCGTGCTCAAGAGCTGGACAAAGTAATTCCCTAGCCAAGGCATATCTGAGCGCGATTGTGGCGCTGTTGTATAGTGGAGATGGCATCGGCGCGCAGTCGACGTACGCCGACGTGTGCGAAATTCCAGATTTTGAAAAGAGCGAAGAGCGCGAGACGGCGTACAAGTTACTCAATGCCTACCGTGATGCGGACGTGGAGGCGATCAAATCAACAGTGGCCCAATCGAGTTGCTTGCGATTTTTAGATGTGGCGTTCACGAGACTCGCGGCGAAGCTTCCAAACGTGGCGCACGACGTCGCGCGCGTCGCCGCCGAAATGGGTGGACAAGGCAAGGCCGGGGACACCACCGACGAAGACGCCGACGATTTGTGCTAACGCAGCACACGCACGTCTACACTAAACAACATTGTATGAATAACAAACGCTAGTACCAGCTAAATCCTTTGTCGTCGCACTCGCAACGTAAAATCTTAACCTCCTTCAAAGGACGGTCATTCTTGTCAACCTTCACCGCCCCGATAGCCCGCACGACGCTCATCCCCGAACTCACGCGTCCAAAGATGGCATGTTTACCATCCAACCAAGGCGTCGGCGCCAAGGTGATAAAAAACTGGCTCTTATTCGTATTCGGGCCGCTATTCGCCATCACTAAAATCCCGGCCCCGACGTGACGCAACCCTTTAGAAATCTCATCCTCAAACTTCCCTCCGAACACGCTCTCACCGCCGCGACCCGTGCCCGTGGGGTCGCCGCCCTGAATCATAAAGTCCTTAATCACGCGATGAAACACGACATCGTCGTAGTACCCGCGCTTGGCGAGCTCAAAAAAGTTTTGACACGTCTTGGGCGCGTGCTTGTAATACAGCTCGAGCGTGACGGGCCCGTGCGAGGTGTGCAAGGTGACTTCGGGCGCGCCGAACTGCTCGTCGGGGCCCCACTTCGGGTCGTCGCACATCGTTCGCGCGATCGAACGTCGAGTGCGGCGCGCGCGATCGGGTGATCGTCGCGGGCGGCGCGTCGCTGACTGGCGCTGTCGATGTGCGTTTTTCGCAGCTCCAACGCGCGCTCGAGCGTCGCGCCTGGCGCGCGTCGGCGGTGCGCGCGCGAGTTCGCTCGGAAATAATTTTCCCAACCCCCGCGCGCGCGCCGCGAGGCGATCGCTCGCGGTCGCGGTCGAGCGCGCGCCGCGTGTCGAATCGACTCAACGGCCTGCATCGTGTAGCCCGTCGTCACTCGCGCACGCACGCGCGCCGAAATCGCCCATGTCGCACGAGGACATCGCGCGTGACGCTGAAAGGGGATCGCGCCAATCGCAAGAGGCGCTCGTCGCCGCGAGTCGCGCGCGGATGAGCGCGAATGCGCGGCGAGAGGGTGACGATGGCTCGGCGAGAGCCGCGGGGGGAACGCGCGAGAACTTTGGTGCGCGCGACGACGGGGCAATCGCCAGAGCCCCGCTCGGGGCGAATAGAGGATTGATGAATTATGATGATAAACCTCTGGCGGATCCGCGCGCTGGAACGTCGCAGCTCACGCCGAAAGTCAAGCGAGAGTTTCATGACGACTACTGGACGGTGTCGCACCTGAAGTTGTTATATTTGGTAAGCAAGTACTCCAACTGTGCGCAGACGGTGTACGAGAAAGAACAGTGGGTGAGGAAATTGCCATTGCTTGTGTTGATTTATGAGGGCATCGTGCAGAAGGTGTTCGAGTATGATTACGCGCCAGAGTCAACGGTGGTGAAGAATACGCGCGTGTATCTCAACGTGTCGCAAGAAGGCGTGGATGATTTAGATGATTTGATCGAAGGTGAGCTCATTCGAGGCTTGCGATTGAGTTCGAGTGAGCACCAGAGCGTTTTGGCGTTTCAAATTACCGCTGCTGGTTTAGCGCTGGTGAGTAAGCGTATGACTGAGGAGGACAGGCAGCTCGTCGATGAGTTGTGCGTCGCCGACGGCAAGCTGTTGCAAGTAGCGTGGGAAGATGAGACGTTTTATTTACGTAATGACACCATTTCGTTCGAGTCTACGATTACGGATGTTGAAGATGTTTCTTACGTTGTGTCACCGTATTTGCCATTGGCCTTACGACGAATTGGCGGGCCAATGACGTCGTCAAACTCGCATCGCGCGTCTGAAAGCGCCACCAAAGACAGCACAATTCGTGACGACTTGGATGAGGTGATTACGATTTCAAACGTCACTGTACTCGTTGGTGAGTGGATTCCATTTGGGGTTAATCAAATCGTCAAACTGAATTTGAAGCTTGGATCTAACGATCGATGCCAAGGTGGTTTTTTCACCCCGGAAGTCGACCACGAGTCCACCAACGCGCAGTGCGAAATTCCAGCTGGTTTGACGAATGTCAACATTCTCGATCACGATATGACGACATTTACGAACATCGAAGCGCAAGTACACTTTCCCGAAGATGACGGCATCGTTCAGATTGAGCACTTTGGGATTCATCTCAGAAAAGATGGCACCGTAGTGCACGGATTGATGATTGAGTCGGTTATGGATCGAATTTTGGAAAACATTTCCCTCGATAACCTCGCGCGTTTACTCGTTGACGTGCACATGGACTCGAGTACTATTTTAGATTCGCTCTTGAGTGATCACCAGCGGGATTTACTGCAAACCGTCTTCTTAGGAAACGCCGAACGACGTGATAAAATTAACGTCATAATCGCGGAGCGAGCGACGCCGCAGCAAGCTGCGGATATGTACATGGATAAAGATGCGTTCGAAAACGAATTACGACAAGTGCTCGGAGACACTCACGAATCGCACGATTTGAGCGATCGTGATGTCGTCATTACTGGTTCACACGGTATCTTGCTCATCGGCCCGAACGCCAAGGCTCAGGAGCCCGTGATGTTGATGTATTTGTCTCTCATGTCGCGAGATGTCTTTGTACACAATGTGTTTAACCGCATTTTTATGACGGATGATATTCTCAAGCTCGCTCGACAGATGATTCAGCATCACGAAGAAGATCCAAATAGCGTGGCAAACATTCGTCACACGCTCGCCGAGACGTCTAGAGACATTATTTTGCTTGAAGAAATCTTAGTGTACCTCAAAGAGTCCATCGAGCAAGACACGAGCATTCGTATCGTGCCGAAGGACGAAAGCGGTTTACGATTATATAAGATTCTCAACTTGAAAGTCATGCTCGATGACTTGGTGGTGCGTGTGGAGGATATGCGCAAGATTCTCGTCGCGGCGCGAGAGGAAATCACGGGTTTGCGCATCATGGTTGACACTGTTGCTGAAACGCAGTCCTTGCGCTTGCAAGAGGATATTCGTGGCAATAGTGGAGATATGTTGATGCAGCTCAAATCAAATAGTACGCAGGGTACAAGCTTGTACACGATGCAATTCATCTTTGCAGGATTGTTGGCATTTGAACTCCTCGACCGCATCACCGGAGAGTGGAGCGTGGTGCACACCGAATGGGCTCGAGCGTACATTGTCGACCCGTTCATGAATAAACCGCTCGTGTGGTTCATTTTAAGCATAGGCGTGTGGGTCGGTGTCGCGTACGCTGTGTATTATTTAACCAGAGAAATCGACGACAAGTCTGCTGGGGCGATTTCCTATCGCATCAAGGTAAACAAGCCACTCAACTTGCCGGCGTTGGATGAATATTTAGCGCTCAAGTCAATCATCGGAGAAGACGGTATAGCTGATTCTGAGAACTCACTTCAACGCGTGCGATGGACAGAAGAAGATATCACGCGCTGGGAGGGATACTTGCCCACGATGGAAATGGTGTATGATATCAAGCATGGGTTCCTGTTGGACGTGCATCTCACCATCAATCGCCGGGCGTCAGTGCCAGCAAAGCTTCGACCAGAGACGCTCAAGATTAGATTCTTCACTGAGCTGCAAGAAGCAGCGGTGCTTAGCCCGGAAGATGCTGCAACGGTCATTGATAACACTCGCCGCATACGTGCCAAGGCGATGGATAAGCAAATTGTTGCCACAGATGACATCGCGGTGACATTGAAGGTGAAGGTTCCGAACGAACGCTACTACCGCGAGATTCCTTACGGGCGCCAAACGTACCTTGAACTTCGGGAGGATATTGCGATGAAGTTTAGAGTCAAACCGGTACAAGTGTTGCAGATTTTCAAAGTCCCAGACACTCTCATAGCAGATGACGACGACGTGCTTCGCATTACTCCAGATAGCATTCTCGAAATCTTACTCAAGACGTAGACGGAATTTGTAAGTTATGCATATGCGTGTAAATTATGTCACAATCAGATACGAAGGTAGCGCACTTAAATCATCGCACGAATGATGAACGCAAACAAGGCAAACGCAGCCATGGCGGCGAGGAAAACCATCCACCATGAGGGCTTCTTCTCCTGCTTTTGGGCCGGCACGTACTTTGACGGAACCGCCGGCAGTTGGTCGTCTTTTTGGCTAATACCGAGCGCAGAGCGCACGCGCTGAGTGGTACTTTGAGGCGGGCTCGAGCTGTTCAAAGCTGAAACAACTTCTCCTGCTTTGAAATCACCCGAGCTCACACTTCGAGTAACGGGCGTCGAAGCCGAAGCCGAAGCCGAAGCCGAAGCCGTGACAAACGTGACTGAAGTCTCTGGCATTTTCTTTGGCTGCAACGGCGTGAAGTCTAAGCCAAGGCGACGCGCTCGCGAACGCTCGAGGGCATTAGCATCAGCAATGCGAATGTCCTCAATCACTTGCTCACTATACTGCAACTTCAACAGGTCGTTCGACCACGCCGTGGTAACCGCTACTTTCTTCTTCGGCTCCTCGACAACCTTCTCCACTGGCTTTTTTACCTCCACGCTTGACGCCATCGCGGGCACAGGTGCAGGCGCGGGTGGTGCAACCTTCTCCACGGGCTTAGGTGCAACCTTCTCCACGGGCTTGGGCGCAACCTTCTCCACGGGCTTGGGCGCAGCCGCTTCCACGGGCTTGGGCGCAGCCGGTGGCGCTGCAGCCTTGGCTTCAACCACAGGCGTGGGCTTGGGCTCTGCTTCTTTCTTTGGCTTATTCAACATCGTGGGAATCTTTTCGTTCAACCCTTCGAAAACTTCATCGAAAGATCGGTCGAAATCCGCCACGCTTTTCACCCTTTCGATGGCGTCTTGAGCGTACTTTTGTTGGCTCAAATCCTTCGCCTTGTCAGTTACGGGCTTCACCGCCTTGTTGAGATTCTTCAACAAGTCCCCGAACGCCGCTGCGTTAAGTTCATCTTCACCAGTCAATAGCTCGAGCGCCTTGATGACAGCCACCGCCGACGCCGCGCCTGCCGCCGCTAAAATTGGCTCAGCCGCGAGCGTCGCCACCGTGCTCGCGGCGACCACCGCCGCCACCGCTCTGGCTACTACTTCCGGATCTTTCGCGCCATTCCCGACAGCCTTGAGAAGCTCGTTCACCTTCTTTTGATCAAACTCGAAATTCA
>JACLAB010003836.1_pt1 | contig 25142 bp, 25 predicted proteins | sample 8027921 | NCBI WGS metagenome assembly JACLAB01 (sample SAMN15725117, study PRJNA655200) | protist metagenome | isolation source: fluorescence activated cell sorting (FACS) single amplified genomes of... | place: USA: West Boothbay Harbor, Gulf of Maine | collected 2000-07-19
CGTGGTTTTAGAGGATGGGAAAAAGTCCAAGTGGACGTTTAAACACGCCGAACGCGTCGGCGCGAAGCGGTTGTTGACCATTGGGAAGAAAGAACAGGAAGAGGGGATTGTCAAGGTGAAGAATTTGGAAACCAGGGAGGAAGTGGACGTTAGCTTAGATAAACTCGCATAAATTATACCTACCTGGTACGTACCTAGTATATGTATATATGATGTGCTATCTATATGTGCTCTATCTCTACTCGCCGCTTCTACATTACTCCTAATTTATCTCAACTCTCTCTCTCTCTTCTTCTTCTTCTTCGAAAATTCTCTCTCTCTCTCTCTCTCTCTCCCTCTCTCTCGGCTATTAAGTAGTATAAATTTATATTCTCGGAATAGTGCGCAGAGCGTAAATCTCTCTCTCTCTCGAATCGTTTCGAATCGTTTACGCGATGCTCTTCTCGTACGCCGCGGCGTCCATCAACGAACCCGGCACGTCGGAAACCTTGACCTTCATCAACCACCCGCCTTCAAACGGCGAGTCGTTCACCGTACCCGGCGAATCGTTCAACGCTTCGTTGATTTCGATGACGGTGCCGGAAATCGGCGAGTACACGTCCGAAGCCGCCTTTACGGATTCGACGACGCCGAAAGACTTGGTCGCTTCCATCGCGGAGCCAACTTCTGGGAGTTCCACGTAGACGATATCGCCTAATTCCGCTTGCGCGTGGTCGGTGATCCCAACCGTGGCGACGTCGCCGTCAATCTTCGCCCTGTCGTTTGAAGGAAAAAGAAAGAGAAAATATGTATCATCAGACACGTGTTGTTGCGAGAACGAAAAAAAGAAAATCCTGCAAAGAGGATGAGCGTTTTTGAACCGAAAACTCTCTCTCGGACGAATAATCCATCCATCTCTTTCTTCGTTTGGGTCATCTCTCATCGCGACGACGAGTGAACTTTGCGCGCGTTCGCTCGCTTTTCTCTCTCTCTTTCTCTCTCTCTCTTCCAGCGTCCAAACTCGTCTCCTTCACTCTCGTTTACGCGATGTGCACATGAAACGTACGCGTCACAAAGGGATAAGAAAACAGAAGAGAGAGAAAGAAAACAAAAAAATGTGTTCCCGAACACCACAAAAGGAGGTACACCGAAGCGAAAGTTCACAGAGATTGGGAGAACGAGTTTGTACGAACGCACCACTCGTGCGAGCTCGCGTATTTCAACCCCTCGATGACGGTGCTGTACATTTGCACACCGCTCGCTCGGCTTAATAAAGGCGCGAACGCGGTCGTTTTGGAGGTGAACTGTTTCAAGGTTTGTCTGAGTGCCATGATGAAATCGTGTGTTGTTGTGCGTGTGAAGTGTGATGCCCAGAGCGTTCCTCCTCTCTTTCATCTCTCTCTCTCTCTCGGAGGGGAGGATCGCTCGTTCTCGCCTTTTTCGCCTGTTTTTTTGTGTTTTTTAAGGGTGAACGACGCGCTCGCGAGAGAACACGTCGCTCGATTTTTTTTTTGGATTTCTTCTCTCTTTGGCAGGAACCAAGGAGAAGAAGAAGAGAGAGTTTTTTTGTGTTTCTGCCCCCTCTTCCTCCTGTTTCTCCTTTTGCTCTTTCTCTTTCTCTCTCTCTCTTTCTCTTTCGAGAGAACGAAAAAAGAACAACAACTCTCTTTGACGCTTTATTTCTATTTCCTCATCTGTGAAACACACACTTACACACACAACGCGTCGGAGAGTATTCGTCGCTATTTATTGTTTTTATTACATCCAGTAGTAAAAGAATAAACCGTAATTATTGAGAGAAGAGAGGATGGTGGCAGCAGGAGCAGCCAGCGCCGAAACGATTGAGAACAACAACACGAATAACGATTCGTTGTATTCGGAAAAGCAACCCTATTACCAATCGCGCATCCAATTGTTCGAGAAGTACTTCACTCGCGAGCAAGAAAAGATCGCGCAGGCGAAAACGGACGACCGAGAAATCTCGGTCGCACTTCCGGATGGGAAAGAAATTAAAGCGGTGGCAAACGCGACGACACCGTGGGATATAGCCATGGGGATTTCGAAAAAGTTAGCGCAAGCGTCGTTGGTAGCGCACGTGGATGGGAACGATTGGGACATGAAGAGGCCACTGGAATCGAATTGTAAACTGCGGTTGTTTTCGTTCGACGATAAGGAAGGGAAGGAGTTGTATTGGCACTCGAGCGCGCACGTGTTGGGAGAAGCGTTGGAGTTGGAATACGGCGCGGATTTAACGATTGGCCCCGCCATCGAGGAAGGGTTCTATTACGATTGTTACTTAGGCGAGAAGACGTTGACGCCGGACAACGTGGAGGAAATCGAAAAGCGAATGAAGGCGATCATCGGAGAGAAACAGCCGTTTCAGAGAATCGTGGTCAGCCGAGACGAGGCGTTGGAAATGTTCGCGGAGAATAAATTTAAAGTGGAGTTGATTTCGAATTTACCGGAAGATGCGACGATTTCGTGTTATCGATGCGGACCCATGGTCGATTTGTGTCGAGGGCCTCACTTGCCGGATACCGCGTGGATCAAGAGTTTAAAAGTGACGCAGTGTTCTCGGGCGCATTGGAGAGCGGACGTGACGAAAGATCCACTGGTGAGAGTGTACGCGGTGACGTTTCCGAACGATAAGTTGATGAAAGAATACACGAGACGGATTGAAGAGGCGAAGCAAAGAGACCACAGATTGATCGGGATGAACCAAGAGTTGTTTTTTTTCAACGCTCTCAGTCCGGGGTCCTGCTTTTTCCAAAAAGACGGCGCGAAGATTTACAACACTCTGATTGAGTTTATTCGAGAGAAATATTGGGAATACGAGTACGACGAAGTCGTGACGCCGAACATTTATAACTTTGATTTGTGGAAAACCAGTGGCCACGCCGCGCACTATAAAGAAAACATGTTTGGTTTCGACGTCGAGAAGCAGGAATTCGGAATGAAACCGATGAATTGCCCGGGGCATTGCGTGATGTTTAGCCACCGTAAACGATCGTTTCGAGAGCTTCCGATGCGAGTCGCCGACTTTGGCGTGTTGCATCGAAACGAATTTAGCGGCGCTTTGCACGGTTTGACTCGCGTTCGTAGATTTCAGCAAGACGACGCGCACATCTTTTGTCGCCAAGACCAAATGGAGGAAGAGTTGACAGGTTTCTTGAAGTTTTTGGACGAGTGTTACGAGGTGTTTGGTCTGGATTACGAGATGAAATTATCCACGCGACCGGAAGGATACTTAGGCGAACTTGAAACGTGGAATAAAGCGGAAATGGCGTTAGAAGGCGCGTTAAAAGCGAGCGGGAAAGAGTGGGAACTCAACCCGGGAGACGGCGCGTTTTACGGTCCGAAAATTGACATCGCCGTCTTTGACGCCTTGCGAAGACGTTTCCAATGTGCCACGGTTCAACTCGATTTCCAACTCCCAATCCGATTTGACCTCGCGTATCAAAACGAACACAACGAAGACGAACGACCGATTATTATCCACAGAGCTGTGTTAGGTTCCGTCGAAAGAATGTTTGCCATCCTCACCGAACACTACGCCGGCAAGTGGCCGTATTGGCTTTCGCCGAGACAAGTGATGATTGTCCCAATCTCCGAACTTTCGTTAGAATACGCCAAAGACGTCCGCAGACGCATTCGCAAAGCCGGTCACCACGTAGAAGTGGACGCCTCGGACCGTAAAATGCAAAAGAAAGTTCGAGAGGCGCAGTTGGAGCAATTCAACTACATCTTAGTCGTCGGCGAACAAGAGAAAACGAACGACACCGTCAACGTGAGAACGAGAGATAATCAAGTTCACGGCGAGCGCAAGTTGGAAGATTTAATCCTCGTTTTGAATGAAGAGAAAAAGACACGAAGTTTAGAGTGCATGTTTGAAAAGGAGAAGAGAGAGAAAGCCGCCGCTGCCGAGGCCGAAAAGGTGGCGGCTCCCGAAGCGTAACATTTTTTAGAGTTGAATTTGGAATCATCATCAAGTAAACGCCATAATACTACTGCACTTTTAAGGCCGGTAAAAGTATCATCATCATCATCGTCATCGCGAGGTTTCCATCATGCCAACGACACCATCAATACGAATAACGGCTTCCTCTTCCTCCTCGTCTTCTCCTGTTCCCGCGATGGTCACCATCAAACGCGAGCCACCGAACAAGTCGCGTCCGAATCTCACTCGCTTGGTCGCTTTTTTCCCAAGAGAAGAAGAAGAAGACAAAGATGAAGAAGTCGCGCGTTGCGTCGTGTGGAGAAAGAAAAAGACCGGAAAAACGCTGTTCGTCTCGAGTCTCGAGGTGAGCGAAAAGTTTCGCAGGCGAGGTATCGCGTCGAAACTTTTAGACGAAGTCGAACGGCTCGTGAAAGAATCGGACGCTTTGGAGACTGTTGAGCTCACGGTGAACGCGTGGAACGCGAACGCCATCGCGTTGTACGAGAAGAGAGGATTTAAAGCGTTGGAGGAAGCAGAGGGAGATGTGGTGAAAAAAATGATAGAGTTGGCGAAAGATCCTCTGAAGATGGTGCAGAAACGAATGACGATGGACGTTGTGAAGATGTGATGTACAGATGTATATTTCTCGCGAATAAATGAACAGCCTCCTCGCGAGTGTGTGTGTGTGTGTGTGTGTGTGGTTCTCTCACTTCTTCGGCGTGGACGGGTGGTGTAACCTCTTAATCGCCATAGAGGCGAGTCTAGATGCCGGCGAATGAATGATACCGTTTGGTTGCTTCCCCTCGACGTCGTCTTTCGACGGCGGAAGGACGTTGCGAGGGAAGGAAAGTTTGAACACCGGCAACGAGTGCTTCTCCGAATCGCAGACGATGTGGTCGCCAATTTTCACGCATCGCTCGTCGATGACCACGAACGCGAGGACGTGAACGCGCGGAGAGATTTCATTGGTAAATTCCTCCCCGTTCCGTGGCGGCGAGGCGATCACACCGTGGGTTAGGTGAGCCGATGCGGAGGAACCGCCGCACACTTCCACCGAGGAAACGCGACAAATCGCCCGCGTCAAGGCGTAATTAATATCCTTCGTAAACCTGTATAAATAAACAATAGAAATAGAGAAAAGAGTGTAATAATATTAGCCACTACGCAGTAAAAGCAAAAGCAAGAACGAAAGCAAGAGCATATACAAAACGCACCAATCGCCGCTCGACGACACTCTCAATTTGGGATTCATACCATTTTGCATGATATCCTCCGTCGCTTTACACCCCGTGCCGTGGAAGAGCAAAGAAAAGCTCTTATCGCTCGCTCTTTTCAAACTGCTTTCGAAAACTTTGTACAGCTTCTCCCCGTGCATGCTTTGCTCGACCATATCAATCTCGTACTTTCTCGTATCCAAATACGTTTTTCCGCATCGATACGGCTGCGTTTCCGAAAGCGGTTTCTCTTTGAGTAACTGTTCGACGCCGAGTCGTCGAGTGGAGAAGAGCACATCATCGCGCTCTTTCTTCTTCTTCGCGGCGAGCTGCTGCTGCTTTCGCGTGCGCACGCCAACTCGCTCTTCCTCTTCTTCTTCTTTCACCTCTTCTTCTTCTTCTTCTTCTTCTTCACCTTCGTCGTCGTCGTCTTCCGCTTCAGCAACGCGCGAGGAAGCGCTCTTCACGGTTTTCGCCGCCGCTGCGGCGCGACGGCGCGCGTACAGATTCAACGGGAAGCACGGCACCACCACCGAAGCGGAAGCGTTGCTCCCACCACTCGCCGCGCCCTTGATTTTACTGTCGTCTTGTGCGCTCATTGCGTGCTTAAAGTGCAACAGCGCGCGCTTATTTTGGGAAAAAAGTTTACTCGTTAGATACGTCATCGCGTATTTTTTTCACATCACTAATAAACTAACAACTCTACTAAAATCTAAATCAGCTTTAATCTACACGCGAAAGTAAATCTCTCGCACGCATTACCTTCTGCCTCCTGCGCTGTTCGTAGTGTTGAACCTCTGCTCTCTTTCCTGGTCTAATTTTTGGACGACTTTTCTGCGCAACTGCGCGATTTTCCCGCTTCGAAAATTCCTCAGCGCAAACGCTCTTTCCATGACTTCTTCGGCGTCGTCGCTGCGTTCCAACTGCGCGCGAATGCACCCGGCGACTTCTGGCAACGATTGACACTTGAGGATTTCCTTTTCGCACTTGAGGATTTGGGAGACGGCGACGCGGTGCCAGACTTTGAAGCCGTTGGCGAATAAGGAGTCGAATATGCGCGCGACGGTTTCGGACGGGAAGGATTCGAGAAAGACGCATACGAGCCATCTGGGTTCGCAACAGGCGAAATCGACGCCGATGTCATCGAGGTAGCGACTGAGTCGTTTGTTACGCCAGGTAAGGATGGAGTGAAGGACTCCAAATTCGCGGACGGTGCCACGTAAATCTCGGGCGTGTATTTCGCGGCACAACGCGTGGCCGTCTAAAGCGGCGGTGAAGATCCAGAAGGCAGTTTTCTCAATCGCTTCCTCGTCTTTTTTGTCGTCGTCGTCTGCTTCGCTTCTACTATTATTACTGCTACTGCTACTCGCGTTGAACGAATCTGAATTCCTTACCGCCAGCCATATGAACGCGGCGATATAGTTCATCCCCTGGCAGTACCCAGTTTTTGGATTCCTCCTGGAATACGCTCTTAAAATTCTTCTCAGCGCCTCCTTCCCGTGCGTCCGAAAAATGTCATTCTCGGGAAACGTTCGATCGACGTCTAAATCGATTTGCATCGCCCACTCCTCTTTCGCGCGTTTCTTCTCAGACTTAGATCTCTCAGAACCGTCGCGGTGGACATTGTACGTCGTGTCGTCGTCGTCGTCGTCGTCGTCGTCGTCATCATCATCATCATCATCCTCGTCGCTCTTCGTCGTCTTCCTCCCGTTCTTCTTCTTCTGTTTCGAACCGCCGCGAAACGAGGACGACGACGCCTTTGACGCCGAAAGCATTTCTCTCCCATCTTCCTCCTCCGCGCGTTCCACTAACCTCTCGTAACTCTCTTTCGCCACATCCGCAAACTGTCTCGCCCCGCTGAGTTCGTACCAAATCTCTCCTCTCTTTTCTTTCGGCGCGCCGAACGTTCTCACCGTTTTTTCCAACAGTTTTCCTTTTCTCGCTTTGACTGCTTTCTTCCATCGCTTGCCGTAGAGAAAGTCGTCGTCGTCTGATGCCGCTGCTTCGGACGCAAAAGTGGCGATAGAAATATCGCGCGCGCATCGCGCGAGCTCGTTCGTCTCCCAACACGCGTTGAGATGATTGTGCTCTTTCGTTCTCTCGGTGGTTTTCTTTTCTTCGTCGTCGTCTTTCACGGGCGCGAACCGGAAATCGTGCCGACGAAATCCGTAAAAATCTTTCGAATCATCATCATCATCATCTTTAAGAAGAGGTCGTCGCGCTCGTTTCACCGGCGTCGGCGGTAACGGTTTGACGAGCGCTGAAGAGGAGGACGATGCGACCACCGGGTGCGAGCGAAGCGTCGTCGTCTGAATCGTCGTCCCGTTGTTGTTGTTGTTAGTATCATCACTCGTCTTCGTTCGTGGTGTTGGTTGCTTTTCGTCTCTCATTTTTTTTTCTGAGGAATTTTATTCGACGAGACTTTTCCAGCGTATATTTTGTCTCTGATCTCTTCTCTCTCTGTGTGTGCGCGTGTAAAGCTGAAACGAATATAACGAGTATCATCGCGCTTTGTCTCCCCCGCGAAGGCAAAAACGCGCGAAAGTGTGTCGTGCCGTTCGTTTTTGTTTGTGTTCGTGCGTTGTTGTCTCGTTCGTCGCGCGTAGAGGTTGTTCGTTCTTCTTTCTTTGATCTCGTCGTGCTCTCATCACACATGCGAGACATTTGAGCACCCAGAACGACGAAAACACAAGACGTGTCCTATTCTCCACTTCTATTATCCACAGGAGACATCATGCAAGCGTACCAATCATCATCCATCACCGCGCGCAGTTTATGCGCGCTGTCTGCGGCCAAGAAACACCAAATGAAGAAGCAAAGAATCTCAACAACGGTCAAGGCGCAAGAGTTTATCGCGACGGATAAAGCGCCCGCCGCGGCTGGGCCGTACTCGCAAGGCATCAAGGTACGCATAAAAAGATTGGATTGATGATTTCTTCAGTCGCGAGGATTTGATTGGTTTTTTTCTCCTCTCTTTCTTACTCACTCTTTTCATCTCTCTCTTTCCTAGTCTGGCGGCCTCCTCTACACGTGCGGCTGCGTCGCGTTCGTCCCGGAAACCATGGAAATCGTCGAAGGTGGCATCGAAGCAGAAACGAGACAAGCGTTGACGAACATGGGCGAGATTTTGAAAGCCGGCGGTTCTGACTTTTCCAAGGTTGTCAAGACGACCATCTTCATCACGAACATGGCGGATTTCCCCAAAGTGAACGCTATTTACAGCGAATTCTTCAACACCCCGGGACCGGCGAGATCTACGGTTGGCGTCGCGTCTTTGCCAAAAGGTGGTTTAATTGAAATCGATGCCATCGCGGAGTGCTAAACGAGACGAGACTAAGAACAGAGAACGACGAGATTCGCGCGACTGAGAGATTCTTTCTTCGGACGAGAAGAAGTAAAGGAGGTTTGAGGAAATCGCAAAAAGACGGACGACGACGGCAAAATCAACAATTTAACATTAACATAGCAAATACTTAGTAGATGTGGACTTTCTGTGTGATTACGAATCGAATAATTCGTTATTTATTCTTCGTCCTATTCTTGTTCTTATTTACGTACTTTTCTGTTTTCTGCCCTCTGTGAGCGATTTTCTCAAAAACACAAAAAAGAGCTCTCGAGTGCTTTAACGAGAAAATTCTCAATTCGTTTAACAAATCAAATCATCATAAAAGTTCGCGTGCAAAACACACCGGCGCGAGCGTAGTAGTATATTTTCAGCGACTAAATCACACGAAGAAAATGCCGAGAACACCCATGGGTAGAGGCGGTGGCCGAGGTACGCGTCGCGTCGAGTGATGCGCGCTTTTTTTTCGCGCTGATTTTGTTGCCGCTTTCGTCTCGAATCGGCGGCGTGCAAATTTTGGTCGTTAATTTGGAAAACGATTCGCTCCGAGAGAGGACGCGCGCGAAGCGTCGATGCTCTTTTCGATGAGTACAATGGATGGCGCGCATGTGGATTGATACGATTTGATCTTTAGATTGATCGTGCGCTCGGTCGGTGATGATCCGCGCGCGCGTTTTACGACGGGGGCATTTGTTTTTTTAATTCTCTCTCCTCTCGTGCTCTCCTTCCTCTCGTTGGCCGTTTCCTCTCGTTCTTTGGTGGAGACTAACAAATATCTTCTCTTCTCTTTTTTAACCCTACGCAATGATAAAACACAGGTGGCGGAGGCAGAGATGGCAGAGATGGCGGCAGAGGTGGCGGCAGAGGACGGGGCGGTCCGGGCGGCCGCGGCGGAGGCAGAGGCGGCAGAGATGGCGGCAGAGGTGGTCGCGGCGGAGGTCGCGGCGGCGGCAGAGGCGGCGGCAGAGGCGGCGGCGGCATGAAGGGTGGCGCCAAAGTGGTCGTCGAGAAGCATCGCCACGAAGGAATTTTCGTCGCCAGAGGGAAAGAAGACGCGTTGGTGACGAAGAACTTGGTCCCGGGCGATTCCGTGTACGGCGAGAAACGAATTTCCGTGGACGAAGCGGACGGAGGCAAAACCGAATACAGAGTGTGGAACCCGTTTCGCTCGAAAGTCGCCGCGGGTATTCTTGGCGGTTTGGATAACGTGCACATCAAACCAGGGACGAAATTATTGTATTTAGGTGGTGCATCCGGGACGACCGTTTCGCACTGTTCCGATATCGTCGGTCCGAACGGTTTGGTCTACGCGGTTGAGTTTTCTCACCGTTCAGGGAGAGATTTAGTGAACATGGCGAAGAAGAGGACCAACGTGATTCCAATTATTGAAGATGCCAGACATCCGCAAAAGTACCGCATGTTAGTTGGTATGGTTGATACTATCTTTGCAGATGTTGCACAACCAGATCAAGCGAGAATCGTCGCTTTAAATGCCCAATACTTTTTGAAACAAGGCGGTAACTTCATCGTCAGTATCAAATCGAGTTGCATCGATTCCACGGCGGCGCCGGAAGCCGTGTTCGCCAGAGAAGTCAAAAAGTTGCAAGAAGATGGATTTAAACCGAAAGAACAGTTGACTTTGGAACCGTACGAAAGAGATCACGCGATTGTTGTTGGTGCCTACCGCGTTTCGAAGGACAAAAAGTAAAAGATATGTGTTTTTGATGAGCGTAATAAAAACAACATTAACAACAATAAACTTTAGTAGAGAATAAAGAGAGAAAGGAGAGCGACGCGAGAGAAGGCGCGAAAAGAGAGAGAGAAAGAGAGAGATTATATAGTAGTTTACCTGTAAGATACAAATTAATATAAAACACATAACACAAACTTCACTGCCGTCGCTTTTTTCTTCTTCTTCTCTGTCTGTCTGTTGCTTGTTTGTTCTCTTCCCTTCAAACTTCTCCAATTTAATTTGTCCTCCTCCCCTTTGTAATCGTCAAATCAATTCGCCAAACAGCAAAACTGCTGACAAAAACACACACAAAAAGAAGAAGAAGAACGAGGATAAGAAGGAAATATGGTCGTCCTCGATGTCCCTCTCATGCAGCGCTTCCAGCCCGGTCGTTTTTACAAAGACTCGACGTCCATCAACGGCCTCGATTTTCACGAATCGGAACCGATTTTAGTCTCCACATCGGACGACGATTCGATACACGTGTACAACACGGAAACCGGTCAACGGACGAAAACTTTATACAGTAAGAAATACGGATGTTCCGGGGTTAGATTTACGCACAGTAGCGAAGCGATTTTGTACGCGAGTAAACCGAAAGGAGGAAGCGGAGATGAAAAAAAGGCGGCAGATGCCTTGGTGAACGACCACGCGGTGAGGTATCACTGCATACACGACAACACGTACTTGAGATATTTTCGAGGTCACACCGATCAAGTGGTAGATATTAGCGTCTCTCCGAGAACCGATCAGTTTTTAACGTCCAGCGTGGACGGGACGACGCGAATGTGGGATTTACGGTCGCCGTCGTGCGCGGCTATTATAAAAATCCCAACCGGAGTCCCGAGAGCGCAATTCGATCATCAAGGTTTAATTTTTGCCGCGACCGCATCGGTGAACGAGGTTGTGTTATATGATGTTAGGAACTATGAGCAAGGACCGTTCGTCTCGTTTACGGTAGATCCGGTGTTGAGTAAGTCGGGGGATCTGCCGACATACGGCGTGTCGACGATGAAGTTTTCCATGGACGGAGAGAGTATTTTGGTCATGTGCGGGGGTGTGATTCATGTGATCGATGCGTTCAACGGAGAGAAAAAGTTGAAACTGAAAGTTCCGGGAGCGGAGTCATCGTTGGTACCGTTAGAACCGACGTGGACGCCGGATGGTCAGTTCATTTTGTGCGCCGGCGGTGGGGATCAAAAGATTCACGTGTGGTCGGCTGGCACAGGAGTGGAATTAGAGCCGTGGAGAAATAGACACGCCGGTGCGGTTGCGTGTATGAAATGGTCGCCGAATACGGCGCTAGTAGCGAGTGGGTGCACAGAAGGAGGTTTAGCGATGTACGTGCCGAGTAACGCGAAACGATAGAAAAATAAAAGGAGAGTTTTCTACTTGCGCAACGATTCGCAAATAATTTTTGCGCGTACTCGTTGTAATCGGTCGGTCACTCTATACTTCCCTAGGTAGCTGATGATGTTTAGTTCTTATCATTATCATTATTATTATTATTACACTGAGCACATGGTCGCACGAGAGATGACTCACATCTCCCGTCGTCGTCGTTCTGCGCTTTTTCACTTCCCGAACAACCCGCCGAACAACCCGCCGCCTTTGTTCTTCTTCTTCTTCAACTTTTGCTTCTCCTTCTCGAGATCTTTCTCGTCGACCCAGCCTTCCTCAGCATACGGCCCGCGTAAATCGAACCGTTCTCCGCCGTCAAACTCCGGCATTCCAAACGATGCCATTGGAAACGGAATCCCTCCTTTCACCGCCTCTTTCGACAACGCGTTCGCCGCTTTCGTATTTTCCGTCTTGATCTCATCCATCTCTTTCTTGCTCAACGTTTTCTTCATGAATCCACTCACTTTCGCGCGTCTTTTGTTCGCCTCTTCGTCGATTCGGCCGCCTTTTCTTCTTTTGGCGAGAATCTCTTGTTGTCGTTTGAACGTTTCGTCGCGTCCGTCGACGTCTTTGTTGTTTTGGAACCATCCTCCTGCGTTTAACGTGCTCCCATCATCATCGCATCTTCGCCTCTTCAAGAGGACGTGATTTTGATGGAAAATGAATCGATTCCTCTTCGTAGTATTCTTCGCGCTGCTCGTGTTGCTTTTGGAAACGCCTCCTGCTCCTCCTCCTCGCGCACAACAATAACTGCTCATCATCATCATCATCATCGTCGTAATACTACTACTACTCCTGATGACAAGAGACAAAGTAACGCGTCGCAAGAGTGAAGATATTTTTCCTCCCCTGGAAAGATATCTCCTCCCTGGAAAGAATGAGCGTCTTTATGTATAATGTTTGTGTACTTGTATTGATGCGTATGTTGTCTACTATTACTACTACTCCTCCTACTACTCCTCCTACTACTACCTGCTGGACTCTACATCGACTCCCGAGGAGTCGTTTTTTTCCGATGAACGGCGGACAGACTTTTCAAGACGGACACGATGGCGACCGGGGAGACGTTCAGTCTGCACAATTCAATCACTCGGTCGCACATTTCCGAGGAGAAAAAATCCACGCCGGCGAGAGAGGCGAGCGTGCGCAAGCTTTCGTTGACTGTTTGATTCGTTTTCGTTGTTGTTCCGCGAGAGCAGAGGTTTAATAATACGAAAGCGCGATGGAAGAAGAGAGAGAGAGAGAGAGAGAGAAAGAGAGAGTTAGTTGTTGTTCCCGAAAATTCAAAATTAGAAAGAAGAGAGAGAAGAAAGAGAGAACAAAAGAACAACACCATCATCGAGAGAAAAAAACGAGAAATAAAGACGACAAACGCGAGCTCTCTTCTCACCTCGAGCTTTCGACGGCGTCTCTCTCTCTTCCTCCTCTTCTTCTTCGCGCATCATCATCTTTACAAAAGTAAGTAAGTACTTTCGTGTGAAATGATGGTGAACGAAAGAAGGGACAAAAGAGAAGGAAAAAAAAACGTTTAGGGTTTACTAAAACCCTAAAAAGAAACGGCACGCAAAAAAAAGGGCTCGAGCACAAAAGAGAGAAGAAAGACACACGTAACTACACGCGCACGCATCCAAGATGGCCGACGCTGAAGCTAAACCGGTGGTTGAATTCACCAAGGTACTGTTATCACACATAACAACAACCAGATTCTTTTTTTTTAAGATATGCCTTGAGATGCTTTTGTTTTTTCTCCCTTCTCTCTCGCGTGTGTGTGATGATGAGGCGGCGACTTTGACGAGAAGACGATGATCGTGTTTTTCTCTCTCTCTCGTCCTCGTCGTCAACTTCATCGGAATGAAAGACTCACCACACGTATTCTTCTTCTGTCTTCTTCGATGATGACAACAACAATAATAATAACACTTCAAACGAACAGGATTTCCCGAAAAAAGACGCCGCCATCGCGGCCGGGTTCAAAGAAAAAGACGTCGCCAAAGTGTTCAAAGAGGGCGGTAAAAAAGGCGTCGAAATCGAAGGCGCCGCCGACATGTCCGGATTGACGTGCTTTTGCACGCGCATCCAAAACGCCAAAGGGGAGGTGAAACTCCTCGAAGTCGCCATGGAAGGGATGAACGCGATTCCAGACCCATCCGACGAGGAGGAAAGAAAAGGGTGCTCCGGGAAGATCTCCAAAATTATAATCTCCGAAAGCGAAGAGAAAGGACAAATCGCGATGGTGGCGTACGTCGCCGAAGAGACGAAGGACAAGCTGAACGCGAAGGATTGGTTGCAAGGCGTGTGCGATTCGGATTTGGGTGGTGGCGTCGGGGGAACCGTGGACGAAGGCGCGACGGATACCTGGGCGACGGTCACGTGCAAGGAAGATAAGGAGAATTTTTTCTTTTTGAAGATGAAGGATAACTGCTTGGGCGCGGCGATTGCGTATTTGAGAGAGAGAGATTTGTTCCAAGACGATTCGTCCTCGGAGGAGGGCGATAACCCGGCGGCGGACTTTGAGTGGTAAAGAATTTAACAATTTGCGAGAGAGAGAGAAAGAAAGAGAGAGACTTTTACGCTCGTAGTAGTAAAATCTTTAGTTTTGTTATTTCATCACAACAACAGAAACGTATCATATATTCGAGAACGAATCTTCTTTCTTTCATCAAACTCCGTTGTTTTAATTCACAAATGCTTCACTCCAAATACCGACGATACTACGAAAGAACACACTCCTAAATGCCGCCACCTCCAACGCTCCAACTCGGTTCGTCCGAACGCGCTACTTTCGGGTTATCTTCTGAAACTGTTTCGGATGAAGTCTCGTTGCCGTACATCGACGCCGTTTCCGCGCACGAATTGAAAGCGGCGGAAACGATGGTCCAAGAAGAGGTAATCACAGACTCCTTCGTTTTATGACGTATTACGACGCGTGAGATACTAGGAAACGCTCGTTTGTTCTCGTTCTCTCTCGCTGACTTCGTTCTCTTCTTCTTCTTCTTTATTATGTTCTTATTATTAAACACAACAGATGCGCCGGATGCCGAAACGCGAGAAGGACTACTTGGCGGATGTGCGAGCTTCAACCTCGTCTCGATTCAACGAAAAAGAATTCGCGCATTTAACGCCCGCCATGATAGAGGAGTACACGCGACGGTTCGAGAAGAACGAACCGAAGTTGAACCCAGATACGAGTCGGTACGAAGTTCCACCGCCTTCGGTGAAACACAAGACGAACGCGAGCAAATGGGAAGAGAGCGTCGCCAACGCGAAGAGTCAGTTGGAACACACGGCGTTGAGGATGCAAAACTTAGAGTTGATGCAAAAATACGCCGCGAACGCGTGGAGGAAACACTTAGAGGAGTTGGAAAAGGTGGTGAAGGAGTACGAAGGTTTAGTTCGAAAGGTGGACGATCAGTTAGAAATGGTGAATTCGAAGAGGAGGTTGTCCCAAGAGGAAGCGCAGGGACATTTGAGAGAATTGAACGACGAGTGGATTTCGATGACGAGGAAGTGCGCTTTGATAGAGGAGAAGTTGAGGCAAATGGAGAAAGACGAAGAGATTGGAATGCAATGATTCACCAATTTAGCACACATATATCTAGAAATACTATTTTGACTACAAATCTATTACCTACTTTTGAACCCTTTTTAAAAACCTCTGTTAGAACTGAGCTCGATATCTGGGACACACGTGAAATACTGAATTCGAAGCACGCCGTCGTTCTTGTTGTTGTTCTTCTCGTTATCTCCTCCTTTTTCATCTTCTTCTTCTCCGCAAAACGCAAAAACGACGTTCTTCCTGGCCGCGTGCGCCATCCTCGTCACGGACGAACAACTCAACGGCGTCATCTTCTCCCCTCTCTCCAACACTCTCACCGTGAAATACGCGTGAAATAACATCGGATCTCCCGGATACGCCAAGTAATCACCACCAAACTTTGCCGCCGAGGTCATCGTGAACCCTTTCTCGTGTAAATCCTTGAACACCGCGCATTTATACCGATCAATTTTCGACATCTTCCTCCAAACTCTCCTCTCGTACGCCTCCTCCTCCTCCTCGGGCGGCGCGTCGTCCAACTCGCCCGTGGTTAACGGCAACACCACCGAGCTCGATCTCCCTAAAACTTGCTCCCAGTCTACAATTCTATCCCTATTATTGCTGTTTTTCTTCTTCGTTTCTTCTTCTTTATCGTTTTTCTTCTTGGGTACTACTTTCTGTTTCTTCTTCGCCGCTCCGCCCCACTGGCTTTTCTTGCTCGCTTTCATCGCTCTCAACTGATTCCTCGTCGTCGTAATCTGAGGCTGCAACAAAAGCTCCCGTTCTTCCGCCTCCTCGTTAAAATCGCTCGAATTCCGTTTCCTCTTTTTCGGTTTGAACCGCATCCTCGCCCACGCGTTCTCTTTCAGCACGTACACCTCCTCTTTGCTCAACAACACCGGTAACCCGCGAGTGGAATCTTGTTGCCGGTAGCCGGGTAAAGAACCGAGCAAAGAACCAACGATGCGATAGTTTTGCCGAACGATTTTGTATTCTCGGGCGGTCCAGAGTAACGCCTGCCCTGTGGTTTGAGCATCCTCGTCCTCGAGGTGGATTTCTACTCTCGCTTTTGCCTCTAAGTCCTCGTCGTCCTTTTCCTCCATGATGCGTTTGGATTTTGACGCGTTTTGGCGGCATAATACAGAGCACTCGTTTATTGTTGTTTTGCGAACGACGCGAGAAAAAGACAGAGAATGTTCTTGTTCGGCGGGAAAAAGAACGAAGAGAAGAAGTCAAAATCATCGTCAACGTCTGCTTTCTCGATCACGAAAGCGGCGACGCCGGAACACACCAAAAACGGCGCGCAATTTCTCGTCTCGAAACGACCTGCGCAACCGATTTCGCAGAAAGATTTAGAGGAATACCAACGCGAAGAAAAAGAAGGGAAGGAGGCGAAAGTGGTGCAACTCGTCGGGAACGCGTTGATTGTGATTTCGTTTATCGTGAATTGGTTCAAGAAGAAGAGAGACGCGCGCAAAAAGGAGGAGAAGAAGAGAGAAGAAGAAGAAGAACTTAATTCGCCGACGATTGAGGAGCAATAAGAACTGTTTTGTTTCGATAGTAACATTCATCATCTCATGGCGGCTTTAAATGGCAACAACGCATTGAAAAACGCGCCTTTGTACGACCAGACGGTGACGTTTACGCACGGTGGTTTAGGACTCGGGTTTGGTTTCACCGGCGGTGGGAGTAGTAACGGTGGCGGCGGCAACGGCGGCGTCGAAGTGGAGAGTCAAACGACGCGAATAGGCGGCGAAAAAAGACGGGTGGAGAGTTTGAACGTCGAGCGGGCGACTGGGTTAGGCGGCGATTTCATCGACGTGGAGGAGGAGGAGTACGAGGACGAGGATAAAGAACAGCATTTGATGACGATGAAGAAACGCGAGGAGAACGAGAGAGAGGAGGAGAAGAGGAAAGAGCGAGATTTGTTGGCCGGGAAGAGAGAAGGGAACGTCGGAAATGATAACGACGACAGAAATAACGATAGAAATAAGAATGATAATAGCAGTGGCGAGGATCCGCTCTGGTCGCCGAGAGGCACCGCGCAAAGGTTGAGGAATTTGAAATCACCTTTAGTGCGATTGCACGGAGAAATTGTGGATTTTTGTCGGTTTTTAGAACCAACGGAAGAGGAGGAGAAATCGCGGCTGGCGGCGGTAGAACGCGTGAGAGAGGCGGTGATGACGATATGGCCGAGCAGTAGGTTCGAGGTGCACGGTTCATTCGCGACGAAGATGTATTTGCCGTCGTCAGACGTGGATGCGGTCATCTTAGACTCGGGGGCAAAATCACCTGCGGTGTGTTTGAAAGCGTTAGCCTTGTACCTCGCCAGAAGAGGCGAGGCTACGAATATCCAGTTGATTAGTAAAGCAAGAGTGCCGATCGTAAAGTTCGAAGAGACGAAATCGGGCGTTCAATTCGACGTGTCGTTTGATGTGGCCAACGGACCGGCGTCGGCGGAAATCGTGAAGAGAAATACGAGACGGTTTCCAGCTTTGAGGCCTTTAACGACTGTTTTGAAATGTTTTTTATCGCAAAGAGGGTTGAATGAAGTCTATTCCGGAGGTATCGGATCGTACGCTTTGTTATGTATGATCATGACGTTTTTACAACTCCGAGAATCCATCGAAGCGTCTGAATGGGCCGGCGAACGCGGTCGAGAAGACGCATCGGAAGGGTGTTTAGGTACTCTTCTGATTGATTTCTTCGAATTGTACGGTCGAAAGCTCAACGCGGAAGAGATTGGCATTTCATGCGGCGACGCGGATAAAACAACCTCCACCAATCGATTCTTCGTCAAGAGCGAGAAGAACTTTTACGACGAACGACGACCGTTCTTACTCTCCATTCAAGACCCGCAAGACCCGGAAAATGATTTAGGACGCAACTCCTACGCCTGGCGAAGCGTCAAAGCGGCGTTTGAACACGCGTTTACGGTCATCACGGCCCCAGTGGGCGCGTCCAAGGAAATCTTCTTACTCGGCAGAATCGTAAAGATGGACACGGAGATGATGAAACACCGCGCGGCGCCGAAGGAAACCGGAGCCATCAGAGGCGTGTTTTCGGACTTTCAAAACTTCGTCGAGGCGAACAAAGAGCGAAGAGCCGGCGTCACGCCTCGTCAAAATGCGAGCAAGAAGAAAAAGCAAGGAGGAGTAGCGAAAGCGCAACCTAAAACGAAAGATGTCGCCGCGGAAGACCCGACGAACGAGAAAAAACGAGGCCGTTGGGAAAAGAACGACTCTTCCTCTTCAGAGGAGGAAGAAGGCGCGTTAGAAATGAAAGGAACGATGATAGCGAACAAGAAGAGAAAGAGCAGCAAAGACCCGAACGCGCCGTTATTCGAAGTCATCAGCGTCGACTCTTCTTCCTCCTCGTCTTCGTCAGAGGAGGAAGAAAAGAATCTCGAAGACGCCATGAACGCCTACTCGGAAGACGCCGAGGAGGAGGAGGAGGACGACGACGACGACCGCGGCGGCGCGAATCCTCCTCGAAAGCAACAACAACCTAAAAAACGAAAATACGCGAAAAAGAAGAGCACCACGAAAAGCAGAGGACGAGGCAGTGGCGGAAGAGGAGGAGGAAGAGGAGGAAGAGGAGGAAGAGGGGGTTACTTTAGCAACAAGCGCACATCGTCGTGAGAATTTTTATTAAGAAACTTTTGAATTTTCTCGTACGAAGTCTTCAAAAAAAATACGCGTAAGCATAAAATACTACTCGTAAACGCGTAAAGTCTTTGTCGTCGTCTTTGTCGTCGTCGTTCTCTTCGATGCGCGACGAGAACTCCTTTGACGATTATAACGACGATGCAACGCCGTCGTCGTCTTCGCGATATTCTCGTCGCAAACATCGGTATCGGAACGTATCGTCGTCGAGAGTAGAGGAGACGAACACCACCGAGAGTTTCTTCCGGGGCGGTGCGCAGCCGTACGAACAACATCCGCCGCCGCGAATCGCGGAGGAGGAAATCTCTCTTTTGTCGCCGCCTCTCCTAAACTCGTCGTCGTCGTCGAAACCGGTGACGGTGACGATAACGACGACGACGAGGAAAAAACAAACCCAACAACGGTCGAGGAAGAAAGCGAGTCCGCAAAGCGAAGAGAACAAAAAGAAGCGGATGAAAGTTTTTGATCCGGCGGAGACTTTGAACAGCGATGCGCAGAAAGACCTGGAGGAAATACACTTTTCGACGATGATGGTGACGACACCAAAGAAGAAGACGACGATTCAGACGATTCAGACGACGAACGGCCAGTTAAGCCGCGGCGCGAAGAAGCACGGCGCCTCGCCGAGGAAAACGCCCAGAAAGAAGAAGAAGAACAGAAGAAGCGACGACCCGGAAGCGTCGACTTTAGAGGCGATGATAGAGTCCTTTCAGAGCGTGTCTATGTCTTGGCACGATATCAGAAGCGTCGATCTGAGAATGTTGAGGACGCGAAGACGATAGAGAAGTAATATACACACCCGATTTGCAATATACACACACACGCAAACATTTTTTTTTACAGAATGATTTAACTACTCGCGCTTTCGCGCGTCCAACTACAAAACATCTCTCTCTCCCTCTCTTACCATCTCTTAGACTCTCTCTCCTGGGTCTCACTCGATCGTCTTCCTCGCCAACCGTCTCACCCTCTTATTATACTCCTTTTCCTCCTCGACCAACATCTTCGCCGCTTGCGGGTTGGCCGGACTATTCACGTTCGGGTCGCACAACAAACTCCTCACCGACGTCAACAAACTCGCCACCGAATGCACCGGACTCCACTGCTCTTGTATCGTATCCATGCACAACGTCCCATCCGGATATATGTTCGGATGGAACATCTCCGAGACGAACCGGACTCTCGGCGCGGAGGCTGGGTAGGAGTCCGAAAACGTCAAACGTAAGGAGAATATGCCGCCTTCCCAAGGTGAGTCTTGTGGGCCACAAATCGTCGCCGACCAGACGAACAAGTTATCGTCCGAGTGTGGGGACGCCGAACAGCCCTGCGTGGTATCGAGAAAAGAGGTACAGCGTGTCAGCGAAACGCGCATAAAACGAAGAACAAAACACGAACGAAAGCGTTTGTCAGACAACAACGAGATAAACATCTCACGTATTTATACCTCGGGCGGTTCGATCCGTATCGAACGCAAATCGGACTGTAATCTCAAACACGCCGACGCGGAGCTCGGACTGGATCCCAGAATGTTCACCTGCGGCTGAGACATCGAGGGAGAACTACTCGACGCCAGTATTCGTCTCCCGCTCATCTCTCTTTTAAATGAAGATTTTTCCCGAAAGAAGCGTCAGACGTTTCGTCGATTTTACGCGCGAAGAAGGTAAAGAAGAAGAAGAAGAAGAAGAATATACCACCGCATTCTTCTTAAAGCAGAGCGCGAGGAAAACGAATCGAGGACGGAGCGTTTATCATGTCGCGAGCGCAGCTCCAAAGCGCGTACCCGAAACTGACGGAACTTTTTAGTAACAGTAGGAGTGATGACAACGGGAAGTTGAAGCCGACGCTCGAACGTCTGGTGGCGTCGTTTTCGTTTCCGTTTTCGTCCTCTGAGGAGGCAAAGGAGTGCGCGAAGAGTGGTGGTGGTCGTTTTCTTCTCACAGCAGACGGAGCACTGCTCGTGAGTTCGGTGTGCTTTGGCGCGTGCGCGTTAGTTTTAAGCGTCTCGATCCTGACCAGTCGGCCTTTATTGGTCCGGAAATCGGTGGTGAATTCGGAAAAACGAGTCGTTTCGGTGGATTACCAGAAAGCGGTGAGAGGCGATTTTGCGTTTGGTCTAGGGTTAATGTGGGTATCCGCGGTTTTGTTCATCTCTGGAATGGCGTTTTCGACGACTGTATCGTTCGTGACGGAAAGTTTACGCGAGGAGTTGTTGGCGTGCGTGTATTCGTTCGCGGCCAACGCCGGATTTTGTTTCTTGTGCGGGAATATCGCGCGGTTAGGGATAATAGACGATCGAGAGGAGAGAACGAATTTGGTCATTTTAGGGACAGTGATGACGACGTTGATGTTAATCAGTCATTTATTTCCGAAAATTTCCGAAGGAAGTGGTAAAGCTGGGTGGTTTTGCGAGATTTGGTCTTTCGCGTGGTGCGCGTTGGCGTTGGCGGCGAATTTGGGATTAAACTGCGCGGTGGAGTTTCGCGGTGGATTCACAAGTTGGGACGCTTTTTATGGATTAACGTCCGGGAGTGGTGCTGGGTTGATGTATTTCGCGATGGCATCCCCGTTATGGTTGGGGAAGTGTTTCGGTACGGCGTTGTTTTTGATTGGTTTCGCGTGTCACGTTTTAGGCGCCGCGACGAGGCACTGGGTCACTCGATATTCGACAACCGCAAAGGAGGAAGGCGAGGAAGAGGATAAATCCGTGGCGATGGCGAAGAAAACCGAGTAAAGTAGAGTAGCCGGTCGTCGCCTTCGGTTCGCGAAACTAGTATTTTAGGACGTGTTGAATAGTGATACCATAATAGTGTTGTCAGTTTTTAAATACTTCTTTTTTTTCATCGACCTACTTCTTTTTCAAAAACGCGCGTTCCGCTAAATCGATGCTTCGTCCAAGCGCGGCGGATTTGTTCACCGTTTCTTGGTACTCGCTCTCTGGATTTGAATCCGCGACGATACCAGCTCCGGCTTGGACGTGGATCGTCCACTCGTCTCCTTTCTTTTGTTTCGTCGGAACGACCATCGTTCGCAGCGCCAACGCGATATCCATCTCGCCTGCGAAACCGACGTAGCCAATGCCGCCGCCGTACGGTCCACGCTTGGATACTTCCAAATCGTCTATGATTTGCATCGCTCGAACTTTCGGTGCACCAGAAACGGTACCGACGGGTAAAGCTGCGCGCAACACATCCCAAGGATTCAAGTCTTCGATCAGCTTTCCAGTCACCGTGGACGAAATATGCATGACGTGTGAATATCGTTCAATTTCCATGAGCTTTTCAACTTTAACGGTGCCCATTTGCGAGACTCTTCCGACGTCGTTCCGTCCTAAATCCACGAGCATGACGTGTTCCGCTCTTTCCTTCTCGTCCGCCAACAAATCTTCTTCTAATGCGAGATCTTCGGCTTGCGTTTTGCCTCTCGCTCGAGTCCCGGCTAAAGGTCTGTTCACCACCGTTCGCGAATCGTCCACGCGACACAAAATCTCCGGCGACGATGCGATCAATATGCAATCTTTACCTTGGTAATAAATCATATACGGCGACGGATTCACCACTCTCAACGCCCTGTACACTTCAAACGGATCAACTTTCGTTTTTCTCTCGAACCTATGGGACAACACCAACTGAAAAATATCGCCGGCTTTGATGTGTTCCTTCGTCGTCGCCACGGCGTCTAAAAAGCTCTCTTTGCTCATGTTTGAATCCTTCATTGGCTCTGGTTTCCCACTTAAACGCATGTCCACACTTCCAAACGGAATCGTGCCCATCGTTTCTGGCTGCAACTCTTTCATTAAATCGTCTAATCCTTTGATGCCTTCGCTATACGCTTTCTCGGCGTCGACGGTGCCGTCTTTGCTGGTGTAATCTTCCAGCATCACCCATTTTACTCCATAAACTTGCTTCGTCGCGTGATCAAAAACGATGACTTCTTCGTACAAACCCATGTGCACGTCTGGTAAATCTCGATCGTCTTGTTCTCGAACGTTATCGAACGGCAACTTATTGATGTATTGATACCTGACCGTGTCGTAGCCGGCGAACCCTACCCAACCGCCGGCGAACGCGTCCGGTAAATCTGGATGTTTCGCCGGTTTCCAGTGTTCCCCAAGTTTTGCCATAACCGTCATCGGGTCCTCTTCGAAATAGTCCTCCTTATTCTCCTCCGGTTTCGCGTGGTTCATAATCCTAACTCGATTTTCGCTCGCCAACACTTCAACTTTCGGCCGGCGACCGAGAAACGAGTACCGCCCAATTTGCGTCCCACCGACGACGGATTCGAACAAAAAAGACGGCGCTTCCCTCGCGTCGTCTTTCACGAGCAGCCGATACGCTAAAATCGGCGTCAGTTGGTCGTCGAAAATTCTCCTAAACACCGGAACCACGTTCGCTTTGTCTTTTTCCACCGCAGAGAGAAACGTATTTTTACGGTCGAGTTCGAACGCGTCGTCGTCATTGGAAGAGGCGTTGTTCGTCTGCTCTTTTTGCGCGGCGGCGGCAGCAGCAGCGTTGACAGACGTTCTTCTCGAAGAGAGATGATTTCTCGTCACAAACCGCCCGCCTCTTCCTCCTCCTCCTCTCGCTCGGACATCACCTCGACTTTGGTATTTCTGAAGTGAAAACGAAGATTGATTTTTATGCGAATACGACGACGACGAAACGTTTTTCGACGCCGTCTCGAATCGTCTCGCCGCGTTGTTTAACAGCGTCGACGACGACGCGCTGCTCAATGCTTCCATTCGTAGTATATTTGTTGCCTCTCGCAACGAGTCGGCCGTTGTGCGCGCGTAAATATGAAGCGAGGAAACGACTCTATCCAAAATCGGAGCCCCCTTATTTAGGGTTTATTATGCTACCCTAAATTGAAAGAACGATTGGATTTTCTCACGTGACTTTCTCCTCATTAAGCAATCACATCGCGGCTGTTTTTGTCGTCGTCGTCGTCGTCGTCGCTTTGAAAGAAAGGAACGTCTAAAGTCTCTCTCTCTTCTGTCGAAGAACTCTTTTTTTGCGTTCTCTTGTTGCGCTTTATACACGTTTTGAAGGAGAAAGAGGAAACAACATGTCGTCAAAAAGTCTGCGACAGAGAAGCGTCTTTAACAAGAAGGCAGCTTCGAAGACGAAGAAAGAGACGAGAAAAGTGACGGAAGAAACAGAGGAAGAGGAAGAGGATGAAAAGAAGTTCTTCGAAGAAACCGTGGTCACGTCGACGTTGTTCCACTCCGCGAAGTTCGAAGGGAAGGAAAAGTTACGATTCGTTCGAGAACTGTTCAATCGAATCGCGAGGAATTACGACTTCATGAACCTTTGGATTTCGTTAGGTGGCACCTCGTATTGGCGCTTGCGAGCGCTGAGGAAGTTGAACTTACGATTACACGGGAAAGTGTTAGACGTCGGGTGCGGGTCTGGAATTTCCACTCGACGGGTTTTGAAAAGGTATTCCGGGATATGCGTGGCGTGCGAAGGTTTAGATCCGTCGAAAGAGATGATTCGCGTGGCGAACGCGAAGAATCGAGACGCGAGGGCGACGTATACGGTCGGGAACATTGAGAATTGCGACGAGATGTACAAAAAAGACACGTTTGATTGCGTGGTGACGGTGTACACGTTGCGGAATTTCGCGGACTCGCAGTTGGCGATTTGGCAGATGATGCGGGTGTTGAAACCGGGAGGGAAATTGGTCGTCGTGGACGCGTTTCCTCCCAAAATCCGGCTCGCGAAGATGATTTTAAAGTTTTGGTTGGAATATATCATGCCGATCGTAGCTTTGATTTTCATACGGGAGAAAAAAGATAGGAAGGCGTACAAGTATCTCTCCAAGTCTATTCAAAACGCAAAGTATACTCCGGAGACGTTCGTGCACGCATTAGGGAACATGGGCGGCGTGAATATGAAGGTGAAGAAGTACATGTTCGGCGCGTGTTGTCGCATCGAGTGCGAAAAGAATTTCGTGAAAAGAGACGAACACGATCCTTTGAAACGGTATAAACGAGACGAGAAAGATTTGTTACCGTATTACGAACCGGTGGAGTGGATGGATATGGTTTTACCTCTCATAATTTGCGTCGCGTTGAGCGTCTTTTTTTCGAACTGGTTGATGGGATTAGACTTGAAGATTTGAAACGTTTACACTTTCCACTTTAAAACTAAGAAGACTAAATCCACGCAGTGTTGGCTCCAGACGCATAATGCGGCGTTTGTGGCGTTGTTGTTTGTGGCGGGCTATTTGGTTTGTTTCTATTATTGTTATTAGTGTTGCGTTGATTCTCTTTTGTTCGTCGCCGTCTTCGATCGACGCTTTCGGCGAAGAGCCAGATGTTTGTAAAGATTTCTTCCG
>JACLAB010015130.1_pt1 | contig 25142 bp, 16 predicted proteins | sample 8027921 | NCBI WGS metagenome assembly JACLAB01 (sample SAMN15725117, study PRJNA655200) | protist metagenome | isolation source: fluorescence activated cell sorting (FACS) single amplified genomes of... | place: USA: West Boothbay Harbor, Gulf of Maine | collected 2000-07-19
ACTACTATTCCCATCTCTCATGTTCGCCACGTTCAGTTCTCTCTTTTGTATCGTTTTAAATAAGAATGGAATCGCGCACACGACTAAACCGACGGAGACGCCGAGGAACACTTTCCGCTGATCCGCCGGTTTCTGTTCCATCTGATTTTGTTGCGCTTTACGTTGTCGACCACCTAAAGACGAGGATGTTGACGTATTGGAGGAGGAAAGAAGCGTTTGCGAATAGATGTTTGGATTTTTACGAGTTACGATCGTTTTCATCGATCGCATCGTCGCCATTCTCATCGTCTTCGCTCGTAGATATTTACGCGTAAAATGTCTGCACTTTTTATGATGCATTTTACGCTTAAGAGTACGAGTACTACGAGCGCGACGCGAACGCGCGTTCTCGCGAACGACGAAAGAAAAGCGAAGAGACGGAAACATCGTTCGCAGTTTTATGCGTTTTCGTCAAAGAAGACGCGTTCTTTTGTCGAGACAAACGATTTTTCCGCGACGATTCCATCATCGGCATCACGGAACGGCGTAACGGCTTTCATCAAAACTAACGGTCGGGGGGAGTTGATGCGAACATCCGCGCATCCAACGCTCGCTTCATTCTCGATCCAACCGATGGACTCGTTTGGAATTTGGGCTATATTACTCGCGTCCTCGCATTTTGGCCTATGGGCGGAAACGAAACCGTGGGGGGCGTCCCTCGGCGGCGCGTGTTTAATTAGTGCCTTGACGACCTTGATTTTAGCCAATATAGGAATACTACCGCACGCGTCGCCGACGTACGATCAAATCAACCACATCATTTTACCACTCGCGGTACCGCTGCTTTTATTCAGCGCGAATTTAAACGTGGTGTTTAAATCCACGGGAAGGTTGGTGCCTTTGTTTTGTTTCGGATCGATCGGGACGTTGCTCGGCGGCGTCGTCGGATATATGCTCGTGCCTCTTTTGTCCTTGGGCGACGAGGCGTGGAAAGTGTGCGCGGCGTTGACGAGCAGGCACATCGGCGGGGCGGTGAATTACGTGGCCGTGGCGAACGTGCTGAACGTGAGCCCGAAAGTTTTAGGCGCTGGGTTAGCCGCGGATAATTTGTGCAACGTTTTGTATTTCGCGTTACTGTTTTACTTGGCCAGGGACGCGGAGTACGTTAAAGACGGCGAAGAAGAGAAGAGTACGAGTATAAGTAGTAGTGGTAGTGGTAGTGAAAATAGTGGTAGTGCGAGTAGTACGAATAGTAATTCGTCGTCGTCGGCGGCTTCAGAAAAAGAGATTGACGAGATTGCAAAGGAGGACTCTTCCGGTAAAGGTTTCAGCACCTACAACGCCTCCGCGGCGCTCGCGTATTCCGCGGCGTCCTGTTACCTCTCCAAATCGTTATCGACGCTCATCAACGGCTCGACGTCGCTTACCATCCCGATCGCGACCATCTTTTCTGTTTTAATCGCCACGACGTTTCCGAAACAGTGCAAAGAAGTCGCGCAATCCGGCGAAGCTTTAGCCGCGTTAGCCATGAACGCGTTCTTCGCCACGGTTGGCGCTTCCGGGTCGATTGCCGACATGTTGTCCACGGCGCCGTCCTTGTTTTTCTTCTCCATGTGTCAAGTCTTGACGCATTTAACGTTCCTTTTATTCGCGGCGAAACTCTTCAACTTTCGTCGCTCGGAGGCGTTAATCGCGAGCAACGCCAACGTCGGCGGTCCGACCACCGCCGCGGCGATGGCGGCGAGTTTGAAATGGTCTTCTTTGGTCGTCCCCGGCATGCTCGTCGGCGTGCTCGGGTACGCCGTCGCGACGTTCATAGGTTTGGGTTTTGGCGAGTTCGTCTTGAAATCTTTTCTGAAACTCACTTAAGTAGTAGTAGAAAAAAGTGAGTCATAAAAGAAGAGAGCGCCTCTCTGAACGTCATAACAGATTGAAGAAAAGAAGAACATATCTGGATTTTATTCGAAGAGAGAGAATAGAGAGAGAAAATATATTGAGATGAGAGCACGAGGTGTGACACTGTGTGAATATCTTCGCAGAGCAGTTTCATTTTTAAAACACACGTATCGTTTATATATAACGCACTCGTACTCGTACCTCGTCAAGAGTCTCGATTGTACAAAACCCTAAATGATAGGGTTTAGGTCGAAGTGGATAAAAACCTCTCAAAACAATTTCCCTCATTGTTGCGCGCAATAAATACACACGACGCACACACTACTTTAGTATTGTTATTACTACTTCTTTATAATAATGTCATCATCGTTGTCGTCATCGTTGTGTTGTGCTTCTTTTTTCTCTGTCTCCTCTTTTACGAGTAGGCGTGTGAAAAGAAATGATATCTGTAATGGGGGCAAAAACGAAGGCAAATTCAGCCGCCAAGACACCTCTGTACAGCACCAAAGAAGGAGGAGGAGGATGACGATGAAAGCGCGATCCAGCGCGGAAACGCCCACAGAAACAGAAACAGAGCAAAAAGCAAACCAGTCGAATAAATTTATCCCGGCGCACATGCGCAAAACAGTCTCGAGAATCACCGAAGCGCAGATGAAAACGAACGGGGTGGAGCTTTCCAAAGCAGCCACTCAGGTGCAAGAATCCATCGCCGGGTTCCTGGCGTTTGAGTTTTTGAGAGCGAGAGTGAAAAACGTGCCAACGTTGAAAGTGTTAAACGTGGACCCACCGATTTTAACCGCACCGATGTTTTTGAGCGAGAAAGAGTGCGAAGATATCGAACGGGCGATGTTTGGAATCGACGGCGGCGATAAAGAAGAAAGCGAAAGCGGTTCCGAAGTCGTCGGGCAACAAAAAAAGGTGAACGGTTTGAGTTCTATGAAGAAAGCGGAATTAGTGCAGTGCTGCGAAGAGAGAGGGTTGGACGCGAGCGGGACCGTGGCTGTTTTGAGAGATCGATTGAAAGAGTTTAATACGAATGCTAACGAGGACGACAGCAACGAAAAAGCTCCGTCTCCGTCCTCGAGATCCGACGAAAGCAGGAGCGCGAACACCGGGGGGGATCCGTTTCGAACGTCCAACCCAGACGCGTTGGTGAACGCGTCTTCCCGACCGGAAGCCGTGAACCAGCTCTTGAAGCGTTTGAACTACTTGTTCCCGGATTGCGTGGAGGAATTCGAGTCTCCTTCGGCGAGAAAAGAGAACAAATTGTGGGGCATAGAAGTCGTCGCCGAGGCGTACAAGTCGAGCGAAAATTTGCGAGCCTCTCACGCGGCGTTTGAACAACACGAAGCGATCGAAAAGCACTACCAAATCAGAGCAAACTGCACGTTCTTCTTAAACGAGAGCAGCGACGAAAACGGCGGCGGTGAAATCACCTTCCCGGCGTTACCCGGCTTATCCGTCAAACCGGAAAAAGGCATGGCTTTAATCACGTTCCCGTCCACCGCGGCGAGTCTCCTCGACCCGCGCGCCGCGACCGCCAGAAACGCCCACGATACCGGCACAAATACAACATTAAACTCCATCGAAGTCCTCGTAAGAGGCGCGACGCCGAAAATCTTGACCGAAGAAGAAGCCGCGGCGGAACGTAAACTTCGCCACGAGGAAGAGAAAGAGCGAGCGAGACTCTTGGCCATCCCGAGAAGCGAAAGAAGAAAGATGGAGAACGGGGAAGACAAACCGAAAAATTCCAGGAAGAAAACGTCGAGAGATTAATGAATATACTGCTCCATAAATATGTGTCATTTTATGTGTACATATGTGTACTTACTTACGTTCGCTTCGCGTTCGATTTTCTCGTCGTCCGGGTATTCATCTTCACTTAATTGCACGCACAAATCCCATTAAAGAACAACACCATTCTCATCATCATCAACCCTCCTCTCGATCGACGGGCAAAAAAACGAATAAAACAACAATGTCATTCTTCGGCATCGGTCCGTCTGCGAAATTGCTCACCGTGGATGTCACCTTCATCCACCCGAAACGCGCGTGCGTGGTGAAATCCTACACCATCGGCATGTCCGGGGGACATCTCACCGGAGATACCGGGGCGACTTTGATGCACTCGGGAGGCGGGAATATCGCGCGGGAAACGCTTCCTTTGATCACGTCTGGTGCGTAGTGTTCTTTGCTCGTTAAAGTCGCTCATCAGTATTTCTTAAACGCTTCTTAAACTTTACAACACGCAGGAGAATCCATCGAAGGCGTTTTGCACGTCTCTCCAGGTAGGATGCGAAAATTTTCGCTCGCGTGCGAACGTTGAGACATTAAAGACGATTTTGCTTTTAATGATGCGATAGATCTCGAGAGATCTCTCTCGCACTCTGCGTCTTCGTCTTTGTCGTCGTCTTTGTCCTCGTCTGAATCGTCGTTTTCTGTCAAGATGTGAAACTTTGCGTAGTATGAGTATCGCCGCCGGAAGCGTTTGTTTGCGATCGAGATGATGTTTCTTCTTCTTCTGTTTCTTCTTCGTTGTCTTCGGGTTCGTTTTGATGAGATCTCGAAAACTTCGGGTGGTCGTTTTGTTGTCTTCGTTTTGTTTGTCGCGGATGAGTAATGATTTGTATATACGTATGAACTGACCGTACGGATGATGATGGTTTTACATGTACTCTTTTCAACAGTTCCCGGGAAACGCGTGGAACATTTGGGGGTGAAAATCGAGCTCATTGGACGAGTGGAAGCGTATTTCGATCGGTCCGGTCGCGAAGGCGACGGGGATTTTCTTTCTATTTTGCGCGAAATTGAACCTCCCGGGACGCTTTCGGAACCAATCTCGAAACCGTTTTCGTTTAAATCGGTGGATTTTCCGAACGAGTCCTACAACGGGAAAAACGCGTCTTTGCGCGTGTTTTTGAAAGTCACGGTGGTGAGAAGTTACGCGTCGAACATCGTGAACGAGTATAAATTGTGGGTGCGAAACGTGAGGGAACCGCCGGAGGTGAATAATTCGATCAAGATGGAAGTCGGGATCGAGGATTGTTTGCACATTGAGTTTGAATATAGCAAGGCGAAGTATCACTTGAGAGACGCGATCATCGGGAAAATATTCTTCTTGTTAGTGCGAGTGAAGATTAAACGGATGGAGATTGAAATTCGAAGAAGAGAGATTTGCGGGTTAGGCGCGAACGCGCACGGAGAGAACGAGGTGATTGCGAAGTTTGAAGTCATGGAAGGCGCTCCGGTGCGAGGGGAGTGCATTCCGGTCAGGTTGTTTTTGTCTCCGTACGATTTGACGCCGACGTATAAGAGCGTAAACAATAAGTTTTCGGTGAAGTATTACTTGAACTTGGTGTTGATCGACGACGAAGATAGGCGGTATTTCAAGCAACAGGAGATTATTCTGTACAGATCCGAGTTGCTCTAATAGGTTAGAATAAATAGTAGAGAATAGTAAAGTACGGCAGATGTGCGTTTTGTATTTCAATTCATTCCAGTGAGTTCTTCATTTACGTTGTTTGCCTTCATGACCGCAAACGTTGGCTCGTTGTTCTCCAACAAGTATAACGTCAACAGCCAAAGGTATCCTAACGTGTTCCCTAATCCGTGCATACCTTGTTTATACCCGTTTTCTGCGTCGAATCCTAAATTCTCCAGCGCTTTCTCACCCGTCGGTCCGGGCGTAAACTTCAAGCCGGTGAACTCGTTGCAACACAAACACTGGAACCCTTCTCGAATTAACGAGCACTTGTTTATCCATCGAAAACACAACGGCACGGTTTCCACGTTTACGTAGTACCCGCCAAAAACGATGAAAAGAACCATAATACCTGGACCCATAGCGATCGCGGCTTCCGTGCTCGGCGCGACCGAGGAGATGGCTAAACCCATCGCGGACGCGCAAAAGGATTCCATAATAATCGCCGAGGAGAATTTCAAGAATTTCGGCACGGTGGGTTGTAATCGAGTCATCGGGTAGACGACGCATCCAAACGCGAGCGGAAACAAAGCGCTGACGGGCAACTCGGCAAAAATCTTCGCCACGAAGAACGGCAAGATGCCGTAGCTATTGTTCGCGCGTTCGCGAGTGACGATGGTTTTCTCCTTTGTAAACGCAGTCAACGTCTTCATTAAAGCCGCCATGGCGGCGTTGATGGTACTGACTTGGAGCAAACCGAACCTGTTTTGCATCGACGCCGGGTCCATTTTGAGCTTCCAGAATATAGATCCGAAAACGAGCGCCGAGTTGAGGTTTGCAGTCAATCGAATCCTGTTCGTCGTCTTGTCTCTCACGACCTGTTTAAACGCTCGATGGAAGAGAAGCGGAAATTGACCCAAGAATTCTTGGATTGGATTTTTAGTATTATTACTTTTTGTTTGTTCTTCGACTGCTCCCTCCGCCGATGCTACTGCGGGCGGCGAGAGAGCATCCGCAGTGTCACCACCACCACCAAAACTGGCGGCTCCATCATTCTTCCGAGAGGCGTGCTTCGCCACCTCTGCGATTAACTTTTCGCTCTCCAACATCGTCTCCGGCGTGCTCGCGTCGACGCTGATCAAATCAATCACAAACTCGAGAATGTTGTGCCCTCTCGGGCACTTCTGGCCTAACTTGTTCTCAAAATGTCCTTCCAAATTGTCCATCGATCCGTGATACATCAACTTCCCGGAGGATAAAACGGTCACGTCGTCGAACAAATCCACGATTTTCTGCCTCGGTTGATGAATCGAACACACGACGATAGTTCGTCTCTTCTCGCACAATCTCTTCAACGCTTGAACCACGTTCAGAGCCTGATACGAATCCAACCCGCTCGTCGGTTCGTCTAAAAAGATCACCTTTGGATTCGACACCAAGTGACACGCCAACGATAACCTTTTCTTCTCCCCGCCACTACAACCTCTCGTTTTCGCGTCGCCGACCTTGGTCTCCGCGCACTTCATCAAACCCAAATCCGTCATCAAACGAGAGCAAATCTCTTCGTCTTGTAAAACCACATCCGATATGGCGAGTTCATTTTTCGATCTCGCCAGCTTTACTGCGAATAAAAGCGTTTCCTTGACCGTGAGTTGTGCGAAAAATGCATCCTCTTGCTCCACGTACGACATCCGTCCTTCCCTTCTCAAAAGGCCACTTAACTGTACATTCTTCCCAGGAACTCTTTCCGCTAAAGCGTTCAACAGGGACGTTTTCCCAGACCCAGACGGCCCCACGATGGCAAACAAACGTCCGACGTGCGCTTCACCGGAGATTTCAGATAAGATTTGAATAGTTTTTGATGGTGTTTTCTGCGTCTTTTTGTGCATGGATAAGTGGATGTTTTTCCACCGCAACACGGGGAGTTGTTCATCAATTAATTCATTCTGCTTTGTTTTCTTCTTTGTTGTCTTCTTCTTCTTCTTGAGGAGGATGTTTTTCGCGACGGCGACGGATGCGAGCAAAGGATACTTTATTTTACTCGGGAATGTGGCGTATATCGCGGTGCCTAAAAGGAACGCAGGCCCGACGACCATATTTTCTTTCCTTTGTCTTTATGGGGAAATGCAGAACTCTGAAAACCTTATGAAAGTGAAGAACGAAGCTTTAAGCTTTAAGCAGATTTAAGAAGCGTCGAAGCTTTTGCGCGTATAACTCGTCGAGCTTGATACTACCGTTTTATTTATTACCCGATGATGTAAATCTATGATACTTTATATTAAACTCTAAACGTTTTGGTTTCGCGCGTATATTTAAGACGACGAGCGCTAACGAGACAAACACAAGAGTAGTCTACTTACTGAGGCCCCATCCCGGGTCGAAATCCCGGCGGCGGCATCATCATCCCCGGAGGCCCACTCGAAGGTTGTTGTTGCCCTAACCCTGGCGGCGGCATCATCCCCGGCATCATCATCGGCGCGCCTCTCCCCGCCGGTCTCGCCACGCCCCCTCCCGGAATACCTCCGGCGTCCGCTCCTTGCTTCTGCGAAATTTTCTTCACGCGAATCGGCGGCCCTTCCACCGCGACCGAGACGACTTCTTCGCCTCTCAGTAACACGAATCCAAGGACTCTCCTCACGTCTCCTCCTGCATCTTCATCGTCTTCTTCTTTCGTAGTAGTATTCGTTTTCTTCTTCTTCGGAAGTTTCCGAAACTCCTCCGAATCCGCCAAGACTAAGTTCATGTGTCTGTCGAAGGCGACGAATCGGCCGACGATTTGCCTCCCGTCCACGATCGTCGCTCGGATTCTGTGGTTGATGAAAGAGAGCATTTTGGTCGTGCGGTTCACCGCTACCATCTTGAACTGCTTTTTATGTGTCGTTCTCGCGATAAATACTGATATTATAATCGATGCGTTTAGTCGTTTAAGCCGCCAACTTCAAAACTCTTCTTTTCTCCGTTTTGCGTGATCTCTCGATTTCCAATTCTTCTAACGTCTTATATATATACAACACACGAAAGACAAAACACACACAGAAACTTCTCAAAGCCTACTACTAATAAAAAGGGAGGTTGTCGTTCCTTCTCCTCTCCGTAAAGTGCACAGAAGACGTAAAAAACGCTCTCTCTGTCACCACAAGAAGAGCTGTTTAAGTGTCAAAAATCACTCCAAACTGTCCTTTCGAAAGAAAGAAAAGCGAAAGAAAAACAAAAACTATACTTTTAGGGTTTCACTTTAAATTTTAGGGTTTAGAGGAGGCCATTTGAGAGGCATTTTTATGAGCGTTTTTTTCTCTTACACAATAGAAACACTTCAAGGGGTTGACCAGATCGAAAAGGAGGGTCGAAGGTGTGCGCGTAGTGTCGACGTAAACCAGGCACTAAGAAGGAGAGTCTTCTCTCATTAGTCAGAGAACACTTCATCTCAACTTCTCACTTTAAAACACACACTACTACTGTATATATGACGTCTTTTGAGGAGAGACTCGTCTGTGTTTTTGTGTTTTTGTGTGTATCTTTTTGACCACTCTAAGGGAAGAATTGCTCATTAAAACCTCTTCGCAATTCGTATTCACTCACATATCACTGTATCGAGAGAAAACAGAGCGCGAAGGATGACTTCGACGAGGATGATTTTCACTTCCGTGATACCTCCTCACAACACGTCGTCGTCGAAATCATCGTTTTTCAAAGCGCGTTTTCGGAGGAGGCGGAGCGTAATAAAGACGTCCGTGAATGCGAACGACGACGGGAGGGACAATTCTTCGTCGTTGCATCGCGCGATGGATAAAATGGAAATTAAAGACAAAGACGAGGAAAGAGGAGCAATTGTTCGCAATAAAAGAGAAGAATCATCGTCGCTGAATAACACGCGTTCGAACGAGAAGGAGACGGTATCGTTGCAACGAAAGAAGACGACCCAGGTAAAGAGTCCTAGTGGTGAGAAGAAGAAAACAAAAAGCAACTTTGCTGAGGCGGCTGGAACCACCAAGAGGAGGAGTCTTAAAGCGAATACTAACGCGCACAAGAAACGCCTGATGGCAGAGAAGTACAGGAGAGAGCATCATCAAAATCATCGTAAGAATACTAATACTCATAGTACTAATACTAAGAACGAAAAGGAGGGTGTTCATAGAAACGCGGAGCTGGATTCGATGCGACCGGGCGAGCGGATCGTGAAAGCGATGGAGAATATCAGCGCGTTCGATAAGTATAGGTATTACTACGGCGGGGGCAAGAAAAAAGACGAAGACGACGAAGACGAAGACGAAATGGCGTCTTCATCGGAATACGAACCGATTAATTTTGATTTAGTGGAAGTGGACAGCACGGAAGTGGAGAGGTTGTACAAAAGTCTGGAACGAGATCCCGCGGAGTTATCCGCGGACGACGAGTTTAAGGATTTGTTGATGGAGGTTGACGCTTCTTCTTCTTCTTCTTCTTCTTCTTTTGAGGATGGAGGAACTGACGACGAGGAGAACAACAACAACAACAAGAACAACAACAACAAAGAAGAAGACTTTGAGAGGAGGAGCGGTGAAAATAGCAGCAGCGGCAATAATAGAGGTAGTAGTAATAGTCTTAGCGGGGGACAACAACGCAGGCGATACAACAACAACGTCATCGGCAACCACAACACCACCACCACCAGAACAACGAACGCGGACGTGTTCCATTTGAAAGACGTCGCGCGAGCGGTGATTAATCCGTCCTCGTCGTTGGCGCAACACAATCTAGACGAGATGAAAAACAGCAAGATCGAGAAAGATCCGAACCATAAGTTTGGCACGTCGACGATTAATTTCGCGATTAAAGAGTTGGGGGAGAGAAACGACTTTTCGAGGGCGTACGCGTTGTACAGGTGGATGTCCACGCAAGCGTTTAACGACGAATCGAAATACTCGCCGAACGCGTACACGTTTTGCGCCTTGGCGTCGAGCGCAAAGACGAGTCGCGAGGTGAGAATCGTCCTCGAGGTGTGGAGAGGCGAGTTGAAAATCGCAAAGCACATGTTGAATAATAATAAGAATACTTCGAAAGCAACAGGAGGAAAAGATGTAGATTTCGATTCCACGCAATCTTGGCTCGCGCGAAACGAGTGCGCCTCCGCCGCGATTGCCATGACGACGAAAATCGGCGATTGGCAATCCGCGTTGGAGATTTTCAACGACGTGAAGAAGATTGGGAACGTGAAGAGAAACATTTACACGTACACGGCCATCTTAACCGCGTTGAGAGATAGCGGCAAAGCGGACGAGGCTGAGCAAATTTTGTACGAAATGTTAGAGGAAAGAAACGTCCGAGTGACTTCTCTAGCGTTCAGTTTAGCCTTGGGCGCGTTTGAAGTCGCTCGAATGTGGCAAGAAGGGAACAAACTCGCGAAATCTGCGTTTAAAGTGTTCCAAATTGACTCACCGGATGCGACGTTAACGCACGCGATTATCACCATGGCAGGTCGCGCTGGAGATTTGCAATTCGCCTCGGAAACGTTCGAGAACATGAAGAATTCAACATTAGTAGTGACGACATATTCGTACAACGCCTTATTAGGCGGGTACGCGCGGTACGGGGACTGGGAAAGTGCTCACAGAGTGTTTAGCGATTTACGCCAAGCGCATTTGCAACCGGACAGGTACACGTACACCCAACTCATCTCAGCCGCGGAACGCGCGGGAGAGTACGAAGCCGCCGACGTCGTGTGGCGCGAAATGTTGACAAAATCTCGACACGTCGTCCCGCACACCGTCATGTGCGGCGCGTACATTCACTGCTTGGCCAGACAAAGACGAAACTTGGAAGCTGAGGACGTGTTGGAAACGATGAAAGCGAGATGGGATGTGCCTCGAAACGCCGCGGTGTACAACGCGTTAATCGGCGCGCACGTGCGCGCCGGCGATGTGCCGAAAGCCTTACACGTCTACGATCGCATGCAAAAAGAAGACAACATCATGGCCACGGAAATCACGTTCGCGGTGTTAATCCGCGCGTGCGAGGAAGACGGCGAGTTTGTCAAAATGGCCGATCTGTTGCAACAAGCGAAAGAGTTGTTGGCGAGAGAAGGCAAATTGGTCATGGATTTAACCGGAGGAGGTGGGCGAGGAGGCTCGAATGGGTTGTTTTGATCATCATCGTCGCGATTTTACTATTTTAGGATTGTTTAGTATTATGCGTTTAGTTATAGATAATATTACCGAACAACGGAGTCGTCATCGAGCGGCGGCGACTAATAATAGCTTGGTATTCTTTTGTCGTTCTTCTTTGTCTTCTTCTTCTTCGGGTCGCCGCCGTTCCTTCTTCAAAGTCAAAAACGGAACCAAGTGGTCGTCGTCCTCTTCTTCCGCTTCTTGCCTTTCGTCCTCCCTTTCATTTCCGATTAGTATTATTCGTTCCATCTCGTCTCTCGCTCGCTTCTCCGCCATTTCCAACGTCAACTTTAATCGCTCCAACGTCGTTTCTAATCTCGCGATGTCTTCTTTCCGTTTCTTCTTTTTCGCGTTGTCGTTATCGTCGACGACGACGGCACATCGACGATACCATCCGGGATGTTTTTGTACGTTCAAACTTTTCTTCGCGGTTGTTGTTGTTGTCGTTCGTCTGACTCGGCTGACGGAAGAAAGCGTCGATTTCATGTACCTTTGCGGTAATATCGTTTTCAACAACAACGAGGAAGCAGCATCCGCGGCGGTACTTTTGCCTCCTTTTACTATTATTAATTTTTCTTTCACTCTCGGGTGTTTCAAGAGAAACCGCAATCGACGAACCGCTTTCGTCGCGTTCGTGAACGACTTTGACTTTTCATCATCGGAAAAGTAAGTGTTGTTGTTGTTCGTGCTGTTGTTGTTCTCGTCGTTTACGTCGTCATCGTCATCCTCCGACGACACCAAAGATGATGATTTTAATGCGTTGACCGAGATCAGATTCGTTTTTTTTTTAGAATCATCATTTTTGTTGACGTGTGTGTTGCGACGACGACGAGATAAAGAAGACTTCGACGCGGCGACGCGAATGAGGTCGAAGAATATCAACGAAAGAGGATTTTCGCCGCTGGGAATGGTCGTCGTCGTCGTGGTGATCATCGCTTTTGATTGAAGATTTTTGTGATATTTTTGACTTTTTTTTAAAAATATAGACGTTTTTGGTACAAATGTAGTGTGGTTTAATAATAAAAATACCACGTGTTGAGAATAATGTTTTTAAAGCGGCGCGGCGTTCTCCTTGGCCACATGTCCTTTCTTGGCCCCCGCTTTTGTTGTTGTTGTTGTACTTTTATCCGCTCTTTTCTGCGCGGCTGCCCCTAACGCGCCCCCATCCTTTTTATCTTCTTCGGTGACTTTATCCTTCAACGCCGGCGCCGTGCGGGATACGGTGGATAAGCCGTCCACAAACTTGGTCCTAAAAATAACGTTCGCGTTGTTAAACATGCCTTCTTTCAAGGAGACGACGATGAACTGCGAAAACGGGAAGTGCGTGCGAATCATTCGTCCGATGTTTTGCGTGTGCGATAAATCCAACGCCGCGTCCACTTCGTCCAAGATGTAAATAGGCGCCGGCTTGAAGAGCAAAAGCGCCAATATTAAACTGAGCGCGAGCAAGGATTTTTGCCCGCCGGAGAGTTCCGAGAGCGATTCTTTCCACACTTCACCGAACGCGACTTTGACTTCTAAACCGTCCAAGAACGTAGTGCCTTCCACCGGTTCCAACTTCGCTCGCGTTCCCGGCAATAACGTCGAAAAGATGGATCCGAAATCTTTGGTCACTTTTTGCCAAACCAATTCGAGCGTCTCTCGCTTCTTCTCGTCCAACTCGTGGATGACTTTTTCAATCTTCGATCGATCGTTCAGAACGATTCGTCGTTTCTCTTGCAACTGCTTAAACTCTTGCTCGGCTTTATCGAACATGGCGATGACTTTTTTGTTCACTCGTTTCCCGAGTTGCTTTTGCGTCTCTTCCGCCTCTTGCAACTGCTTTTGCGCCTTCTTGACGTCTCTCTTGGAGAAGTCGTATTCCGTGCCCTCTTTGCCGAACAGCTGCCTTTCGTGTTCGGTGGCCCACGGGTGCTCTTTTTCGAGCAGATGGAATCGCGATTGAGCGTCGCTCGCGGCTTTGGCAAACTGGTCGATTTTGAAGTTTAACTTCTTCGCCTCGACGGATTCGTCCATGTGTTTCTGCTCGAGCTTCGATTTCTGTTTCCGCAACGAGGCGATTTCATCGTCCGTCTCTCGTAACTTGGTTTGAATGATTTCCAACGCTTCGCTCTCTTCGTCGAAAGCTTGTTGTGCGTGTATCATCTCTCGTTCAAACTCGATGACTTTTTTGGATAACGTTTCGATGCCTCCTTTCGCGTGCTCGATGTCCTCCTCCAAGCTCGCGATGGCTTTCATCGCCGCCTCTTTCTCCACTCGAGCGTCTAAAACAATCGTCTCTTTCTTCTTGATTCTCTCTTTGATGTCACTGACCAGCTTTTTCGTCTCTTTCACCTTCTTCTCCGCGTCTTTTAACAAGTTTTGGCGCTCTTTGGCGAAGTTTTTAATCTCCGCGTCGAGTTTCTTCTGCAACGCGAGCGTTTCTTCCTTCACTCGCGCCATCTCTCGGACGTTTCGTTCGCACTCCTCCAACTCGTTCGTCAGCTTCGTTCGTTTCTCTTCCAACTGAAACGCCTCGGATTCGCTGTTTTTCTCCTTTAATAAGTTTAATTTGTGTTCACATTGGTCCAACTTCGTTTCCAGCTCCGTGTATTTTTTGCGCTCGATTTTTGCCTTTTCGATGTCTCGGTCGCACCGCTCGATGTCGTCGCGCAACTCGCTCGCTTTCATTTCCGCTTCGGAGAACGCTTTCAACTTTTTCAAGACCGATGAACCTTTATTTCTCGATCCACCGGTTAACAGTCCAGTTGGGTTCAATAAATCGCCCTCCACGGTCACGCAGTTCAACAAAACGTTCTTATCGAACGCCACTCGCTTCGCCGTCTCTTGCGTTTGACAGACGAACGCGCGACCGAATACGTAGTTCATCACCGATTGCACCGATTGGTCCTTTGCCGTCACCAAAGACACCGCCAACTTTGCCTCGTTGTTCGAGACTTTTTCAGCCGCTTTGACCTGTTCATCGTGCGCTTTCCTCCCGTCGACTTTATCCAAAGGCACGATCGTGACTCGTTTTTGCAACTCTCCGCGTTCGAGCAACGCTTTACCGGTATCCGCGGAATCGACGACGACTTGGTACAACTTACCACCGGCGATGACTTCTAACGCCGTCATTGTCGACTCATCCATCACGTCGAACAGTTTCGCAATCGTTCCTTTCACTTTCTTCGCGCGATCGAACTTCACGTCTGGATTTTTGAATTTGAAATCGAGACCGGCGAGCTTTCCTTCGAGTTGGTCGCACGCGTCTCTGGCGTCCTCGAGCGCGGATTCTAATGAAGCCTTTTTCTCCTCCAACTGCGCACATTTGTCTTGAATGTCGTCGAATTCGGTTTCAAACGATGCCAACTCCAGTTGTGCTTTCTCCACCATCTTTACGGCTTCGGACATTTCGTTTTGCATCTTCGCGCTTTCCTTCGCCTTACACGCTTTCAACTTCTCCGTCTCTCGCATCTCCTTCTCGATGTGTTTTTGCCTCAATGCTTCCGATTTCGCCTTGGCGTCGCACTCGGCGACTTTCCCGATCGCTTCCATGAGTTGCGTTTGTAACGATTTGTTCTCCGAAGTATCCCCGGCGCCGGTTTGGACGTTCATTAATTTTCGCTCGCTCTTCTCCGCCTCCGCTTCCGCTGAGCGTAAATTTTCCTCCTCTCGCTGCGCCTCGAGTTCGAGATCTTTGACTTTTTCTTTTCTCTTCTCGTCCGCGGAGATTGCATCTGATTTGCTCTTTTCGAGCTTCTTGAGAGACAATTCCTCGCTTTTCATCTCTTTCGAGACGTGTTCGAACGCGCTCGTTTTCTTGACCAACTCTTTCGATTTCTCCTCGACGCGCTGCTTCGAAGCGTTCAACTGGTCGCCGCACGCCTTCTCGCGGTTTTCAATCTTCACGGCGATGTCTTTATCCATCTCTTGCGACATCGCTTTCGCCTCCATCGCCTTTGAGAGATGCATTTCCACGGTTTCTTTCAACTTTTCCGACTCCTCTTCCGCTTTTGTCATCTCTTCCTCTGCCTCGCAAAACTCCACCGCGACGCAAAATCGCCTCAACCGTTCCAACGTATCGTTCGCCGACGCCCATTTCATGTACTCGCCGCGTTCTTTCCGTAACTTTTCAATCGTCGGTAAAATCTCCTCTTCGAGAAGCTGATCGATTTCCGTCACTTTCAGTTCTTTCTTCGTCAAAGTTTTCGTCGCCGCTTCCTTCTTGCTCTCATACATCCTCGTCCCGGCGGCTTCCTCCAACATGCCTAAAATCTCAATCGGTTTCATGTTCAAAACCTTCGTAATCCTCCCTTGCATGATTAAAAAATGCGGATTGTTCACGTTTAACTGCACGGAGTGAAACAAATTCTGCACCCTCGTCGGTTGCGCGACTGACCCGTTGATCATGTACTTATTCTTCCCGCCGATGACGATTTGACGCGTCACGGTGACTTGATCGCAGTGTTCGTACCCGACGGGCGAGCGAGACTTCTCCGAGTTGTTGAACGTAATCGAGACGGACGCTTTCGTAATCCCAGCTTGGCCTTGCTTGTATACCAGCTCTTGCAAAGAGGAACATCGTACCTAGAGTTTTAACGCGTTATTTGATCGTAAACGTCATCGAGAGAGAGAGTAGAGACATTCGTGAGTCCTCCGCGCGCAAAAATCCACCTCGAGGGGCTTCACCCCAAAAGGGGAACGAAAATTCAAAATCAGAATCTCTCGCTCCTTTTTCTACGCACACTCTCAGCATCCTCTCGTTCCCGAACGCGAAAGAACGCGAGAAAGACGACAGAAAGAGTACGCAGCAGAGAGAGAACCATCACATCGTCACGAGAAGAGTGCGCACCTGACTTAAATTCGTGATCCCGAGGACGAAGCAGATGGAATCCAAAATGTTTGATTTCCCGCTTCCGTTCAAACCGGTTATGGCGTTGAAATATTGGTCGAATTGAGGGACGATGGTACGTTGGGCGTAGGATTTGAAACCGTCTATGCAGACCTCCTCGACGTACATCGTGTGTTGGCTTTTAAAGAGTAGCAGCAACCGCAGATGGGGGAGTATATATATGCGCGCGCAATGTGAGGACATTCGAGAGACAAAATGGAGCAAACGGGTGGATACCCTAAACAGTTTCAGTTGAGACCCCTACAGGGAAACGGTACTCCGCGCATGACGTAAACCTTTACAAAAGCGTGATATTGATGATAGCGATGGCGTGTTTTGTTGTTGTTGTTGTTGTTGTTCTCTCTCTCTCTCTCTCTCTTTCGAAACTCGAAAGGAAGCCCACGTCTTCGTCTTCGTCTTCGAAAAACACGGCGGCTTTTTAAAGTCTCTTTTTTCCGTGCGTAAAACAACACCACCTCGCAGCGAATTCATTTTATATTAACACTTGAACGAGCTGCTTTGGATTCCACCCGCCGCCCAGGGTTTGTTACAGTGCGCGAAGAAACTCATCATGGTCACGTTGACTTCGTCGCCGCCGTCCGTGCCGCTTTTTATTCTTTGACTTAAATCGTCGTTCGAGGCTCGATCGCCGTCGTTGATGTCGCTTCCTTCGGTTAACATTTTCATCTTGAACTTTCGGGTGAACTTTTCAAAGAGTTTCGCGTCCGACATTAACTCCTGTCCGAACGGTGCGACCGAGATGACTTTTAACGCTTCGTCTAAAGAGTCAAACCGCACTTTATCTGCCTCAAAAATCACGTCCACGTTTTCAAACCCGGCTTTGATTAAATCCGTCTCTAACCTATCGATGGCGTCCACTCTCGAGGTCGATTCGAAGTCGCCGCTGTACGAAAACGGTTTCAGCAATATCGGCACCCACTCTTCTCTTTCGCACTCGATCAAACAGTCTCTCAAAACTTCGAACAACTTCTGTCCTTTCACCGGCGCCCAAACGGCGACGTTAAAATGCGCGCCCGGTTTTAAACTCTTGAAAACATTCGTAAGCGCTCGCTCTCGATCGGTAAAAAACTGCGCGCCTTGATGACAATACGCTCGATCGAACTGGTCCTCCTCGCTCTTCCATTCTTCCATCGGAACGACCTCGTACGTAATCGGTGCCGGTAAATCCAAATCCTCGCCAGTTTTCTCGTTCTTTGCTCTTTTCTCCGCGAAAATGTCCTCGCGTCGCTTCGCTTCCTCAACCATCCCTTCCGAGCTGTCGATGCCAACCACTCGTGAAAATCTATCCTCGTTGCCTAAAATCGCCGCGATTTCTCGACTCGTCGCGCCGGTCCCGGAGGCTACGTCTAAAACTTTCTCCCCGGATAAAGGCATGGGGACGGAATCGATGAATTTTCTCGACCAGGGTTGGAATATGGTTCGTTCCAGGACCGAGGCGTAGTGTTTTGATTGCACCGGGGAGAATGGAAACGAAGCCGTCGACGACATTGATTTTGGCGACGATGATGTTGAAGAACTTCCGATGAAAGCGTGTTTGTTTACGACTGCTTTGAGCCAAACGCTACCACTACTCGTACTACTCGTGCTACTGATGCTACTCATGCGACGCATCAACGACGCACCCTTTTCCATGCGGTGGAAAAGCGCTTTAAGAAAAGGTTGGTGGTGGTGACGACACCGACGCATTTTATCCATTTTTTACTTGTGAGGAGACAACGAAGGGAAAATACGAGAGAGAATAAAACGATACGCGTCATCATCGAATGTGTTCGAGCATTCGAGTGTGTACTACTATTTCCTATAACATATATATACTACCAGTATGTTTCCACTTCTTTTGCTAAAATGATTTTTCTATGCGACCTCTCGAGATTTCCGACTCCTAAAGAAGCGCGCGACTCCGGCGAGCGCGAAGAACGAGCCCACGAGCGCCGCCAGGTAAACGACAGAGTCCTGGAGCCTTTTCGCTTCAGCTGTCCTTTTCTCTTCGCCGCCGAGAAGAAGCAACCCCCCTCGCGGCGAAAACGTTTTATTAAATATCTCGTCGATATTAGTCACCCCGCCTTGTTTCAACGGCGAGAGGTAATCCAGAGTTGTTCCGACGGTTGCCCCGCTGTACACGTCGGAAACGGTTGCGCAATTTCTTACGTTATCGCGACACCAGGACGTGACTGTACTAAGAACCGGAGCACACTTCGTGCGTTCGTAGTACTTTTTCTCTCGATCGAGCAGTAAAGAAACCGACGAAAACGACGACGCGTCTTTGAATATTTCGGTAACATTCACGTGCATCCGAGTAGGCACGCTTTGCATTTCTCTGAGATTATCTACAAACGCTTCACACGTTTCAGCGCTACCAATTGATGACGAAGTGCATGCGCCAGAAGCCTTCAGTGCTATGAGAGCCTCATCTCTAGAGTTGGACAGCAACAAAGATTCAACAGAAAACACAGGGACGTTTAAACTCTTCGCTACGGTTATGAGATGCCAGAAATGGAAGAAATGGCCCAAGCACTCTTGTATCCCTCTAATACCTGTTGTACCGGCAAAGATGTGGTGATCTCGTTGTTTCACGATGGCGTCGAACACATATTTTGCGTAATTTCGAAGTCTGAGAAGATCTGCGCCCGCGGGAAGCATTCGTACATTTTCAGGTGTAGTAGATATCAACGATCGCCAAAAAGCAAAATAATTTTGCCCCCCTCCCCCTTGACGCCTCGACGCGGGAAACGTATGTTCTGGTTTACGAAAAACGACGAACAAAGGATGCCCCCTTTCGTGCAAAGTCTTCAAATGCCATCCGTTCAAGTGATTATCTTTTGTAAATTTCCAACGTCCTAGATTTGCTTCGTGGAACACGTTTTCCAAATCAGAGGACGAGCACGTGTTCCACATTTGGACTGCTTTTTGCCTGTAGAGAGATGGGATACATTTAGCGTACAACTCCGCTCGACGTTTACTCGTTTGGCACGCTGGATTTATGAGTTCCATTGGACATCCTTCTGATATGCCTACTTCAAACGTCTCGTTTAACGCTTTTCGAATCGCACCAGAAACTAACGTTGAGCTTTGTTCGGGACCGGTGAGCATAATCAGAGGACGCCACTTCCCTCTACTGGTGGATTCATTGTTATTGTTGTTGTTGTTAAACATCCGCTGCCGTCTTCCGGGCATCAAATCATCGTTTATATGGAGGCGCGAGAAACGCAACGCCAGCGAATCATTATTCTCTTCTAGAAGTCCAAAAAAACTTTGGAAGCGCTTCGTCTCGCTCGTCTCGTTGTACCAACCGAGCGATATGTTAAGCAATTTAGAAGTTGGGATACATTCTCTCACCGATTGCTCGTACTCGTCCAAATGTGCCGACCAAATCGACGACATCAGCGACGTTAGATTATTCTTCTTAATAACTTTATCGTCGGGGTTCTCTCCGCAAATTTTCGAGTGTTCGTCACAAAACGTTTGAAAATACGAACCCCACGAGCGTTCTCGCAACGCCTTATTATTCGCATTCAGACAGTGTATCGGCGCGTCCCATTTACAATGCATGCGAAGCACGGAATCAAAATGCTCCATCCTATCGCGGTGTACGTAAAGAAATCGCGCCTCCTCGGGGTACTTCGCGAGCAATCGGCACGGCATCCCCGGCATAAAAAATGGCACGTCCGTGAAAAATTGCAAGCGTTTTCTCTCGACGGCTTCATCGAGAGCGCTTTCAAATCGAGTCGTATTCGTATTCGTATTCGTAACGAACGCCTCTTCACGAACGAACGATTCCACATCTTGCACATTCCACATCCCGAACATGTTGTGTGCGCATCGCTGGTGCAGGTATTGATTAAAAAACGCGCACATGCTTCTCGTACCCGTTCGTCCTGGTGAAATCATAAACGTCACGAATCTTGGTTTTCGTTGGTGTTCTCCTCCTCTCTCTTTTGGAGGCCAGCGCGTGTTGCTCAACAAATTCTCCTCCTCATTACTGGCGAACGCCGTTTTCGCGAGTGCGAGTGCGACGACGAGAAAGAACTTTTTCAGCGATGGCATCAAAAACGTCCTCGTCATCTGATGCTAAACCTTCTTTCGAGCAAAAACGTTACGGGAAACACAAGCGATGAATCGATCCGTTTTAAAACGCGCTCTCGAAGAATCGCACGCTCGAAGCGACGCAACGCGCATCATAAAATTGTCCAAAACGGGAGCGTTTGTTCACCATCTTCCGCGCTCGGTGCGTTCTTTCGCGAGTGTTCGCTTCAAACATCGTAAAAGGGTTCGGAATAATCGCGTGCGCATAATGGCGCTTTCGAGGCACCTCAGAAGGAAAATCTTCAGAATTTTACACACAAACACTTACACGTATAATTGAGCTCGAAGAGCATCGAATACCTCATATATCAAACGCTTTCGAGAGGACGCAGAACACAACCCCTTCATCGCGCTCTCTTTTTGTGGCTGAATACGCCTCGGTATTCTTCGCTCGATATCAGGAGAGATCGTTCTAGGGGGGAAAAAATTCAAAATTGAGATCTCTTCCTTCTTAAAGAACAACATAAGCGATACGAACGAGAGAGAGCCTTTAAATCATCATCTCGCGCAATAACAACAACAGTTTGTTTCGTGGTGGTGCTCTTTTTGCGGTTGAATAATCCTCTCGTTATTCGCTTGATATCGGGAGAGATCAGTCGAAAAGAATTCAAAATTGGACAATTAAGTCTCTCGGATTATTGAGATCTCTCGAGACTGCGAGAGAGATGCGCGGCGGCGATAAAGGACAGGATAAGATGCAACTCATCGACGAACGCGGCGAATTCGATGAACACGCGTGCGAATCTTTCTTACACGATGCCGCAAACGCGCACGAGTGGAATAAAAAGTACGCGGTGATGAGCATCATGGGACCGCAGTCGAGCGGGAAGAGCACTTTGATGAACCACGCGTTCGGGACGAGCTTTCGAGAGATGGACGAGTTGTCCGGGTACGTTTCTCTTTCTCTTTATCACTCTGTTTGTTTTGACTTTCTTTTGAACGCGGTTTTGCGGATGATCGTGATGATTTTATGCTGACTACTCTTAATACTATACTCTTCTTCTATTCAACAGACGCCGACAGACGACGAAAGGCGTGTGGATGGCAATCGCGGAACAATCGGATGATAACAATAATAATACGATCGTGCTCGACCTGGAAGGTTCCGACGGTCGCGAGCGAGGCGAAGACGACCAGACGTTTGAGAAGCAAACCGCGCTGTTCGCTTTGGCGGCCTCGGACGTTCTCTTAGTCAACGTGTGGTGCAACGACATCGGGAGAGAACACGCGAGCGGGAAACCTTTGCTGAAGACGATTTTACAAGTCAATTTGAAGTTGTTTTGTTCGAATAACAAAACGGCGACGAAGAAAACGAAACTCGTGTTTGTCATTCGCGATCGGTCGAAAACGCCGATTGAATTACTCGAGAAAGCGTTGAAAGAGGACGTCGAGCAAGTGTGGCAATCCATCAAGAAACCAGAGCATTTCGCAAACTCGGACGTGAGCGAGTTTTTCGACGTCGGATACTTCAGTTTGCCGCATTACTTGCACGAGAACGAGGTGTTCGTGAAAGAATGCAAAGGTTTACGCGCGGCGTTGATTTCTTCCACGGATGATGAGTCGACGCACGAGAGCAAAGTTCCGTCGACGGCGTTGCCGACTTCCATGAGAGAAATTTGGAAAGCGGTGCAGGAAAATCGCGATTTAGATTTACCGGCTCACGCGATTATGGTTGCCACGGTTCGATGCGAGGAAATCGCGACGATGTGCGCTGACGCGGTGGAAGCTTCGGACGCGATCGGGATGCTTTGCGAACGCGCGAATACCCCTAACGCCAGCGAATGCACCACGCTAGGGAAAGAAATCGAAGCCATTGCGAAAACTGGTTTCGACGTCTACGACGCCGAGACGGCGTTTTTCGATAAGAACGTTCGAGATATGAAACGGAGAGAATTAGCGGGGAAGTTAACGACGGTGTTTAAACCAACCTTGGAGGCGCACTTCACGAACGTATCGAAGAAGTTGTTGACCAAAGTCAGAAGAGAGTTGGACGCCGGTTTCGAGAGCGGTTTTGAAAAGAAGTCTACGAAGAAATTCTCGCAAATGGCTTTGTCGTTACGAGAAGACTCGATTAACGAATGGAACGAACACGTCGCAAACTCGACGCCGACGGAAAACATCGACGGGTGGAACTTTGAAATCGTCAAAGATTTGACCAGATTATTTCACAAAGATCTCGAGGAAACCGTCGATCACGAGAAGACCGAGAAGAGCGCTTTGATGGCGAGAAACGTAGAGAGAACGTTTTCGAGACAGGTTTCGACGTCTATTTTAGGCGCGGTGGATGAGTTTAGCCGAGAGATTTGCGTCGACGACGATTCAGACGACAAATCCGAAGACGCCGAAGCAGCTTTGAAGAGGCGACAAAGAAGAGAGGAGAAAAAATACTCGCTGTGGCCAGCCGCGAGACTGGCCTATCGCGCCTCGGAGAAGAAATGGATCGAGACTTTAGAAAACGCGCTGTTGAATTTCGATTTACCTAAAGACGCGTTCGATTCGAGGAAAAACGAAGCGGAAAATGCCATCAAAATCGCATCAAACGGCGCGTGTTTCGAAGCCGGCGATAAAGCGAGCGAGTTCATGCGCCAATCCTTCAGCGCGTATTTCAACAAGACGAAGGAAGGGATACCGAGAGTTTGGACGTCCTCGGACGACGTCGGTAGGATTGCTCGATTGGCTCGATTGAACGCGGTGAACGTCTTGGCGAATATTTGCATCAACCGCATTGGAGCAGACATGCCTCGATTGAAAGCGGTGGCGATGACGCAGTTTCAAACCGACGAGGCGAAACAGTTTTCAAAGGAAGAGCGAATGAAGATTGCAAAGGTGGAAAAGACGTTGCGAACGTTAGTGCCTGGTGTTATGAACAAGACAGGAGAAGAAGGAGAAAAACAAGAAGAAGAGTATCCACTCTCCGGCGGATTGAAGACGAAGAACCCTGAGGAAGAAATGATAGTCCAACCTCCTTTCCCGTCCGAATGGTCTCTGAAACTGTGCGACACCAAAGCTTCCGACGTCATTTTGTCGCCGTCGGAGTGTCGTCAGCACTACCGACGATTCGAATCGGAAACGACGCACTTTGTCGCGCAAGCGTTGCACGCGCAACAAAACGCCAAAAAAGACGGCTTGTTCGGTGGCGCCCCGGTGTGGATGATTTTCGCCTTGTTCGTTTTAGGATGGAACGAGATTGTCTATTTCCTGACGCACCCGTTTCGATTGATGTTTTTCGTCTTTCTAGGTTTGTACGCGAGAGCGATTTTACGGCAAATCAACGCGAAAGAGGCGTTTAAACTCGGCGTGGTCCCGGGATGCGCGTTTTTAGTCGCCAAAGGCGTCCCAGCCGCCATATCAATCTTCCAAAAGTTGATCGAGCAACAGTCGCCTGAAGCGTTGACGGAAGGTCTCGATTTTAGCAAAGTCTTATTAGGAGCAGGAGGCGGAGGAGGAGAAACATCCGCGAACGATAACGAAGAGGAAGAAGTCAAAAGAACTGAAGAACCCATGGACATCGACTCTCCCGCAAAAAAAGTCGTCGTGAGTCCTTTCGCGAGCGTTCGAAGACGCACGAATCATCAACATCATCAGCAAAGCGCCGACGCTCGCTAGACTGACGACGGGTAAACGAAAAAGAAGAAGAAGAACCGAAAAGAAAGTAATAAGAGCAAAGCGGTGAAAAGCAAAGACAAAAAACGCATTTGATGTAGTAGAGAAAAGATTGTAATCCCAAAGCGTACATGGTATCGTCACATGTTAGTAGTAATAGTATTCAATAAGAGTTTTGGTAGAGTCTTTGGGGTGGTAGTAGAAAATGAGCTAATGATGACAAGAACTGCTTATGACTCCTCGGAAGCCGGCGGTTCGATCACGAAACTCTTCGCCCACGCGAACGACTTATCACCTAATGTTGTTTAAAAAGAGAGAGAGAGAGAGAATGAGAGAGACTTTTGTGAGAGAACGAACAAAACATAGAGAGAGAGAAAGATCCAATCCCCCCAACAAAAGCCGGACACATTTCGCGCGTAACAACACGTATTCAAACAACGATAATATCGCGTACCAATCATCCAAAACGCGGTAAAAACCCCTACTCCGCCCCATTGCGCGAGCTTCATCGCAGATGCAGTCGTCGGGACGATATCCACGTTCGTGGAGGACCAGTGCGCGCGAGGGATGAACGTTTTCAATATTTCTCTCATTTGTGTTGTTAGACGTTAGAGTGAGGAGAGAAAGAGGGAAAATGTGGAGTAGTTTAGCGATAACGCTCTCTCTATAAATGTGTTATTACATCAAGTTATTCTTCTGATTCTGATTCTATCACGTGTAACTCCCCGTGCTCGTATCGCAAACCGTCTGGTAAAGGGCAGTCGTTGTCGAGGAGGTATTGTAAACATTCGGTGTGGTCGTTCTCGTGCGCTTCTCGTACAGCCCGAGAGTCCCAAGGCGCTTTGGCGGTTTCGTGTAAGTACTTCAAACAGTCCAAGTGGCCGTTCTCGGCTGCATTCCAACACGAAAATTCGTTATATTGATCATACTTACGCTCAACAAGATATTCGAGTATGTGAAGATGACCATTTTCAGCAGCCCAAGCTGCAGTACTCAAATCCCAAGGCGCTTTCGCTTCTTCGCGTAAGTATTTGAGTATCTCGAGTCGACCGTTTTCGGCAGCTTCTGCACACGCCCACGCATCGATAGGACACTCATTTGCCACGCAATACTTTACCATTTCCAG
>JACLAB010000602.1_pt1 | contig 25135 bp, 17 predicted proteins | sample 8027921 | NCBI WGS metagenome assembly JACLAB01 (sample SAMN15725117, study PRJNA655200) | protist metagenome | isolation source: fluorescence activated cell sorting (FACS) single amplified genomes of... | place: USA: West Boothbay Harbor, Gulf of Maine | collected 2000-07-19
GATTAAAAATTGGTTGGTCTTTTTTTTTCAAACAACCTTCCTTCAAAGCTATTTACCGGTGTAAATTACTACTACTAATAGTAATATCAAAGTAATCATTAAAAATCACTCAAAATGCTGACAACAGGTGTCGACCCTTCTGCAAGTTTAATGGGGTTCGACGCCATGTCCGTCATTGGCAGAGTGTGCGTATTCAGCGGCTACTCGTTCCTCGGTTTCGCCATGAAAAGATTGGATTTGTTTTCCAAAAAAGACGGTTTAGTCATGTTGAAGTTTGTCGTGAACGTGACGTTACCGGCGCTTCTGTTGCACACGCTCTCGACGAGCGCGAGCATGTATGCTCCTCACGTGAATAATGGTAATGGTCAACAATATTTTGTGAGCAAATTTCTGCCAATCGTTTTGTGCTCTGCGTTCGTTTCGTTGACGGCGATGGGTTCGGCGTTGTATTTGTATTTTAAACGACCGTCCAACGAGAGAGGTTTGTTCGTCGGGAGCATGGCTGGCGTGAATCTAGGAACGTACTCGTATCCGTTCATAGAAGCAATTTGGGGGAGCGAAGGCTTACGGTTAGCCACTTTATACGATTTACCGAACTCTGTGTTCGTGTTCATCATCTCCGCGGTTGTGTTTTCCTACGAACGCTCCAAGACGAGAAAAAGTGAAAACGTTGAGCTTCGTCACGACGACGGCGGGATGTATTCCGGCGAGTTTATCACAGAAAGAATCAAGAAAGAAACGTACGCGAAGAGAAGTTCCGCGAACGTGTCCGAGGAAGAAGACGCGAGAATGACCAAAGATAACGGACTTTCTTCGATTGCAAAGAGGAAGGAACAACTGGAAAAGGAAAACGAACAAACCGGACCAAAGACAACGTTCACGACGCAGCTCGTCAAGAGTGGGTTGGGGTGCTACACGTATCCGTCCGGTGCCATCTACGAAGGCGAGTGGCAACAAAACGTTAAAAATGGATTAGGGGTGTATAAATACGCCAAAGGAGGATCGTACGTAGGGAATTTTAAATCCGGTGAATTTTCCGGTTTCGGCGTTCGTAAACTTCGAAGCGGCGTCGTCAAAGCTGGCATTTGGAAAGCGAACGAGTTGGAAAAAATAGTACCCATGGAGGAGTTGACGGCAACGGTGAGAGATGCGACGTTGCGCGCCGAAGCTGCTAGAATGAAAGTTGAATCGTTAAAGGAAGAGACTTTAAAGAAGAAGGCTTTGAACATGTTGAAATTCCCGCCTTTTATCGCGTTGGCGGTTGTTTTCGTCTCCAAAATCATCGGGCACAGTTTACCGACTGTGGTGCACAAATTGGCGGAGCCGTTAGCGAATGCGAATAATCCGTTGGTTTTGATCACCGTCGGCGTATTGTTCGAGGCTGGATTGAGGAGACAACAAACGAGAGACTGCATTGGATTTTTAGCCGCGAAATACGCGACTGGTTTAGCGTGCGCCGCGGTTGTGTCTGTTTTCATACCGAGCGGGTTCCCCATCGCTCGAGGTACGTTAGCGGCGCTGTGCGTCATGCCGGTTCCATCTGTTGTCGTCCAACAAGCGGTAAAGAACAATCTGGACGCCGATCTCGCCGCAAGTTTAGTCTCTGGTTCCCAAATCGCCTCGGTCGTGATGTTGCTCTTCTTCGCGGCGACGATGAACTTGGCGAGCAGACCGTTTTTGTTTCCTTTTTGTTTGTTGATCTTAGCCGGCGTCGTCGCTTCTGCGGGATATTTCTTGGACGAGTATCTCTCGCCAAGTCCACACACGACGTTTAAAGGTGCGGTCGCAGATAAGATCGACGCCATGTTGGATGTTATATTCAAGAACAATGCTAAAGAGGAGGATGTATTATCAATCGATAGAGGAAATAGCGATAGTAAAAACAGTAATAGTGGTAGCGATAGTATCGACGAAAATGAAGCCGCCGCAAAGAACGACGAGGATTCCAGCAGCAGAGGACCGAATGCGCCAAACGCGAGAAGTTTGAGTAACGAACGCTATTTAAACAACGTCTGGCCGAAGCGTTATGAATTTCAGGCGAAACTCTCCCTCGACTCGCGGCTACGAGGAGGAGGAGGAGGACGACGACGACGACCAAAGAAGATCAACTCTTATTCCGCGTCGTCGCCGCCTCCGCCGACGAGGACGACGACACTCAAAGTCATCGGACTCGCCGCTAGAACGAAGAAGACGGATATGAAGACGAGGATGATTAGGACGACAAGGACAGCAGAGTGCACGAGGAGAACGTTTTTACCGCTTCGAACAACGCCTTTATTTTTGTAGTTGTAAAATCATAAAATAACGACTGACACCCTTTGCCAGATTTTCAACATCTTCTTCGAAAGAAGAAGACGTTTTTTTCGTCGTCTGCTTTTGATGATGCCAACAATGATGAATGTTTGCCACGTCGCAAAAAGGACTCTTCTTCTCCTGAAAAATTTCTTTTTGAGGTTTCTTTCACCCCAGGCAAAAAGCAGGGTATTTTCGCCTTTCTCTCCGTGAAAACTCCACTTTACTTGTCTCTCCGACGTTCTGCGTCACAAAGAAGACCGATAAGTCTATTCTGATATACATACATCGCACATAAATATGATGTCACATTCCTTTACGATGCGCACGGTGCGTTTATAATTCTCTTTTCACGTTCGCGCGTCTGACTTTCCCCGTCTCGTACGAAAAATTCGAAGGTTGCTTCGATTTTTCCACGCCGGCGCCGTCGGATGCCTTTGACAAAAATCGCGGGGTGATAACGAAACGAACAAAGTTTGTATTTTGCGAACATTTTTGAAGCACAAACTGTTCAATTTCGTGTTCCGTGCGCGTTGATAGATACAAGCGAGCAATGTATGACCGCATCGGTGGTCTCGCTCGCAGTGAACACGGGTGCCTGATTACGCGCTTTTTGCTTCCTCTCGCCCAATTTGGATAATGCGCTTTTTTATCATCTTCTCCTCGAAAGACTAACAAAAACACACCCTCTCCTTATATCAAATCGTCATCCAAAACAACATCATCAGGCGCTCGTTGCTAAACCGCTCTCTTCGTCGGCCTCGTCGTCTACCTCGAGAAGAGCGAGTCAAAGACCGAACTTGATGGTTCGCGCCGAAGCTAAGAAGTTAACCTTTGATATGGCGGCGAGACAGAAAATGCAAGCTGGTATTGACAAGTTGGCCGACGCGGTGGCTATTACCTTAGGCCCTAGAGGCAGAAACGTCGTGTTAGAAGAAAAGTTCGGCGTTCCGCAAGTTATCAACGATGGTGTTTCTATCGCGAGATTTATCGAGCTTCCAGATCCGGTTGAAGATGCCGGTGCGCAGTTGATTAAAGAAGTTGCCGGTCGTACCAACGATTCCGCCGGCGACGGCACGACGACTGCTTCCATCTTAGCGAGAGAAATGATCATGTTTGGTTTGCAATCCGTCGCTTCGGGTGCTAACCCGGTCAACATTAAGAAAGGGATCGATAAAACGTCTGACTTTTTGACGAAGAAATTGAACGAATTAGCCGTCGACGTCAAGGGTAAGGAAGACATCAAGGCGGTTGCCTCTATTTCCGCGGGGAACAATGACGAAATCGGCGACATGATTGCCGACGCGATAGAAAAAGTAGGTGCGGATGGTGTCTTGTCCATTGAAAATGGTAACGGTTTAGAAACTATCGTCGAGATTGAGGAAGGTATGGAAATTGACCGCGGCTACGGGTCGCCGCAGTTTGTCACGAATAACGAAAAGTTATTGGTTGAAATGGAAAATGCAAGAATTATCATCACCGACGAAAAGATTGAGCAAGTGAAGGATTTGGTACCGCTTTTGGAGCAAATCACCGAAGCTGGCTCGCCGCCGGTTTTACTCATCGCAGAGGATGTCGTCGGTGAAGCGTTGGCGACGTTGGTCGTCAACAAACTCAGAGGCGTTTTGAACATCACCACCATGAAGGCTCCGGGATTTGGCGAGCGACGCAAGGCTTTACTCCAAGATATCGCCATCGTTACCGGTTCGCAATACTTGGCGAAGGATTTGGGTTTATCCGTCGCGACGGCGACGATTGATTCGTTGGGTTTTGCCCGTAAAGTAACGCAAGCTGCGACTACGACGACTTTTATTGCCGATTCTGCTTCTCGAGATGACATCGACTTGCGCGTCGCGCAATTGAAACAAGAACTCTCTGAAACCGATTCCGTTTACGACACGCAAAAGCTCTCGGAGCGTATCGCAAAATTGGCTGGGGGTGTTGCCGTCATCAAGGTCGGTGCGGCGACTGAGGCTGAATTAGAAGATAAAAAGTTGCGCATTGAGGATGCGAAGAACGCTACGTTTGCGGCTGTCGAAGAAGGCATCGTTCCGGGAGGCGGCGCCGCTTTGGTGCACTTGTCTGTGATGATTGAGGAATTCAAGGAAACTCTCACGGACCCGGAGGAGAAATTAGGCTGTGAAATCGTTCAAAAGGCATTAGTCGCGCCATGCAGATGGATCGGTAACAACGCTGGCGTTGAAGGTGATGTCATCGTGTCCAGAGTGGCGCAAGAACCGTGGGAGATTGGATACAACGCCATGTCTGGCGAATACGCCAACTTGATTGAAACCGGCGTCATCGACCCGAAGAAAGTTACGAGATCTGGCATCCAAAACTCTTGCTCTATTGCCGGTATGGTTTTGACCACGCAAGCTGTCATCACAGAAATCCCGAAGAAGCAATTAAAGGGAAGAGTGATGGATAGCAATGCGGACACCGCGAATGCGCCGGGCACATTTTCCATTTGAGCCTCTTCTCTCTCTCGTTTTAATTGAAAATCATAATAGCTTCACTACAAAACCCATTACTGTACCAGTGTTTTCTTCTACATGTTGCTACATTACAACTCGTCGTTTTTACCGTGGCCGTCGCTATTTTCTCGCTCGCTATTTTTGCTATTAATGTCCTCTTCGTCGTAATTACCAGCGTCGAGGAGTATTTCTTGAAACGTTCTTTCGTCTTCCTTTTCATTTTTGTACGCGTAACACCGAATTGGCTCGATGTTCTTCTCCTTCGTAACAAACGCTTCGTGTGAACACAGCAAAGGCGTCGCGAATTGTAAGTTATAAGAACACGTAGTCGGCTCTTTGACGCTCAAAACTGTGTTCTGTCCGTCCTCTGCGCACACAAAGTGTACCTCCGTTTTCCTCGTTTCTAACGAACCGATGTCGCACTCCGTACCGTCTGTAAAATGATGCACGTGAAACGCCGTCGCTGGAATACCCACCGATGCCTCTCGTTTCTTAATTTCCGTTTCATTTTCATCGTCGCGCGTTTTATTAGTCAAAGCTTCGTTAAATTTACCTAAAGAGTAGTCCACGGAAACTTTCGCGTTACTTTCTACGTGGTACTGTCGAACGTGTTTCTTGAAACAAAACTCGTACGTCCACCATCCTTCAAATCTATAGAAGCACGCGTTCGTGAGCGGCTGCAGTAGCGACGCAATCGATGGAGCGTTTGGTTCTTCTTCTTCTTCTTCTTTTTCTTCCTCTTCCGCATCTCCTTCTTCTCGTTTGTTGTCTCCCCCTCCGTTCTCTTTCTCTCCTTCTTCTCCTTTCTTCTTCTTCTTTAAAGACGAAGACGACGAAGAAGGTAAAACGCACGCGAACGTTTGCCCCTCGTGATCGGTGATAAATTCCAACTCTTTCCCTTTCGTTTTCTTTTTTAATCGTTCGCTCGTTATCAGCGATTCGTCTTCGTGCGCGTTGTTCAAAGCGACGATAAACGCGTCTTCCACGTCCAATTTCGTGGACGTTTCCTCCAATTTCCTCCGAAGAGAATCTTTCAAAGCTTGGTTTCTCTTTCTCAAGTCGTGCAAGCGCGTGTTCACGGCGTCGTCGAAGGACGATGATGCCTCGACGACGACGACTGCTGGGAGTACTATCAAAGCCACTGGAAGGAGGAAAAAAAGGAAGAGGAAGAGGGGTCTGAACATTATTAAAAATTAAGTAGTCGCTTGCAATGGCCGTTGTTCTGACGAAGGTTTTCATGACGAAGTTGCATAAAAATATCCCATATGGTAAGTGTATTAATGAGTCAAAAACATCTAATGAGTGAGTGTATTTTCGTTTGATGCCATCGTTGCTCTCTCGTCATCGTCGTCATTGGCGCCGTTCGTGACTACTCGGTTTCTTTCAAGTACGCTCTTAACTTTGCGCACTGTTCGAGAACTGACCTGCGACTGGTCCCGCCTTCCGTGTCTCTGCTCTCCGCGGACTTTTCGTACGACCAAATTTCCGCGACGTCATCTTCAAACTTGTCACAGATGGATTTCAAATCGTCCACGGTGAGTTGGTCTAACGGGACTTTTTTATCGACGGCTAATTTCACCGCCGCGCCAGAAATGTGGTGCGTTTCGCGAAACGGCATGCCTTTTCTCACTAAATATTCAGCTAAATCCGTGGCCAACATTTCCGCGACGAGAGACGATTTCATCTTCTCCGGGTTCAACTTCATCGTCGCTAAACATCCGGCGGCTATTTGTAAGCAATCAGACATCGTGTCCACGGTTTCAAACATCCCCAACCAACCTTCCTGGAAATCTTTGTTATACGTAGTCGGCGTGCCTTTTAAGATGCACAGTAAACCCGTCAGCGTTCCGATTTGTCTCCCGGCTTTCCCTCTCAACAATTCCAACGCGTCTGGGTTTTTCTTTTGCGGCATGAGGGAACTTCCGGTTGAGTACGCGTCAGACATCTGCATCATGCCAAACTGTTGGGAAGAGTACACGATCAAATCTTCCGACCATCTCGAGATGTGCATGAGTGTCATGCTCGCCCAAAACATAGTTTCAATGACGAAATCGCGATCGGAAACTGCGTCCATGGAGTTTGGACAGACGCGTTCAAAGTTCAAATCTTTCGCCAACAGCTGTCGATCGACACCAAATGGATTCCCAGCTAATGCACCACTTCCCAGCGGCATCGTATTAACTCTCGGCATCAAATCTTTCAAACGCATGTCGTCTCTTTGCCACGCTGCGGCGTGCGACAATAACCAGTGCGAAAATCGAACCGTCTGCGCCGACTGCAAGTGCGTAAATCCCGGCATCACGTGATCCACTTCTTTTTCCGCTCTGTCGATCGCAACTTCAATTAAAGTTCTTAAATACTTTCTCAACACCGTCAACTCTTTTCTCAGCCACATTCTCGTGTCCGTGGCAACTTGGTCGTTCCTCGACCTACCCGTGTGTAACTTCCCTCCAATGTTTGAGTCGATGACCTCGCACAACCGTCGTTCGTTGGCGGTGTGGATGTCCTCGTCGCCTTCCTTCGCGACAAATGCATCGCTCTGCCACTCCTCCAAGACTTTCTTTAAACCTTTGTGGATTTCGTTTCTCTCTTCTTCGGTGATGATCCCAGTCCGGGCTAACGCAGAGGCGTATCCGATGGACCCTTCGATATCTTCCAACGCCATTCGTCGGTCAAAGGATAAACTTTCGTTGAACTTTTCCATGAGCGGATCGATCTTTTCGCTGAACGCTCCACCCCATAACTTCTTAGGCTCTCCCCCAGGGGCACCACCGTCACCACATGTAGCATGAGTCGTCATCGTTTCTCGTCCTCCTCGCTTCGTATTATCAGTGGTGAACAAAGAAGAAGAAGAAGAAGAAGAATTTGTTTTGTTACGGAAGCCGCCAACAACTTTTGCTAACGATGAGGATGAGGATGAAGAATACGAAACGACCGTCGCGATACCAGCGCCTCTCCTCTTCGATATTTGATGATGGTACGTGTGTTGTACGCCTTTTCCTCCTCCCGCTCGCGTCGTCGTCGTCGTCGTCCTCTGTTGTTGATCTCGATGATGTTGTGCAATAATAGATGGTGTTGTTGTTGTTGTTGTTGATGATGTTGAAGCGAGCATTATCATCTATTCCTTCCAAGTTGTCGTTGTGGAGGAATTAGTGAAGGAAGGTTTTTTCATCATGCAGGGGGAAAAATATCTCGTTCATTTGCGAAAAAGCGATCTCTCATCTGCTCATGCATCGTCAAAAAAAAAGCGTTCTCCTCCTCCTCCTCCTCCGTCTTTCGGAAAGGAAAAGAGGACAAAGAAGACAAAGGCGCGAGAGAAAAGTACTTTCGATCATCGATCCAGAGAACGAGAGAGAGAACTGAAAGAGATCGGATTGAGATCTCTTTTTCTACGATCTACACAACACTCTTAGTAGAAAAAAGTAAATATACCAACTGTTCCTTCTTTACGGAATATTATAAAGCGGCGCGAATTTTGAGCTCGAGAAGGAGAGAGTAGACGAATCAATAATCATGGGTTTATTCGGCGGCAATAACAAAAACACCGACGAGAACGCGCCGCCGAGCGGGAGCAAGCCTCCGCACGGTCGGAGACACTCTCAATCCATGATCAACACGGAGACTGGGAAGTTCATGTCCAAACTCATCAACGAATCGAGTTATTTGTCTGGGACTGGGGAAACGAATACGTTCGATACCGCGGAAGCTGTCGCGGAATCCGACGAGCTCATGAGAGAAATGTTCTTTTCCATAGTGAAGGAAACCGCCGGGGAGGAAATGTTGAATAAAATAATGGACGTGTATAAGATTTCGGAAACATTTAGCGAGTCACACTCCTCGGGGGACTTTGACAAGTTGAAAAACACCTTGGACGCGTTGAAGTTGGACGAAACGTTGATGTTATCCTCGGCGTATTCGAACTTGTTAAACTTGCACAACATCTCTGAACACGTAGCGACGAGTATGGAGGAGAGACACGCGCGATTGGACGATATTCCGAGAGGTCCGGCAAAGACGACCAACGGCGCGATTAAAGGTATGGTGGCCAGCGGCATGGATCCGAACGCGATTTACGACGCGTTATGTAACCAACACGTCGATTTGGTGTTAACCGCACACCCGACGCAAGCGCTGAGACAATCTTTGTTGAAGAACTACGGCAAGATCCGTAATAATTTGATCAATTTGCAACGTTTTCGTCTCTCACGATTTGAACGCGAAGAGATTTTGGAGTCCATTCGGTGCTGCATTCATTCGGCATGGAGAACGGACGAAATTCGCCGTTCGCCGCCGACGCCACAGGATGAAATGCGAAGAGGTTTGACGTATTTTACGAATACAATCTTTGCCGGGGTGCCGCGGTTTATGAGACGGGTGGATACTTCGTTATTGAACCACGGTTTGAACAGACTTCCTTTGGAACGCTCGATCATTACGTTTGGCTCTTGGATGGGTGGCGATCGCGACGGAAACCCGTACGTGACGGCCACGTGCACGAGAGATTCCGTCTACCTCGCCAGGTTACAAGCGACGACGTTATATTTCAAAGCTATCGAACAACTCATATTCGATCTTGCCATGTGGCGGTGCTCGGCATCTTTTCGAAAAGTTGTCGACGATATAGTCGCCAACAGACCACACGAAGAAGACTCGGTCGTGTTTGAAATCCGCAGAGGACGTAACTACACGGACTTTTGGAAAACCATTCCGGAAAACGAACCGTACAGAGTTCTCTTGGGCGAGTTAAGAGACAAATTGTACGAGACGATGGAACAATTACAAAAAGTTGTCGCTGATCCGTCCATCGAGTTGGATTTGGACGATGGTTCCGATCGTTTCATTCGCTGTAAAGAAGATTTATCTGGCCCGTTGATGCATTGCTACGAGTCTTTGATGGAATGCGGCGACGAACAAGTCGCCAATGGCTATTTGCTCGACGTTATTCGTCAAGTGCAATGCTTCGGTCTGAATCTCGTCAAGCTCGATATCCGACAAGAATCCGATCGTCACGCTGACGCCGTGGATGCAATCACCACGCACTTGGGCATGGGTTCGTACAAGGAATGGAGCGAAGAGAAGAAAATTGAGTTTTTGAAGAGCGAAATTGAAGGTAAACGTCCGTTGATCCCGCACCAGTTGGAGTGTTCGGACGAAGTTCGCGAGGTTCTCGACACGTTCAAAATGGTTGCGCACATTCAAAAGAAGGTTCCAGGGAGTTTAGGAACGTATGTCATTTCCATGGCGACGAGTGCTTCGGACGTTTTGGCGGTGGTTTTGTTACAAAGAGAGTGTGGCGGAACTTTAGAAACGTCGCTGAGAGTCGCGCCTTTGTTTGAACGTTTGGACGATTTGAACGATGCGCCGAGAGTTTTGAGACAACTCTTCTCCGTCGAGTGCTACATGAAAACGTTAAGAAATAACGAACAAGAAGTTATGATTGGGTATTCGGATTCTGGTAAAGATGCTGGACGTCTTGCCGCGGCGTGGGGTTTGTATGAAGGTCAAGAGAAAGCGGGTGAGGTTGCCAAGGAATTTGGCGTGCACTTGACCTTGTTTCACGGCAGAGGCGGTACAGTTGGCAGAGGCGGTGGTCCGGCGCACATTGCTATCATGTCGCAACCGGGAGGAACGGTGAATGGATCTATTCGCGTTACCATTCAAGGCGAAGTTATTGAACAAGATTTCGGGGAGAGAGAAAACTGCTTTCACACTTTGGATTTATACACCGCCGCGGTTCTCGAACACACTTTGAAACCGCCGGAAGGTCCAAAACCAGAATGGAGAGTCGTGATGAAAAAAATGAGCGAAGCTTCGTGCAAAAGGTACCGATCGGTTGTGTTTGAAAACCCTGATTTCGTTCCGTACTTTGCGCAAAGCACGCCGAGCACAGAATTGGGAAGTTTGAACATCGGTTCGCGTCCGAGTAAGCGGAAACCGAACGCTGGCGTTACGGCCTTGCGAGCGATTCCTTGGATCTTTGCCTGGACGCAAAGCCGCTTTCAACTTCCAGTTTGGTTGGGTATGTCTGCCGCATTCGCTGAGATCAAAGCGCAGGAAGGCGAACTGAGCACACTGAGAGAAATGCACAAGAAGTGGCCATTTTTTAAAGTGACGATGGATTTAGTCGAGATGGTTTTAGCCAAAGCTGATTTGAACGTCGTCGAGTATTACGAGAAGACGTTGGTAGATGAACGCTTGAGAAATGGGTTAGGCAAAGAGTTGAGGAACGAGTTGATGACGACCATCGACCACGTTTTGGAAATTGCGGACCGAAGAGAGTTGTTGGTGAACCCAGAGTCGAAGATTGAAGTCGACGGCCAACAGTGTCCGGCGCAACATCAGCAGTTGAAGAATAAGTTACAAATGCGTTCGATCTACATCACGCCTTTGAATGTGATTCAAAGCGCTTACTTGAAGAAACAGCGTGAAATCGAAGAGATGGAAGCCAGCAACGACAGTTCTTTCGACGAGTTGAAGTACGATCCATCGTTGCCGTGGGCGCAAGATATGATGAAGCTGCATCCGAGTGCAAACGCATTTAAATCGGCGGTGAACGATACGCTCATCATCACTATCAAAGGTATCGCGAGTGGCTTGCAAAACACCGGTTAAGAAAAGAAGGTACCTGGTGTATATATAAGTAAATGTATTTAAAAGAAAAAGAAAAAGGAAAAGATGTTTATAACAATGCATACTAAACTAAAATAAATTACACTACGAATCCTGCGCTTCTAAGCTTTGCTTCCACGTACGCGTCGTCTTTGTATGCCCACACAGAAATGATGACCATCGCGCACCCCAGCAATATCGGACCGTTCAACGGTTCGAAGAACAAAATGTGACCAAAAACTGTCGTTAATACCAAAGCCGCGCACACCGCGACCGTCTTCGTTACCGAGGAGGAATATAAAACAGACAGTGCGACTAATATGCCACCAAGAGCGTGCAACGCTGCTATGACTATAACGAGAAAGGTCCATCCTTGGAAGAGGTTTCCTTTCGTCTCGTAGATTGATATCGGCACGTATATCAGAATTGAACACAACGCCAGCTGAATGTTTCTATCCCAAACGTCGAGTTCCGTCGAAGAAGAAAACGGCGATGATGACTTCGCCAAAGACGCCGACGACGGTGACTCAACGTCTAATTTCTTACCTAAATTCTCTTCCTCGTCTTCTTTTGTCCTTTTCTTCAACACTTTCTCGAAATACACCGACCCGAACCCGCTTAACATCGTTTGTACGAGCGCTAAAAATACACCGAAAGCGTAGGATAAATCAAACATATCGCTGATGTGTTCGTACCAATTTTGATGTACGCGCTTGTGAATGACCGGATTGTTCGGCGACGATTCCCAGGAAATTAAAGTCACGCCTAAGACTAACTGCGTCAACGTTCTCCACACACGGTTTGATATTCTCGAATTGAGCAAAATCTGCGCGAATATCGCCGTCGCTAATACCTTCAAATTTGATATCGCCGTGAATACCGACGCGTCCACGCGTTGCAACGACGGATAAGAAATTAAATTCACCACTAAATACACGAACGCTGGTACCAGCATTGGCGTCGCCGTTTTCACCACCCTCTCGAAAATGTGTATTTTCAGCCTCGCGAAACTCTTGATGTCCGTTTTTCGATATTTCATGCCAAGCGAAAACAAGAGTTTGAGGAACTCGTTGACACACAAGACGACGTTCTTGGAAAAATCCAACTGTAAAATCCCAACCGCGTACCTTCTGGCGAGCATAGATGCCGTGTTTTCCAAGGTTAAGGCGACCAAAAAGAGCGCGGCTAACTTGTGTTTATTCTTCTTCGTGTTGTTGTCAAGGCGTTTCGTTTGATTTTTTTTACTACTCGCATCATTTTTACCGAACAACTCCTGCGCTCGGCCTGGGAACGACATCACTATTATCGCTTAAGAAGGACTCTCAGAGAGAAGAACAAGCGAGGAAAGGGTGTTTCTCGTCTTTTTAATAATATATGGTACTATGCATCTCTCTCCGAGAAGAGGTGAATTTAAATTTTTAGACCGCCAAAAGGGTGTGTTTGTAAAGAAAGGAAGAAGAAAAGGAAAAAAAACTTGCACATGCTTTTTTTGATGTGACAAATGCAAAAAAACACGAAAATTTTCTTTCGTCAAAAAAATGAACCACCACCACTCCTCCTCCTCGTCGGAGTTTTTGTCGTTTCCTCCTCCTCCTCAACATCAGTAATGAAGACGAATAAGACGATGATTTCGACGCACGTCATAGATGCTTTAGATGAATTCTACGGCGTGCGACGAGAAAGAAGAACAACAACAACAACGGATGATAATCAAAGAGGAGGATTGATCGAAGAAGAAGATATGAACGAGTTTGACGAAGACGTCGTCTGTTTGTCCTTCGAAAACAATACTATGAACGAGAAGAAGAAGAAGGAAGATGGGAAGCAACTTAATAATAATAATAATAACGGTATTATTGACGACGACGACGACGACGATAAGAGAAATACGATGATGATGAGAGCTACTAAAACGAATAATGATAAAACGACGCAAACAATTAAATCTTCCAAAACCGGTCTGTTCGATGGCATACACAACGGTATCTTTTCAATCGGGAGGGGCGTCTCTACGGGAGCAAAGTTTATGGGAGATACGGTCGTTTCCGGCGTCGCGGTGACGACGAATGCGAGTTTATATTTAGGAAAAACGACCGTAAACATTGGTAAAGACGCGGTGATGCATTCATTTAACGCGATATCGTCGACGTTGATTACAACAGCGACGACGACGATGACGACGACGCCTTCAGATGTGGACGAAGAGTTAATCGATGACATGTCCAACGTCTTGTTATCTGAAGCGCCGCCTCGTCCAAGAGGCCTTTCGATTGAGACGATACTTTTAGATGCCACCACAAACACAAAACGAATAGCAACAACAACAACAACAGCAACATTAGCATCATCATCCCTCGCGACGTGTATGTGTTTATGTGGCAACCGAATAGAAAAGGCGAAAATGGAGCAGAGAGTGTGTTCGTATTTACGAGTCGTCGTATGCGAAAGCTGCTTCTCCGGAGACACTCGAATCATACCGCGTGACGTCTTGCACCGATGGGATTTCACGGAGAAGCCGGTGTGCAAACAATCTTTGCGGTTTTTAGAAGACGCGTACGCGATACCGGTGATTTCTTTGCGAAAACTTGGAGAAGTGAATCGATATTATTACTCGACGAGTATTTCTTCCAAAGAAGAGTTTACTCGTTTGCGCGGCTTTCTGGATTTGCAGATAAAGGTCGCCTCTCTCTTCCACCGCGTGGGCGAAAAGTTAAGGCTGCACAACATGGAAAAAGATGACGAGGGGAAGAAGGAGGACGACAATGACGACAATGACGACACAGACGATGACGATGCTAGTAAGAACAAGAAGAGAAACCGTAAAGCGCTCTTACACTTTCTCGCGTCCATACCGGACGACAAGCGAAGGCTCGTCAGAGGCGGAGACGACGCCAAAGTTTCCATCAAAGAGCTCAAAGAGTTGCACGAATTTCGCAAACAGAGCGAGATTTGCGAGTATTTGAGCGCGATCGAAGACGAAGTCGTCAACGTGTTAGAGAGTTCTTTATAATATAGTGGGCGAGTTATTAGCAATAGCTGCACGCGTAGAAGATGAAATCATGAAATCATGATTCACATCGAAACACACACACACACACGCACCCATCGTTCTCTCTCTCAAACGTCTCGTTCTACAATGATCTGAATGTATCAATGAGCAAAAAAAATGAGTCTTGGGAGGATCGAACTCCCGACCTTCCGATTAGAAGTCGGACGCATTATCCACTTTGCTAAAGACCCGTGAGCGTTAGGGTTGGGAGATATAATTATAAAGAGATCCGATGAATCGAACATTTAGGGTCACTTTTCATAAAAAAAAAACTTCTTTGGAAAAAAATTTGGATAATTACAACACACGCACACGCGCAAAGAAAACAGTCTCACAGAAATAAAGAGAACGATGATGATGTCGTCGTCGTTGACGATGGGAAGAATCACGTCTTCATCTTCATCGCTGAAAACGAAAACGAAGAATTCCTTCGTCGTAAAAAAAAAGACGACGACGACGACGATGAATTTCATCAACAATAATATTAATACAGTTAGGTTGAGGAAAAAGCGTTACAACTTTTCAACTTCGTTCAACCCTGCCACCGCCGCTTTGCACACCACCAATAACAACAACAACAACAACAACAACAACATTCATACTATTAACACAACAACACATTCAACGAGTTTTTTTGATGTGAGTACTTCTTCGATGCAACAACAAAATCGCCGCCGAGGAAGAATGTCATCAAAAACAAATGCAGCTGCATCTTCGGACACAGAACCACAAAAAAAAGTAACAGAAAGTAAACCGCGTTTACCTGCGATGGATTCCATGCGATTCTTTCTCATTGGATACATCGCCATTGGTCATTTCATCGCGTGCGCGACGAGAGACCCTCTGCTATTAAAAATGTTATCGCAAGTCAACGTCGTCGTCGGCGCTTTCTTCGTCTTGTCCGGGTACGTCGCCGCGTACACGGCGTCAGAGTTGAACAAGTACGAACACACGGAAAAGAGATTTTTACCGACAAAAGTTGCCTACACCATTCAAAGAGTCATGGGGTATTACCCGTTGTATTTTGCGACGCAAATTCTGTTCATGCCAGTGTTTTTGATCGCTGACGTGACTTACAACGGATGGGCGAAGTCAGCCTTGCACGCCGGTTTGACTTTTTCGCTCTCGCAGGCGTGGTTCCCGTCGCACGCGGAGTTGTGGAACGCGCCGACGTGGTTTCTCAGCGCGTTGACGTTTGCGTTCGTGGTTTTACCGTACGCGTTGCCTTCGATTGCGAAATTGAAACGGAAGGGATTACAAAGATTGTTCGTAAAGTTGATTTTGTTGACGTGTTTGGTGAAGTTTGCGTATTGCTACGACGTCTCTGGTTTTGCATTTTTTGAGGGCACCATGCCGCCAAAAACGCACCCGTCGTGGATGTTTTGGAATTCAGTTAGGTTTTCTCCGTTGTTTTCGACAATTGATGTGTTGATTGGTGCGGTTTCTGCTCGATTGGTGATGATTGACGGCGTCGAGAAAGTAAACTTTGATTCTGTTCTTCAGAAACCGGTTATTCCGTTACTCTTGATGATTGGTTTGATCGTCGGGAGAGGATACTCGATCGTTTCCATGTCTGACGCAATTGCCAGGAGCATTTTCGTACCTCTGTTTGCGTGGTTTACTATGAACATTCACCGCGAAACGGTCAGTAGCAGTCCTCGGGCGAGCCAATTTTCAATCTCGAGCGTTCTGTCCTGGAAACCGTTGACGTATTTAGGGGCGATTTCCTTCCCTATTTACATCTTACACGGACCAATTGGCCAGATATTCTATAAAAGAGTCGTAGCGAATAAAATTTTCGGTTTCGTATTCACGTCGAAACCGGAATTTTTCCCGGTCTGGATTGGAATCGTTCTCGTCAGTGCGGCGATTGTAAACGAAGTCTTCTTGAAGAATAAGAAAGTGCAAGAGCTGTCGAAGAACGTTTCAAACTCGTTGGTATCGTTATCTATCTCCGAGTAACTCTCTTCGTTATTTTTGTGATTACCTTACTGTTATATGATTAGTACTATATTAAGTTGTCATCATCATCGTGTAAAAGTAAATTAAAACATTCGTAAACGACTTTTTGACGCTTTTCTCTGCTAAAGTATAATAGTAATCGGTTTCAGATCCTAGTGACCCCCCCGGAACGCACACGTTTATATGGTTTCATCATCTCGCTTTAAGAGAGAGAATCACCCCAGACGTTCAAAATATACTAAATTATTATCCTATTGTATACGTTTAAGCAATCCGTTGTTCTTATTCTTCTTCGTCGCCGCCTTCGGCGATGTTGAAGTATCTCAACTCGTACACGTTTCTATCCTTGTTCGAGGCAATCACTCTCAACCAGTCTCTGACGTTGTGCTTCTTCAAGTACTTCTTCGTGAGGTATTTCAAGTATCTCTTGCTCATGGCAGATTCGGAGGAGACGGTGACGGAGTTCTTGTCCGAGGACACCGAGACGGCGTCGCCTAAAGCACCCGCTTTGCCGCCAACTTTGATTCGTTCCGTGAGAAACTGCTCGAACGACGCAATGTCCATGATGGCATCGTCAACCTGTGCGTTGTGCGTGCGTGGAAACAGAACAGATGTAATATACAGAATGATAATAGAGAGTTAACATGTCAGTTTACGTTTCGCAACGGTTCGAGAGCGAGAGTATACGAAATCTTCCGATTCGCGCGCGTAAAAATTTCTCCTCCTTCCGACGGAGGAGGAGGGCTTGAGAGAAGACAAAAAAAAAATGCGTCTCTCTCGGATTTCGACGCGAAAACGATGCGCGCGAAAGAATCAACACGTACCGGTCGGGTGCAATCGACGACGAACGATTGGACTTTCTTAGATCCTTTCTTTGCTGCTGGGGCCATTTTTATGTTTGACTTTTTTTTATCTGTCTGATGAGATTTTGCGCGTGAGAATGTGTTGTTTGTTTGATGGGGCAGAGAGGGAAAGTTGAGTTTTTTTTTTTCGTTTTTCATTTTTTCAATCGTTCTTCTGTTCAGTCGTCACTTCTTCTTCTTTGACAAAGAAGAAGACAAAGAAGAAGAAGAAGAAGACAAAAAAGAAGATGATTTTCAACTTGGAAGGATTGACGGTGTACTTCCCGTACGAGTACTTGTACCCGGTACGTTTTAAACGAGTAGATTTTTTAACATTGCTATTCTGTTACCATTTTCTTCGTCGCGCTTCTCTCTCTTTCTTTCCTAGCGCGCACGATTCAGACGACGACGTAAACGACGACGACGACGACGCATCATCATCTCATCATCATCGTCAATTTACTCACAACAACTCACATCATCACAATAATAGGAACAATACGAATACATGATCGAACTGAAACACGCGTTGGACGCGAAAGGTCACGGGGCGTTAGAAATGCCCACCGGGACTGGGAAAACGATCACGTTACTCTCGTTGATTACCAGTTATCAGTTGCAATACCCACACTCGTGCGGGAAACTGATTTACTGCACGAGAACGGTGCCTGAGATGGAGAAAGTTTTAGCGGAGTTGAAAGTTTTGCAGAAATATCGCGAGGAGCACGTGGAGAAAGGGAAAGAGGAAGAGACGCACATTTTAGCGCTGGGGTTGTCGTCGAGGAAGAATCTGTGCGTGAATCCGAAAGTTTCCGAGGAAGGATCGAGAGAGAGCGTGGACGCGAGGTGTAGAAACTTAACCGCCAGTTGGGTGCGCGATAAAGCGAAAGAGGAAGCCGAAGAAGGCGATCAAAAAGGAACGAAAATAAAAACGGTTTTAGAAAACGAGAAGATTAGGAAGAGCAATCTGTGCGAGTTTTACGAAGATTTAGAAGCGCTTGGGGCAGAAGCGGAAGTGCCAAAGGGCGTGTATACGTTGCAAGATTTGAGAGAGTTTGGACGGGAGAAGAGGTGGTGCCCGTATTTTCTCGCTCGACAAACGTTACAGAGAGCGAACGTGGTGGTGTATAACTATCAATACTTGTTAGACCCGAAAGTTGCCGGGTTGGTTTCGAGAGAATTCGAGGATAACGCGATTGTCGTTTTTGACGAGGCGCATAACATCGATAACGTTTGCATAGAAGCTTTGTCGGTGAACTTGCGTTCGCAGACGTTGGACGCGGCGCAGAGAAACATCACGACGTTAAACACGCGCATAACAGAAGTGAAGAAAACGGATAGAAAAAGGTTGCAGGATGAGTACGAGCGATTGGTGTCCGGGTTAGCGAACCAGGGTGCAATTTCAAGGCAAAGAGGTGAAGATTTAATGGCAAATCCAGTCATTTCCGAGGACGTCGTGCAAGAAGTTATTCCGGGCAACATTCGACGAGCGGAACATTTCGTGGCCATAATGCGCCGATTTGTCGAGTTTTTACGGCACGAGTTACGCGCACCATCAGTCGTACAAACCGCACCGAGGATGTTTATACAGAAATCAGAGGCTGGTGGTGGCGTCGACGCGAAGACGTTGAAATTTTGTTACGATCGTTTGACGTCGCTGTTGAAAACTTTAGAGATTGTTGATACGGAAGAGTTCGGCGCGTTGTCTAGCGTTGCTGATTTTGCAACTTTAATCGGTACGTACGATCAAGGGTTCACCATCATAATGGAACCGTACGACGAGAGATATCCGCACATTCCCGATCCAGTTTTACAGCTCGCGTGTTTAGACGCTTCTTTAGCGGTGAAACCAGTCTTCGAGAAGTATCAATCCGTATTCATTACGAGCGGGACTTTATCGCCGATTGATTTATACCCTCGATTGTTAAAGTTTCGGCCGAACGTCATGAAATCACTCATGATGACGTTAACTCGGAAGTGTTTGTGTCCCATGGTCATCACTCGAGGCGCCGATCAACAACACATCTCCTCCAAGTTTGACATGAGAGAAGATCCAAACGTCATTCAAAATTACGGGAAAGTTTTAGTAGGATTAGCGCAAAGTATCCCGGACGGTATCGTCGCGTTTTTCGTCTCGTACTCGTACATGGAAAATATCATCTCCAAATGGCACGACACCGGGATTTTACGAGAGATTATGCAACACAAGTTGATTTTCATGGAGACGCAAGACGTCGTCGAAACGTCCTTAGCTTTAGATAATTACCGCAGAGCGTGTAACGCCGGTCGAGGTGCCGTTTTTCTCTCCGTCGCGAGAGGTAAAGTTGCCGAAGGTATCGATTTCGATCGACACTACGGGCGCGCTGTAGTCATGTATGGCGTGCCGTATCAATACACGTTGTCTCGAATTTTACGAGCGAGATTGGAGTATTTACGAGAGACGTTGCAAATCAAAGAGCAAGATTTTCTCACTTTTGATGCCATTCGACAAGCGTCGCAGTGCATCGGTCGAGTCATTCGTTCCAAAGCCGATTACGGATTGATGGTCTTTGCAGATAAGCGATATAACTCGCACGATAAAAGATCGAAGTTACCGAAGTGGATATCCAATCACATGACCGAAGAACTTTTGAATTTGAGCACGGATATGGCGTTGACGGTGTCTCGAGCGTTTATGCGACACATGTCGCAACCGTTCTCGGCTGGAGAAGCCGGGAAAACGCTATTTGACCAGCAAAAAGTGGACGAAATCGCCCGACGGATGGGATATCCGGGAGGTTGCGCGGTGAATTTAGCGCCGCCGACCAAAAGAATTAAATAAATAGTGTAGTAGATACCAGAAGAAGTAGTTTTGTTTGCGCACCAGTACAGTAGCGAATTTCTAGATACATAGAGAAGAATACTATCCGCGCATATCGTCCACATCTCCGCTACTCTCTCTTCCCGACGAGGAGGAGGAGGAAGAAGAAACGCTCAGCTCGTATTCGGCTAATTTCGACGACTCCGCAACTCGCGTCAACTTTTCAATCGCATCCTCGCTCGTTTCGCTTTGGAATAAAATCTCTGCGATGTCCGCGTGCGCTTCCTCGGATACGCACCGTAAAAGACGTTCGAGTGGTTCTAAATCTTCAATCCTCCCTTCGTTTTCTAAGGCTATATCTAATCGCGTTTGTAACAAAGGGTTCAATTTTGCCTTTTCTCTGTACACGGCTTCGTCGAGAGGGCGATATCTGCAGAAGAAACCAATGTGCCAAGGCATGAATAAATCAAATCTCTTCTTTCCAATCGCATCGGCGCCGAAATATTCCTTCATGAACGTCGTCAATTTGAAATACACGAGCTCTATCCTTTCTTTCGCGGTGAATTCAATCGACGTGTTTGTGTAAAACTCTTTAAATATCCACGGTTTTATGAGCGCGCCGCGCCCAGTCATCGCGCCGTCGACTCCAGACAAGGCCATTTTATCTCTCGCCTCGTACCACGTTAAAATGTCTCCGTTCCCTATAATTGGAATCTTACTTCGGCTTTTAATCTCGCCAATCAAATTCCAATTTGCACTTTTCGTGTATCGCTGCTCTTTCGTTCGTCCGTGAACGATTAATACGCTCGCACCCGCGTTTTCAATCTCCTCCGCTAACTTCAAAGCCGGTTTATCGTCTTCTACGCCGAGTCTAATTTTCACCGATAACGGTAAAGGCGACCCGTTTGCTAAACCTTCGACCAACTTCGCCAGCTTTGCCGGTTTCCTCAACAATCGCGCACCTAAACCTCTCTTCGTGACTTCGTGAGTTGGACACCCGCAATTTAAATCCACGAAATCCGCGTTGAATTCATACGCCATCCTCGCCGACCGAACGCCTTCTTCGATGATATTCGTCGCGATTTGAGCACCAAAAATCTCCTCCGAGTCGTGTCGCCGTAAGTGCGTTTTCTCCACCGGGTTCCCTCGATTTAAGAATCTCGCGTAGGACATCTCCGACACGAGGACTTTTGCCTCGAACGTCGCGCACAGTCGTCGAAACGGTAAGTTGCCTCCTTTCGTCAGCGGGGCGAGCCATAAGTGATTGATCACTTTTTCTCTCAAACGTGTTTTCTCTTCCTCGGTGACGAGTTTATAGTCGTCCACTTCTTCTCGTTTCTTGCGAAAGTTTCTTCCGTCAAAGTGTGGTGGTTTTGGTTTCTTCTCTTTCATCTCTTCGTTTTCTCGATGTTCTTCTTCATCGTCATCTTCTCCGACCGTCGTCGTCGTCGTCGCCGCAGGCTTGGCGTTGGAAGAAAAAAAGAACGAAGAAGAAGAGCCGCCGTTCGCTTTCATCATCAGAATAACGGTATTATTATTCGTCTTTCCTCGATGATGATGATGATTATGATGATGGTGACGACGACTTTTAGAAAAAGAAGATGAGAAACCATCAGCAGCAGCGGCAGGAACGCGACGACTCGCGGCAAAAGCAGTTTTTGCCAAGCACCGAGAAGGCGGCGACGACATCGACAGCATCACGTTTTTAATACTACTTTTGTGATAAGAGTCGTTTTAGAATAAAGGAGGAGGAGGAGGAGGAGGAGGAGGATGCTTTTTTTTTCACACCTCTTTCTCTCTCTCTCAGTCAGTCGTCTGTCTCTCTTCTCTCTTCTCTCTTCTCTCTTTTTTTACTCTTTTTTTACTTTTTTTGATCTCTCGATCTCTCTTCTTTCACTCATGACTCTTCTTCTTGCGTAACAACAACTTTTAACCAACGCGAGAGAGAGAGAGAGATTTAGATTAAAATGATGATGACATCGTCGTCGTCGTCGAAAGTCGGTGGTGTCAACGGTGGGTACGTGGAGATGGAGAGACAAGATCAGAACACGAGCACGACCTCGACGACACCGACGATGTTCTCAAAAGCAGCCTCGTTCTCCTCCTCTTCTTCCTCTTCTTCTAAAGGTGGAGAGAAGAATAATAATAAAAAGAATATCAACGGAGCGACGAAAAGGTTGTTGTCTCGCGCCTTTTCGAGAGTGAAAGACGACGACGACGACGATATACACAACAACAACAACGAGGAAGAAACAGAGGACGAACACGAACTGTTATCGTCGTCGACGCCGAAATCAACGACGATTCAGACGACAAAAAGACAAAAGAAGAAGAAGAAGAAGAGTTTAACTCCAGCGAGAGGGAGTTTGTGGTCGCCCAGGAGAGACAACAGTCCTTTACCGACGAAAAAGAGCAGCAGCGATGGGGATGGCACAAAAAATCCCAACCACATGGAACGAGGGGAAGACGTCATCACGCAGTTTTTAGGGGACGACGAACCTACCACGATACACAACAGAGAGGCAGAGATGAGTAGCAGCACGAATAACACCAACAACACGAGGAGTAGTAGCATCAACAGTAGTAGCGGAAGAGGCAATAGCGAGAACTCGACGTCGACGACGGTCCTCGCGAGGAAGAGAAATATCTTTGCTCGATTCTTTGGCGCGTGTTTCGGAGGCGCGAATGCGTCGTCGCTCAATGACAACAATACAAATACGAAACAACAACGAAACATACGGGATGATGCGAAAGCACCGCTCAGGAAAGAAGAGAAAGCGCCGACAGTTGCCGGGTGCGTTCCGGTTCCGTGTCTTAAACCGCAGTTCTCCAACGTCGTCGGCGAAGGATTTACTTTGCACACGGGCGCGTATTTTCTCCCTGCACCGGAAACGTACAGATGCGCGAAAAGCGGCAACGCGACGAGTAAGCCATGTTTAGTTCTCGATTTAGACGAAACGTTAGTCCACTCGTCGTTTCGGCCGATACCGAACCCGGATTATATAATCCCGGTTGAAATCGACGGCAGGATAACCGACGTGTACGTGTTGAAAAGACCTTGGGTGGATTTGTTCTTAATCGAGATGGCAGAAAAATACGAGTTGGTGGTGTTCACGGCCTCGTTAGCGAAATACGCGAATCCTTTGATGGATAAACTGGACGTCCACGGTGTTGTTCGACACCGATTATTTCGAGACGCGTGTTACCCGTTCCAAGGGAACTACGTCAAAGACTTGACCTGTTTAGGCCGCGACTTGCGCAAAACCATCATCATCGACAACTCTCCTTATTCCTACATGTTCCATCCACAAAACGCATTACCGGTGTCATCGTTCATCGACGACCCAGCCGACGACGCGCTGTTCGACATGCTTCCTCATTTATACCAGCTCGCGGAGAGCGAAGACGTTACGGTGACGTTGTACCAAAACGAAGGGTACATGCCTCGCGCTCGATTTTACCCCACGCGCATGGACAGAGCGCCCGCGTACGATAGGTTAGGCAACAAAATCTAGATAGATACTAATTTACATAAAGGCATGAAATTTCCATTTTTCACTGATATCAGTTTTGCATGTTCTCTCTTCTTCTCCTCTCTTTTTCGAAGCGTCGAAGTTGTGTTGTTGTTTGTATTATATTGCGATTGATATAATTGACTGATTATTGATGGAAAAAAACTTACCAAAAACGCAACAAACAAAAGAGTCTCGTCTCGTCTCTTCCATTCTTTCTCTCTCTACTCTTACTACTCTTGCTCTATTATTTATATTTGTTTCCATTATTCGATAATATGACGTCGTCGTCTGATGGTGGTGGTCGTGAGGACGGTGAACACGCCGCCGCTGCTTCTAAAGCTGCAGAAGGAGAAGAAGACAAAGAAGAAGACAAAGAAGAGAAGACGATTTTAGTTTTACCGGAGTCGAACAACGACGACGACGACGACCGAACCAAAAAGAACGACGACGACGACGACGCGCAACGCGAACAACAACAACAAATAATAGACCCGGCGGTAGCGGCTGAAATTCCAGAAGACGTCTTGAAAGCGGCGTTAGGGGAGGATTCGTCGGGAGGCAGACGACGGACATCTCGCGTGACAAAAGCGAGAGTGATTATGATAGACGGACAACCGGTGTTGCGTTCGAACAACTACGGTTTAACCGAAGGCGAACCGAGCGTGTTTTCGAGCGAGTTGGGAGGAGACGATGGAAGTCGAGAAACGCGTCCGGGTCGCACGTCGTACGTATTCGAACAGAAGAAACCGAGAAAACCGTACACGAGGACGAAACCGAGGGCACCGAAAATTTTAACCGCCGACGAAGAGGCGACGGCGGTGAACAAGAAAGATATTCAAAAGGATATCGAGTTGGCGATTTCGAAACGGGCCAAGTACTTACATCAACAAATATCGCATTTAAAGCCATTCATGGAAGAGAAGGCGGTGCAAGCATTAGAGGAGAGAGCGGAAAAGTATGAACCGAGCGATAAGCTGTTGATGCCAGTTGAGAATCAACCGGCGGCGATTACTGCGGTGTTGAGAGAATACCAGCTGGAAGGTTTGAGGTGGGCTGTTCGAATGTTCGATCAAGGATGTTCGTGCATCTTGGCCGACGAGATGGGTTTAGGAAAAACGTTACAATCGATTTCGTTTCTCGCGTGTATCAAAGAAATGCGCGGGGTGAAAGGGCCGCATTTGATCGTCTGCCCTCTCTCAGTAATGAGTTCGTGGATGGACGAACTCGCCAAATGGTGTCCAAAATTAAGAGTCGTTCGGTTACACAGTTCGGATGAAAACGAACGTCAAAGGCTACGAAGAGAAGTCGTGATAAATACAGAAATATACGATGTCGCTCTAACGACGTATGAAATGGCGTGTAATCCATCTTTTGCGCTCGCGTTGACGCAAAAAGTGTACTGGAGATGCGTCATCTTAGACGAAGGGCACAAGGTGAAGAACGAAGAGACGACGGCGCATCAGATTTTGAAGCGCATTCACCGTCAACACACCATCCTTTTGACTGGTACGCCAGTGCAGAATAACTTGCACGAGTTATATGCGCTTTTATCGTTTCTTCACCCGGACGTGTTTACTTCCTCGGAGCCGTTC